>OKSF01003000.1_pt1 | contig 10562 bp, 9 predicted proteins | sample 1606061 | NCBI WGS metagenome assembly OKSF01 (sample SAMEA3541567, study PRJEB24748) | human gut metagenome | biome: human gut; feature: human-associated habitat; material: faeces | place: China | collected 2012 | reverse complement strand
GATCTTGATCTCTCCGTTCGATAATCGTTCCACGAGTGTAGGTTCCCCGTTATTCTCCCGAAGGGTCTCTTGGGCCGTCAGGCTGGCGTTCGTGGCTAGACAAAGCAAGAAAAGTAGAAAATGTTTCTTCATACGATAGATTTAGTTGGTAACAGACTACAAAAGTACAAATTGTTTTTGGATATCGATTTGAGTGCGGTTGGATTAATGAGAAAACCCGGCGAACCATGATGTCGGCCGGGTCTCTGCTCTCTGTAAATTTGTCAAGATCTTCAGAGTGTTTGCTCGATAACTTGAGCCGTACGTTCTATTTTTTTGCCAATATCGCGGAGCGCTTGTAATAACGTCTGCTTTTCTTCATACGTGAATTGTACCTCTTTGCCATGGATCATTAAGCCGTTTATACGTTGGCTCAACCATGCCCTGCTTTTGTTGAAATAAGTACGTGCGATATAAGACCAAGAGATCGATTCATATATACCGTCAAGTTTGTTTCTGAGAACGTTGTCGATTAACTTATCGGCTCTGGCGCAGGCATCATTTGCCCCTGCGATAAACGCTTCGTTGACCAACTGTTTTTCTTCGTCACTTTTAGAGTCGATAAACGCTGTTACTTCAGAGCGGAAAGCCTTGCGCTCTTCATCTGTATCCAGAAGCATGAATTTACTTTTTAATGTTTCCAGTTCTTGATTGAGTTGATCGTAATTTGCCATATGTTGTTCTGTTAAAAAGTTCCAGTGAAAAGATCTTTTAGAAAGTACTCCTTTAGGAGTACTTTCTGTTAACCTTTCAACTTGAGTAACAACAATAACCTGTCTAAATGCAGGTCTATTTGCTTTTCAAGTTCCCCTTCTGAGGTTTTTTGCGCTAAAATATCCCAGTAGAGAGAATAGAACAGAAGATTTTTCTTTTCATGTTCTATCAGAGCCTTTAGCTCTTTTTGGTTATCATCCATCTAAAAGATCTTGACCTTACAAAGGTAGGTAAACAAATGTTTATCAACAAGAGGTTGTCGATTTATTTTATGCTCCCGATAGTATGATCATAAATACTTTATGCCTAGGTTCCGCTTTTTTTACCTACTTTTGTACGAAAAGAAGAGTAGTATAAGTATGATTAAGGCAGTATTTTTTGACATTGACGGTACGTTGGTAAGTTTCAAGACGCATAAGCTACCGGACTCCACGGTCCGGGCCTTGGACCTGTTGCGAGAAAAGGGAATCAAGGTTTTCATCGCTACCGGCCGCCAGTTGCAATCTATCAATAACCTCGGGACGCAAGAGTTTGATGGCTATGTTACCTTGAACGGAGGATATTGCTTGGCCGGAAAAGATAAGGTTATCTATAAACATAATATCCCGTCGGAGGATATAGAGGCGTTGATCCGCTATCAAGAGAATGAGGAGGCGTTCCCGTGCGCCTTGGTGGAGGAAGATGGGATTTACCAGAACTACGTGGATGATTCTGTGCGACAGCTTTACGACATGCTAGACTTCCCTCATCCTCCCTTGCGTCCTTTGCGTGGCAACGGGGGTAAGGAAGTATACCAGCTGATAGCCTTTTTCTCTCCCGGCCATGAAGAACGTATCATGTCCGTCTTGCCGCATTGCGAGGCTACTCGTTGGAACCCGCTATTTGCGGATGTCGTGCCGCGGGGGAGCAGTAAGGCGGTAGGGATCGATAAGATCATCGAGTATTACGGGATCTCGCTCCACGAGACGATGGCTTTTGGCGATGGAGGCAACGATATGGCCATGCTTCGCCACGCCGGGATCGGGGTAGCCATGGGTAACGCCGGCGACGAGGTGAAAGAGGCGGCGGATTACGTGACCGACTCCGTAGATGACGATGGTGTCATGAACGCTTTAAGACATTTCGATGTTATATAAATAAACAGTTTAATAACGCTAAATCACAAACGCTATGATTGATGAATTGGTAAGCTATAATCGTGAGTTCGTAAAGAACAAGGGGTATGAGAAGTATATCACGAATAAATATCCCGATAAGAAGATCGCCATCGTGTCTTGCATGGATACCCGGCTGACCGAGTTGCTACCCGCCTCCTTGGGCATCAAGAATGGAGACGTGAAAATTATAAAGAACGCGGGGGCGATCATATCCCACCCCTTCGGAAGCGTTATCCGGAGCTTGATGGTGGCGATTTACGAGCTTGGGGTTGTAGAGGTAATGATAATCGGGCATACCGATTGCGGAGCCAAGCACATGAATAGCTCCGAGATGATCGAAAAGATGAAAGAGCGGGGAATTCCGCAGGAACGAATAGATATGATCCGATATTGCGGTATAAACTTCGAGTCGTGGTTGCGGGGATTCGAGACCTCCGAGGCTTCCGTGCACGAGACCGTGGAGCAAATTCGGAATCATCCGCTGGTTCCGTCGGATATAACGGTAAGAGGGTTTGTAATAGACTCTGTTACAGGTGAATTAACGCCGGTGGAGTAATCCCCGGCGTATTTAGACTTATTTGCACAAGTTATAAATAATCGAAAAAATGAAATATTTTATTATGTTCTACAACATTGTTTCGGATAAAATGGTTATCTTTGTAACGAATTAAGAAAGAAAGATCGTTTTAGGATTATTTATTAACTGGCTTTCCAAGCGTGGGAAGCGTAAAACAAAAAGATTATGATGATGAGAGAAAATGAGAAAAGCCTTCGTGCTTTAGCGATGTTGCGTTATCAAGCAGATCGTTACCAGTCAGCTGGCAATGGTGCCATGAGTCAGCGATTAAACGCTGAGATCCGTCGCCTTATGAGCGAAATGAGTGTAGATGCGGATAAGAACTAAAAGACCGCGTCTTTTTTAAGTAAAGAATTAAAGTAAGAAATAAATTAGATGTCATCTCTTACTTCCGTTCAAAACGGAATGGTGAGAGATAGGAAATGAGGATTACCTTTGGCGATACGGCCGGGTGAGCCTTTTTTTTGTGCCCTTTCCTTTCCTTCTCCTTCGCATATCAGGGAAATTACTTATATTTGTGGATGAAAAAGCTAAAACAATAATCATTTGAACACAAAAACGATGAAAAAAGCAGGATTACTCTTAATGTCGCTGGCATTAAGTACGGCTCTTTGGGCGGAAAGTCCGGAGAAGAAAGGTTTGGAGGTGATAAATAGATCGACCGCCGAGGCGCATATCGGTTTCTTGGCCGATGATGATCTGGAGGGCCGTGAGGCCGGTTTCCGTGGAGGCCGTATAGCGGGCGATTATATCGTGGCGAACCTGAAATCATTGGGTATCGACCCTGTAGGAGACTCTTATTACCATCCGTTTGAGGCTTACCATATGGAACGCCAGAAGAGAGGGGCCCGCTGGCAGGTGCAGCCGGATTCCATAGCGGCTATCAAGCAAACCGGTGTTTTCCAGAAACTTTCCTTGAATAATATCTTGGGTAAGATAGAGGGCAAGAACCCGAGTGAGATCGTGATCGTCGGCGCTCACTATGACCATCTGGGTATCGACCCGATGCTGGATGGCGACCAGATCTATAACGGGGCGGACGATAACGCTTCCGGAGTCTCTGCCGTTTTGCAGATAGCGAGAGCTTTCCTTGCCACGGGCCAGCAACCGGAGCGAACCGTTGTATTCGCTTTTTGGGACGGTGAGGAGAAAGGGCTTCTCGGATCGAAAGCCTTCGTTCAGTCTTTTCCAGAGATAAAGAACGTGAAAGGATATTTGAATTTCGATATGATCGGCCGTAACAATAACGAGGCGAAGCCTACCCATGTGGTTTATTTCTATACGGAGGCGCACCCTGATTTCGGCGATTGGCTGAAGAACGATATCAAGAAATACAACTTGAATCTGGCACCGGATTATCGTCCGTGGGATAACCCGGTAGGAGGGAGTGATAACGGTTCCTTCGCAAAGATAGGTATCCCTATTATCTGGTATCATACCGACGGGCATCCGGATTACCATCAACCGAGCGACCATGCCGACCGGATTAATTGGGACAAGGTGGTGAATATCACGAAGGCCTCGTTCCTTAATATGTGGTATATGGCGAATGAGAAAGATTTTTAGAGATTATACTTCTTTTTCAATAGAAGATATCTAATAAAAGTAAGTTAACTTCATCGGCGAAGTAAGTTAACTTACTTTGGCATTTTAATTAACTTACTTTGCCAATGAAGCTGGCTTGCTTTTATATTCTGAAAAAACGCCTGAATTACTGTAATTTCATATCTTACCGCGGATACTTAGTTCTACATGAACTCAAGTCGATTTTAACTTAAAACCGTTTATATTTCTAATTTTATATTGTAAAACATAAAAATAAGGGAAGATTTATTTAATTATAATAACACAATGTAATGAATATTTCATATCTTTGCCTCCGATATAAAATGTGCTAGGTATTTTGGCGCCAACTAAATAAAACAACTTCTACTTAAGAAAAGTTCATGTAGGACTCCGATAGTTAGCCCATTTTTTATTTGAACTTAATTACGCTAGAACTCAGGAGTGAGTGTATGTATGTGAATAATTTTAAAAGACAAATGTTTCGCCAAGACATTGTCTAATTATTTATCAATAAAACCATCAGTTATGTTGAAAAACTTTAAACCTGTCAGCTTAATTTTATGTGCGGGTGCGTTATGCTTCTCGGGAAGCATGTATGCCAACATCACACCTGTTGAGCAAGGTACCTCTATCTCCCAGCAAAACGGGAAAGTAACAGGTACAGTGGAAGATGATTTCGGCCCAGTGACCGGAGCGTCAGTTGTCGTGAAAGGCACGACCAATGGTACGATTACCGATATGGACGGTAATTTCACCTTGGAAGGTGTCAAGAATGGTGATGTAATCCAAATCTCATTCATAGGTTACTCCACCATGGAAATTACGTATACCGGCCAACCGGTAGGCGTTATCAAATTAGCGGAAGACACCCAGAAATTGGATGAGGTCGTGGTTACGGCCTTGGGCATGAAGCGATCTGAGAAGTCCTTGGGTTATGCGATGCAAGAGTTGAAGGGAGATGCTCTTTTGGAATCCCGTGAGAGTAATATCGCAAACGCCTTGTCCGGTAAGGTCTCCGGTTTGCAGGTCGTGCGTTCTAGCAGTGGTGTTGGTGGTTCTTCCAAGATCGTACTTCGTGGTGCTAACTCATTGACTGGCTCCAATCAGCCGTTGGTTGTTGTCGATGGAACTCCGATGGATAACTTCACCGGTGGTGTGGATGATGCTTGGGGTAACTCAGGTGTGGATATGGGTAACGGTCTTTCGGATATCAATCCGGAAGATATTGAGTCTATGTCAGTCTTGAAAGGTGCTTCCGCTGCCGCTCTTTATGGTTCCCGTGCGGGTAACGGTGTTATCTTGATCACGACGAAATCTGGTAAGAAAAACAATGGTCTAGGTATCAATGTGAATTTTGGCGTTACGGCGGAAACTATGTTTATGACCCCAGATTTGCAAGATAGTTTTGGACAAGGTGATGTTGGCGTATATAATAATCAGACTCGTTCTAGCTGGGGCCCAAAAATTGAAGGCCAGACAGTGGAGACTTGGGATGGTCGTCAAGTTCCGTTACAATCTTATGATAATATAGGTGCATTCTTTGGTACTGGAACTTCTTTCAATGAAGGTGTTAGTTTCCAGCAAGAAATAAATGGTACGTCTGTTTTTGCTTCAATTAATCGTTCGGATGATAAGGGTATCACTCCTGAGCAATCATTGAATAAGACTAATATAACTTTACGTGCTACTACGTTTTTGGATGAAGCCAAGAAATGGAAAGTTGATGGTAAAGTGAATTATGTTAATATGAATGCGCATAATCGTCCTATTTTAGGTATAAATCAATCAAATGCATTCAGTACAATTTACAACCTACCACGTTCTTTGAATGTAAGTGAATTTAAGGATTGCCTTGATGAGAAAGGTAACATGGTTTGGTTTGATAAAAATAATAATCCTCAAGAAAACCCGTATTGGGTAACTCAATATAGACAAAATGAAGATACTCGTAACCGTCTGTTAGGTAATCTTTCTTTGAAATATGCTCCTACGGACTGGTTTGATATTGAGGCTAGAGGTGGTACGGACTATTATACAACTACTTCTACGAAAAAATTGTATGCTGGAGGTAATGTAACGCCACGTGGACGTTATGAGGAAGGCTCTGAAACTTTTTATGAGAATAACTTTAGTTTCTTGGCAACAGCTAGAAAAGATAATCTATTTAGTAAATTAGGAGGCTTTGTTTCCTTTGGTGGAAATATCATGCAGCAAAGAAGATCTAAGATGAATGCTAATTCAGGAGATTTACTTGCGCCTAATATGTTTAGTATTAATAATGGTATTAATAAGCCTACGATTACAACAGAGCTTACCCAAAGAAAAATGAATTCACTATATGGATCATTACAACTGAATTGGGATGGTTGGCTATTCTTGGATGTTACAGCTCGTAATGACTGGTCTTCTACAATGTCAAAAGAAAATCGCTCTTATTTCTATCCATCAGTAAGTGTGTCTGGCGTAATTTCCGATATGATTCAAAAAAATGGTGGATCAATGCCGGATTGGTTCAGTTTTGCTAAAGTACGTGCTTCTTTCGCTGAGGTTGGTAATGATTTGGACCCGTATCAATTGTATAATGTCCTTTCTGTAAGTAAAGATCCGAACGGAAATACGGTAGCAAGTCTTGGAGATACATACTTTAATGCAGATGTTCGTAGTGAGCTGATTAAGTCTTGGGAGGTGGGTGCTGACCTTCGTTTCTTTAATAATCGAGTAGGATTGGATGCCGCTTGGTATAAATCGAATGCTACAAATCAATTACTGAATATTCCGATGGATGCGTTTTATGGATATACAAGTCGTAAGATCAATGCAGGTAATATTCAGAATCAAGGTGTGGAAGTCTCGGTAAATGGAAGTATCTTCGAGAATCCAAATGGCTTTAATTGGAATGCGCAGGCTCATTTCTCTTTGAATAGAAGTAAGATCCTTGAATTGACGGAAGGTGTATCTGTTTATGATATTAAGACCGTTGATGCCTTACAAATCGCAGCAACCGTAGGTGGAAAGTATGGTGATATCTATGGACAAAAGTTTGTACGCCATAATGGACAGATTGTGGTGGGAGAAGATGGACTTCCTTTAATTACTACGGATAAGGAATTAATAGGTAATCAGAATCCGGATTGGATGTTAGGTTTTACAAATAATTTCTCTTATAAGGGCTTTGATTTGAGCTTCTTGATCGATTTTCGTATCGGTGGCGAAATTTATTCGTCTACTACATCTAATTTACATAAGAATGGTAATGCTGCGGGAACTGTAATTAATGGTGAGCGTGCTAATTTTGTAGTACCTAATTCTGTGATGAAAAAAGGAGATGAATATGTGTCAAATACAGTAGAGGTTACTCCACAAAAGTATTGGGAACGTATTGCTTCTACGGGTAATTATGGTTTGCCGGAAGTCTTTACGTATGACGCTACAAATATTCGTTTGAGGAATGTAACTCTAGGATATACTTTCAAGAAAGATTTATTGAAAAATACTCCATTCCAGAAAGTACGTTTATCTGCTACTTGCAACAATGTATGGATGATTCATTCGAACCTTCCTGGTATCGATCCTGAATCTGTATCTGCTACAAATACGAATGCTGTTGGTTTTGAAAATGGCAGTGCGCCTTCAAGCCGCTCATATGTATTTAACTTAACTGTTGGATTCTAATTATATTAAGGACTAAGATATGAAAACAAAAAATATATTAGCGCTGGGAGTATTAGCATTGGCCTCTTTAGCTACAGGATGTAGTGATTTCGAGGATTTAAATCATGATCCCAATAAAGCAGAGGATACTCAGGTTCAACCTCAGTGGTTCCTCAATAATTCAATTATAGGAGCACAAATGAACCCTGAAATCGCAGAGCGTATTTTTGTGCTAATGTGGAAACGTGCAGCTCACTTCGATCGTGGTAGTGGCTTTACTATCGGTTCTGATAATGATGATTACAATTCTCTTTATTTCCAAAATAATAGCTATGGTGTGGGTTGGCTAAATCGTGTAAATCAAGCTATTAAAATGGCTAATTCTCGATTGGAAGCTGAAGGAGACCTATATCCTCATTATAAGAATATCGTAGAAATGGGACGTATTTGGAGAGCATATTTAATCTCTGAATTGACGGATAATTTTGGCCCAATACCTGCTTTCTCTGAATTCACAGGCGAACCAGCGGAGTATGTTTCAGAAAACGAGATTTATAAATATATCTTGAAAGAATTGAAAGAAGCTTCAGTGAAATTGGACGATAACATTGACATGAGTGAGGTTAAAGATTATGATCCATTCTATCAAGGTAAAACTGCTAATTGGAGAAAATATGCAGGATCTTTGCGTTTACGTTTGGCGATGCGTTTAAGTGCAGTTGACCCTGCGACAGCTAAATCTGAGTTCGAGGATGCAGCAAAAAGCGAGTTTATCAAGGATATGGCAGATATTGCTCAAGTGGCTGAAAAAGATGGTTGGGATGATCTGACAGGAGTAATGTCTAGAACATGGAATGCCCAACCCCTTTCTACTACATTCAGCAATTTAGTCGTAGGTCTAGGTGGTACAGAGTTTAATGTTCCATCAGAATTGAAATCTCACCTAAAAGATCCTTATACTTATTTAGGGCAGAACATCAGTTTGCATTTTCCAACTACGACGAACGATCCTTGTGCTGGCTATTATTTTGATGGTATTCCGCAATATGTAGATCCTCGTGCTCCAAAAATGTATAGTATAACAGGGTATGATGATGGAGAGGTTTACTCCAATTATATAGGGTCGGCTTCAGATGTAACAGAAACGATAGTATTTCCAGGAGGAACCTATACCGATGCGCTTTCTGGACAAAAAGTTACAGCTCCGAAAATTACTCTTCCATTGAAATATACATGGACTACTTGTGTTGCTGGAAACTGGAACGACAAAACAGGTCTAGTTGGAGATTATTTAAGTAATAGTTATAATTTTCCTTCTCTAGCTAAAAAATTCCGTTTGAGTACAAACAAACGTGTATGGTTTGGTCCGTGGGAAAGCTATTTCTTGTTGGCGGAAGCCGCTGTCTATGGTTGGAATGTTCCGGGAACAGCTAAGGAGAATTACGAGAAGGGAATCGCCGCCAGTTTCGAGTATAATGGCGTATCTGATAAACTTTCTGAGTATTTGAAATCTAAGGCTTATAACCGTGTAGGTACATCTGTTGCTTTCGATCATACGGAAGAGGCTAAGGCTTATACGATCAATTATTACGATGCGTATACAAAACAGAATAAGACAACAACTTATACATATCCGAAGAATATGATTTATAAAAATGGTCAATACAATAATGATGCGTTGACTAAGATCATTACTCAGAAGTATATTGCTCAGAACCCATGGTTGCCATTGGAAGTATGGTCTGATCATCGTCGTTTAGGTTTGCCGTTCTTTGAGAACCAAGCTGTAGAGGCGGCTTATAACCCGATGACTCAAGTTTTATTAACTCCTTCTACCTGTAAGGAGTGTAAGGTTGAGTTCTATCCGAAACGTCTTCGTTATCCGGCAGTTCTTCAAACTAATAACTTGGAAGGGTACAATCAAGCACTTGAAAGACTTGGAGGCCCGAACATGACGACTACTTCTTTGTGGTGGAATATGAAGTGAGATAAGTAGTATTTTCATTGCAAAATAAAAAGGAATCCTCACGTTTGGATGTATTTTCATTCAACGTGAGGATTTATGTTTTTAATGTTAAACCTTTAAATTTTACGATTACTATTCATGCTTATTAGACCTTATGTAAAATAGCGATATCTACTTCTTGTCTTTTGACTACTTTGTATTGTAACTGATCGGAATTTATAGAGAATAATATTCTTACGAGAAAAGGGCGTATCGATGTAAATGTCGGTACGCCTTCTTTTTTTGTGGTGATGATTTGTATGGGTAAACTGGAACTTTTATTGGCTTCTGAAGTGAATAACTAACGGCTTGTCGAGTCGTAAGCTTACGGCTACCCCTAGTGAATAACTAACGGCTTCCTGCCTCTTTTACGGTTTGGTTATCCTTTGGTTAAAGTTTCTGTAAATCAATTTTTTATGGATGTTAGTAAGGATAACTCTTATTCGTTTTGTCTGTAAGGAGAGAGTAGTTGCGGTATCCTCACCAGTTACCTCTTGTATATGTTAAACTCAAAACATATCTGCCCTTTTTATGTTTATACAGGATAAATGACATTCGTTGACGCAAAAACTAAAACATTGTCTATCAAAATAAACAAAAAACAGTAGTTATGTTGAAAAGATTCAGACCAGTCAGCTTAATCCTGTTGGTAGGGGCGCTTGGGTTCTCGGGAAACTTATACGCCACGCCTATGCCCGGGATTCCGAAGGTTGACATTTCCCAGCAAAACGCAAAGGTGTCGGGAATAGTTGAGGATGCCTTAGGACCCGTTACCGGGGCGTCCGTAATCGTGAAAGGATCCGCTTTCGGTGAATCCTTTTCAGCCTGAATACGAGCTAATGCTTCACCAGTT
>OKSF01002999.1_pt1 | contig 10564 bp, 8 predicted proteins | sample 1606061 | NCBI WGS metagenome assembly OKSF01 (sample SAMEA3541567, study PRJEB24748) | human gut metagenome | biome: human gut; feature: human-associated habitat; material: faeces | place: China | collected 2012 | reverse complement strand
CGCCAGCGGGCATAAAAAGCTTCATTCTTCTGACCCTCAGACTGGAAACAAAGCATTCTATCTGCACCATCGGACAGATGCCGGCAATTCCGAACACACACTGAAGAGCCGATACCACCTCATCATAGTCGAACTCCGAAGATGCATGAGCATAAATCCGTCCCGACTCCTTGATAACGGAGAAATCTCCGTCCAGACGTTTCAGGGAATGGTGGATGTGGGAAGTCAGCTTGTCTTCAAAAATATAGCGGTTCTTGCCTTTTACCCCAATTTCCGCGTATTTTATTAAAAATGAACGTACCATATGTTTATATTTCCTCTCTGTTTCCTTATCTGTTAAATGGTAACCTTATCTGGCTCTGTAACGTCTCAGTACGGGCAGCAGTTCTTTCAACACATCTACTGCATAATCAACCTCTTCTTCCGTATTGAATGCGCCGAAGCTGAAACGCAGTGTGGAATCCTGCAATTCTTTTTTTACGCCAATCGCCTTCAGCGTTCCGCTCACTCCCGGATGGTTCGAGGAGCAGGCTGAACCGGATGACACATAAATTCCCCTGTCCTCAAGCGCATGGAGCAGCACCTCGCTTTTTATTCCTTCAAAGCTTGCACTGACCACCTGGGGAGCATTTTGTCTGTCCTCATGCCCGTTAATCGTCACACCATCGATTGTCTTCAGCCCGGCAATCAGGCGTTCCCTCAGTGTATACAGCTTCTCAACCCGCTCCCCATGATTTTTATAAATCTCCTTTACGGCTGCCCCCAGTCCGGCACAGCCCGGCACGTTCTCCGTCCCGGAGCGCATCCCCTTCTGCTGACCTCCACCGAATACAATGGGCCGGATTTTTACTTTTTCATCAATATATAAAAAGCCGATTCCCTTCGGACCGTGTATCTTATGAGCGCTTACCGACAGCAAATCAATCCCCTGCTTTTTAGGGCGTATCTGAAATTTGCCGTATGCCTGAATTGCATCCACATGAAAATAGGTTTTTGGGTTTTTATTCTTAATGCAGCGGGCAATCTCCTCCACCGGCTCCACAGCGCCGATTTCATTATTAACGTACATTATGGATACCAAAATCGTATCTTCCCTTACCGCCTCCTCAAGCTCCGCCAGGGAAATGCAGCCAAAGGAATCAACTGGAAGATAGGTAATTTCAAAGCCCTGTTCCTCCAGCCAGGCCATTGTATTATATACGGACGGATGTTCCACCGCGCTTGTAATCAGATGTTTTCCTGTCCTCTGATTCGCCAGGGCCGTCCCAATCAGCGCCAGGTTGTTCGATTCTGTTCCTCCTGATGTGAACAGGATTTCTTTTTCCTGAACCTTCAGCGAATTGGCTATCTCTCTTCTGGCTTCTTTTATAATCTTTTCTGCCTCAACGCCCTTCATATGGCGGGCGGCCGCATTCCCGTAGTCCATGGTCATGGCATTTACTACCGCGTCTTTTACGCAGTCAAAAACCTGCGTAGTAGCCGAATTATCAAAATAAGCTTCCATTTTTCTTCCTCTTTCTGCTTTATGGACGTCTAACGGTCCAGAGAAATCATCAGGGCCGACAAAACGCACAAGCCCGCTGTCTCTGTCCTTAAAATTCTCCTGCCGAGCGAGACAGGGCTGACTCCCCTCTCCCCTGCCTGCCGTATCTCTTCTTCTTCAAAGCCGCCTTCCGGTCCGATAAATATGGCAATATCCATTCCCGCTTCCGCGGTCTGAAGAAGCCGTCTGGTCTCCTCCATTCCCTTTGCGCATTCGTACGGAATCATTTTAAGTCCAAAGTCTTCTGCCATCTGCAGAGCATCCTTGTATTTAACAACTCCTGTTACTTCCGGTATGATGCTCCGTTTTGACTGTTTCGCCGCACTCTCAGATATCGCGTTCCATCGCTTTATCCTCGCCTCTTCTTTTTTCGAATCAAGCTTCACCACTACCCGTTTTGTCTCAACCGGAATGATTCTGAATGCGCCAAGCTCAACGGCCTTCTGGATAATCAGCTCCATTTTATCACCTTTGGGAAGCCCCTGAAACAGGTGGATTCTGGCAGGCAGCTCCATTTCACTCTCACTCTTCTCCAGTATTCCAAACAGGATCTTGTCCTGCGCCAGTTCTTTTGTTACACACAGATAATCACCGCCGGCCTTAGCACTGATAAGAACCCGTTCTCCCGGCTTCATCCGGAGTACATTCTTTATATGATTTACATCGGGTCCGGTAACCGCAATTACGCCTTCCCCTATCTGTTCCTGTTCAACAAAAAAATGATACATGTTTTTCCTCTATATTCTGTGTCAGTTCAGACAGCATGAACTGTTACCTATTTCTTACGCGCCGTTATGGATACCCACTCTCCCTGATAGGTCACCTCAATGATTTCAAAGGCGCTGTTGGCTGCAAAAGCCTCTTTGACCGCCTCTTCCTTCATATTAATGATACCGGAGGTGATAAAAATTCCACCTTTTTTTATATGAACCGGGATTTCCTTCTGGAGCATAATAATAACATCAGCCAGAATATTGGCAACCGCCACATCGTAGTACTCATAACCTGCGGCGTCCTGTACCTCTTTATCATCGATGATATTTCCCTGAAGAACGGTAAATAATCCGGCCGGGATACCGTTTGCCTCAAGATTTTCTCCCACTGCCGTGATGGCGTTCTCGTCGAGATCGGTTCCGAATACCTCTTTCGCCCCGAGTTTCAAAGCGGTGATGCCCAGAATTCCGCTTCCTGTCCCCACATCCAGAACCTTCGTGTCACTGCCTGTGTATTTACGAAGCTGGCGGATGCACAGCTGGGTCGTCTCATGCATGCCTGTGCCGAAAGCAGTTCCCGGATCAATCTGAATCAGCAGCTTGTCCTTATGCTCCTCAGGAATCGTCTCCCAGGTTGGCTTAATCAGGATATCATCCACTGTAAATGGTTTAAAATACTGTTTCCAGTTGTTAATCCAGTCTTTGTCCTCTGTTTCTGATGCCTCGATTGTACATGCGCCCAGGTCGGTAAACATTTTCAATTCTTCCAGCGCTTCATTTACTTTTTCAAGCATGTCCGGTACATCGGCATCATCGTCCAGATAAAAGCTGACTTTCGCTATTCCTTCGTCGGGAGGCAGCTCCGGGAGTATATCGATGAACATCCCTTTTGTCTCTTTTTCCGTAAGAGGAATATTATCCTCGATTTCAATACCCTCGATTCCGATTTCATCGAAGGCACAGCTAATTAAATCTACGGCCTCGGTCGTAGTCGTCAGGGTGAATTTCTTCCACTTCATAAGATTTCCTCCATAAATACGCCGGATTTTACTCCGTTATATCCGTTCTTTTTTGTTTGCTGTTTATATGCCAAATATCAAATTCATGTCAACCGGTTACTGTTCGCAGCCCTGCCAAAAGCGCAGTTCTGCGGCCAGTAACACGCTCCGCGATGCACAGAAACGGCAGAAAACGCCGTTGATTGTGGTGAAAAATTTACTTTTCATCGCGTCGTGCCGTGTAACTCGGGATTTTCGTGCAAAATGCACACGAAACACCTCGCGGGATACTACCCGTGAACAGTAACTTCATCTGTTACGTACTGACTACCTGTGTCATTCCGTGTGTCATTCCGTCTGTGTCATCCTCCCAGTAAAATTTTACCAAACAGGATGGTCAGTACAATCAGTACCACCGGACGCACGATTTTCTGACCGTTCGAGAGCACCAGGCCGGAACCGATGTAATTTCCCACAATGCTGCACAGGCCTGCTGCCAGACCAAGGGGATATAATACTTTCCCGTTTATGATGAATGTGACGATAGCCGCGACATTGGAAGAAAGGTTGATGGCCTTTGTTGTCCCCGCTGCCTCTTTCATCGTATATTTTGCGGCGCCCGTAAGAATGAGGATTAAAAAGGTTCCTGTTCCCGGACCATAGAAACCGTCATAAGTCCCGACTACCAAAGCCGCTGCAGCCGCAATGATAAATGACTTTTTGGCCGGTATCGTCCCTGCCTGCGAGTCATCTCCCATCCTCTTATTGCGAAGCACATAGAAAGCGACAATGGGAAGCACGGCAATCATCATGTACTCCACTATCTTTTCATTCATTAAGAGGGTCAGGTTGGAACCGATCGTAGAGCCAACCAATGCCGCGGCAATGAACCAGATTACCTTTTTCAGGTGAATGTAGCCATTCTTTGCAAAACGGTATGTAGCCATGGAGGTTCCCATTGTAGAACACATCTTATTTGTTCCAAGGGCCATGTGTGGAGGCACTCCGGCAATCATAAAGGCCGGGAGGGAAATCAGTCCGCCCCCTCCTGCGATTGAATCCAGCAGTCCGGCCAGAAAAACCAGGGGACAAACAATCAGATAGTGCGTCATTGTGATTTCCATTACTCATTTCCTCCCAGATGAAACTCTTTTTATTACTCTTCTTTATTTCTCTTCCATATTGCTCTTATTGCAGTACTGTTAATAATACAGTGAAACTCAATCTATAATAACAAATACACTGATACTTGTAAAGATTGCTGCTGGTTACTGTCCACCCCCCCCAGACCGTCTGAAAACCTCATTCTGCACATAAAATCAGCCTCTTTTCTTTTTTTGTGCCATTGAAAACTGAATAAATCACACATTTTAAAAGAAAAGAAGCTGCTTCCCTTACCATTAACTCCATCATTCTTCCGAAGCCCAAGAGGTTTTTTGCTCTTTCTATATTATATCCCAAGCAAAAGAGTGCAAATTCCCCTGCCACCTTCCTTAACCCTATTAAGAGAAAATAGGCTGCTCCCATTGCTCGTTTGATGGTTCCAAACGGATGCTCGGACAAACACATCCTCTGGCACATTTTTTCTTGACTTGGCTTCAATGTAAATTTTACTACCTTTACTTTTTCATATCGGACTTTTGTTTCCTGCCCGCTTTGCTGATATTCCTTCCCCTCTGCTTCCAACCACTCTTTACAAGCTTTCTCCAGCGTATCCTTTGTAAAATCGATTTCTTTCCATTCGTTTTTTCCCTTATAACACTTGTTTCTATTTTTGCAGTGTTTACAGGCATTTTTATTCGTATACCGGATATTCCCGTTTTTCTTGATACATTTCTGCCTCAAAATCTCTCCCGCCGGGCAGTAAACCAGATTCCGTTCCGGATCTCTGACGAAATATCCCTCTTTCGCCCGCTCCACCATCTCATCTGTCGTTCCATATACGGATTTGACTTTCTTTTCCTGTTCCGCTTCCGTCTTTACCTTTCTGCGAACTTCTTCTACCCGCATATCTGAAATCACTTCTTTATACGCTTCCGGTATCTTTCCCGCGTGAAGACTTTTCTTCAATTCTTCCCGTTTTATGCTGGCGGTATCTGCCTCTGCTTTTTCATAAATGAGTTCTAACTCATACCCGCTTTTCCCTTCTTCCATTATTACATGCGGGATGATCCCATTCTCCAGACAACGGATGATATCCTCTGCGTTCTCATATCCCTTGTCGGCTACGACTTCCAGGATCTGATTCCCGTTTTCTTCCCGGAGTCCCTCCATGGTTGGGGTCAGCATTCCATGATCCGTTACCTGATTCGTCATTTTAAAATCCCGTATCAAATGCGTTTCTGAATCTACTGCTGTTTGGGGATTATAGGCTACCGCAAACCCATTTTTATTTTTCATAAGTCTCGCATCCGCATCCGTCAGCGACATCTGGGACGCCCCTGTTTCTTCCATTAATCTCTGATAAGCTTCATATCGGGCAAGACGCTCCTGGGCTTCTTTCAGTTTTCCCTCTATTACTTCCCGGGTGAGATTTTCCGGCATTTCTTCCAATTCTTCCTGTTCATCTATTTCCTTTAGGAGACGCAGATACTCATCTGTGTGGGCATTTAGCCACTTAATCCGGTCATCCAGCTTATTTTTTGTGAAATGATTATCCTTGGAATTGTTTGCCTGAAACTTACTTCCATCGATCGAACAAAATCCCCAATCCACCGCACTCGAGATCCTTCGGTTGAATTCATGGAAAATCTCTTTCATACTGTCTATGTTATCTTTTCTGAAATCAGAAATTGTGCGGAAATCCGGCTCTGCTCCTCCCATCATCCATTTTACCTCAAGATTGACTTTACAGCTTTCAGCCAGTTTTCGTGAAGAACGAATTCCTTTTCGATTCCCATAGATATACAGTTTATACATCCCTTTTGGGTCATAACCCGGGCGGCCTTCCCTCGCTACTTCTTTTATTCCGTATTTTGTAAGCTCCAGACTGTTGACAAAGGCATCAATCAGCCTCGCGATACTCTCCGGAGCCACGAAAGAATCCCAGGAACACATCATCATCTGTGTACGGTCAAACGTAGGAATATATGGCATAATCTGTCACCTCGAATACGATATTTACTCGTTTCTATTATACTATGTCCAGCACCGAAAGTCTTGTTTTCTGCGTGATTTATTCAGTTTTCAAGGTACAAATGATTCTATATCAAACACCCCATTGAGGGTGGGGCAGCCTTATGGCAGCAGAGCGTTCGACTATCCTAGTTTTCAGACAGTCTCCCCCGCCAAAAAGCGGCGTGCCGGTAACAATTCAGTCAGGTCTGCGCATTTGCTGCGCTGACTGTGCGAAAAGATAGTGGCAGCCGGCAGCCGGCTATCGCGCAGTGATTTTAATGGTAACGAAAGATTTCCGCTACAACAGAAATTCAGCCAGTACACAGTTGCTGACATCCAGCCCAAATTCACTCAGCCTGTACCTTCTGTCCTCTTTTGTTCCCGTCATTTCCATCAGGCCGTCCTCCATCAGTTTCCCAATGGTCATTCCATATATTTCTTCTATATTTAAGCCGAAGCGCTTTTTAAAATCTTTTGCGGCAATCCCTTCCGTAAGCCGAAGACCCAGAAACATGAATTCTTCCATCTCATCCTGTTCCGTGAGGATTTCCCGGTTTTCGTACTGGCGGCCCTCCGCCAGCTCTTCCCTGCTAAGATCCAGATAATCATTCATCTCTCTGATGACGGAAAAACGTTGTCCCTCCATCAGTGAGGAAGCTCCCAGACCGATTCCCAGATAGCTGACCCCGGTCCAATATCCCACATTGTGGATACATTCCCTGCCCGGCCTGGCGTAGTTTGATACCTCATACCGGTGATAACCTTTTTCCGCCAGATATTCTTTTGTGTGGTGATACATTCTGCGGTCTTCTTCCTCATCCGGAAGAACTTCTGCCCTGCCCGAATATTTATCATAAAACGGAGTGCCTTCCTCTATGATAAGACTGTATGCAGAGATGTGTTCCGGTTCCAGGAGCGCGACACATTCCAGTGTATCCGCATAAGATTCAAAGCTCTGTCCCGGCAGTGCCGACATCAAATCAACATTAATATTATCAAAGCCTGCTTCTCTGGCTAAACGGTAACTCTCAAGAAATTCGTTCCAGGAATGGATTCGTCCGAGCTCCCTCAGTTCGCCTGGATTGGCCGACTGAAGGCCGAGGCTTAACCGGTTGATTCCGGAGTTTTTGTAAGCTCTGAGTTTTTTATTGTCGAGTGTACCGGGATTGGCTTCGATGGTGATTTCGGCATCCGGCAATAGTCTGAACTTTTCCTTTACCGCGTTCATAACAGCGCAAATCTGCTCCGGGCAGAGAGAAGACGGAGTCCCCCCTCCTATAAACACAGAAATCACCGGGAAGGCCGCGTCAGCGTCCCGCCCGGTTATTCTGGTCCCGCATGTTTCTATTTCCTTAATCAACTGCTCCACATATTTTTTTCTGGTCACTTCGTCCGCCGCAAAGGAAAGGAAGTCGCAGTACAGACATTTTTTAACGCAGAATGGGATGTGGATATATAGTTCTAATGGGGTGTTATTTTCCATTGTTCCCGCCTGATTGTTTAATGATTTTTGCCGGAACATCATTCCTCGTCCAGCTTCAGCACACTCATGAATGCCTTTTGCGGAATTTCCACGTTTCCGATCTGGCGCATTCTCTTCTTGCCTTCCTTCTGTTTTTCCAGAAGCTTTCTCTTACGTGAGATATCGCCTCCATAACATTTGGCAAGAACGTCTTTTCTCATCGCTTTGACTGTCTCCCTGGCAATAATTTTGCCGCCCACGGCCGCCTGAATCGGAATCTCGAAAAGGTGTCTCGGAATCTCGTCCTTCAGTTTCTCGCACATTCTTCTGCCCCGCTCATAAGCCGAACCTTCGAATACAATGAATGAAAGGGCATCGACTTCCTCGCGGTTCACAAGGATATCCAGTTTTACAAGCTTGGACTGTTCGTAGCCCTTCAGCTCATAGTCAAAGGACGCATATCCGCGGGAGCGCGATTTGAGGGCGTCAAAGAAATCATAAATAATCTCGTTGAGGGGAAGTTCATACTTCAAAAGCGCCCTTGTCGCCTCAATATATTCCATGCCCAGATAGACTCCGCGGCGTTCCTGGCACAACGTCATAATAGCACCGACAAATTCCGTCGTTACCATGATTTCTGCCGATACAATGGGTTCTTCCATATATTCTATCTCGGATGGGTCGGGAAGGTTGGACGGATTGGTAAGCTCCATCATCTCTCCGTTCGTCTTGTGGACACGGTATACAACGCCCGGAGCCGTCGTCACCAAATCCAGGTTATATTCCCGTTCCAGACGTTCTTCGATAATATCCAGGTGCAGAAGGCCAAGGAAACCGCAGCGGAAACCAAAACCGAGCGCAATGGAAGTCTCCGGTTCAAAGAACAGGGAGGCATCATTTAACTGTAATTTTTCCAGTGCATCCCTGAGATCCGGGTATTTTGCGCCGTCGGCCGGATAGAGACCGCAGTAAACCATCGGGGTCACTTTTTTATATCCCGGGAGGGGTTCTTTGCAGGGATTCTGCGCATCGGTGATCGTATCACCCACCATCGTATCCCTGACATTCTTGATGCTGGCTGTGATATAGCCTACCATACCGGCTTCCAGTTCCTCACAGGGAATGAACTGGCCGGCTCCGAAGTAGCCTACCTCCACCACATCTGCCTTGGCTCCGGTCGCCATCATCTTAATCTGGGTGCCTTTGCGGACACTTCCATTCTTAATCCGGCAGAATACGATGACGCCTTTGTAGGAGTCATAGAGGGAGTCGAAAATCAATGCCTGAAGCGGCGCCGCCGCGTCTCCCTGGGGAGCCGGAATCTTTGTGACAATTTGTTCCAGGACCTCGTCAATGTTTAAACCAATTTTAGCTGAAATTCTCGGGGCATCATGGGCCTCGATTCCGATTACGTCCTCTATCTCTGCGGCAACACGATCCGGTTCCGCACTTGGAAGGTCAATTTTATTGATTACCGGAAATACATCCAGGTTGTGGTCGAGGGCAAGGTATACATTGGCCAGCGTCTGGGCCTCAATTCCCTGTGCGGCGTCTACAACAAGAATCGCTCCGTCGCAGGCTGCGAGGCTCCTCGATACTTCATAGTTGAAATCGACATGGCCTGGGGTATCGATGAGGTTGAAGATATACTCTTCTCCGTCTTTCGATGTATATACGGTACGGACTGCCTGGGCCTTGATCGTGATTCCACGCTCACGCTCTAAGTCCATGTTATCAAGTACCTGGGACTGCATCTCCCTGCTGGTAAGTAAGCCAGTCTTCTCTATAATTCGGTCTGCAAGGGTTGACTTGCCGTGATCAATGTGGGCGATGATGCAGAAATTTCTGATTTTGCTTTGGTCAACTATTGCCATGGGTGGGTTCCTCTTTTCTTTGGGTTGTGATTATTGTGATGGGTGTAGGCCGAACTACACTGCTTCTATTAAAAAATATGCCCTGTTTTGATTACTGAAATCCGCTGCAGTCTGATATCGAGCGGAATTTGGGCATAGTTTGTCAGTCTAGTAGAATATAGCATTTTTTGGGGGAACTGGCAAGAGGGATGGGGATTTTTCCTGAATTTCTGGAAACAGTTGGGACTGCCGAGTCTTCCGGTATATTTTGCCCGTTGTCTTATTTTGATGCACTAGGGTTCGAATCTGTTCTTCATAGGCAGCGTAATCACATCCCATGATCCGCTGCGGCATTGTGTTTTTACGGTTTTCTTCCCCACATATCAATCGATAGCGCCCGTTACGCCGCTCTGCCTTTCTGATATCCCTGCTGACTTGACGCAAAGAACCATCTATATTCCGAGTAAACGATTCTATGAGCAGAGGAACCAGATAATCTTCCTCTAAACTTCTATCCGTCGAACAGCAGGGCATTGAAGCCGCCTTTCCTCCCAGGAAAATGGCTCTGTGGACATGCCTAAAGGCTACCTTTAGCATATTTACCATGTGCTCTTTTCCAAAGTATAACAAATTGATATTGCACAGTCAATCGAGGTTTCCGAGGATTAATTCGCTTTAATTAAATTGGTTGATTTAGTTGATTGTTGTTGAATGTCCTTGCTGAATGCCGGAAAAAGCCGGGAAGTGAATGTTTCACTACAGCTATAAGAGCATCCGACGCAAAAGATATGGCGGATGACTGGACAGGCAGAAAACTATCTGTATGAAAAGAATTGCGTAGTGGAGGGAGGGTTGTAAGAGAAGAAGGGGAGGGATTC
>OKSF01002990.1_pt1 | contig 10614 bp, 10 predicted proteins | sample 1606061 | NCBI WGS metagenome assembly OKSF01 (sample SAMEA3541567, study PRJEB24748) | human gut metagenome | biome: human gut; feature: human-associated habitat; material: faeces | place: China | collected 2012 | reverse complement strand
CGTATTTTTATTTTCATATACCAATAACACTTACAAGCAACTCCTTTTATTTATACTCCCTGTTTCTCCACTCCCCTTCCTGTTTTCATTATTCGTCCGACCAAATCCACGGTAGGTCCCAGCAAAATCACCATCAATATCGTTATCACACCATCTTCACCTCCGGCTATAACACCGATACCGGTTGCTGCCAGATCATATACAATCCGTACAATCCGAAACATATTTTTCCCAGAATGCTTTTCAACTTTTTCACTGATTAAAAAGGATACTGCATCATATGGTGCTGTTCCATGTCCACTTTGCATGTAAATAGCTGCCGCTAATATAAACAATATGAGGGCTGGAATTAAAATACCAATCCTTAGATTCATATTAAATGGATCTGTTCCCATATCACACATCACTAAAAGCGACACACACATTCCCATTATGATAACAGCAACAATCATCACAAAAAAGCTTTTTGTCCAATCTCTAGTAATCTTAACATTCATATGTGTCCCTACTTTACTTAACAGATAGTAAATGAATAATCTATATCTTCTTCTGCACTGATACAATATTCATCTTCTACATTGCTGCCCCAACTGTCAATGCCTCCAACACCTCGAACCGCTCCATAAATACAAAGAATCGTTCTTCTTGCTGGTGGCAATTCTTCATGATGCAATGCATTTTCAATTTCAGATGCTGTATAAGGTAAGCATGAAAAAGCAAATGGCTCATCTTTTTTCTCAATACGAAGTGTTTGAGATGAATAATCTGTCCTGCTATTATCGAGACTCGTATGTCTTACAATATCTACCCATTCTGTATCCATTCTCATACCACATTCCTGTGGAACAAGATATGGTGTTAGGCTCAAATCAGAAACTTCATAGACTCCTTCTATTGCTCCTGCTTTTCTATCTGGATAAGTTTCTCCTGATAATCCTTTATATAAATATTTATCTGCCAACGTTGGCATAACAAACCTCATACCAAAGACTGGGAATTCAGGTAATCCTTTAACACCATTATAATGCACATTCACCTGAATTTTTCCTGTAATATCTACCGTATATGTTACAACAACCGTTGTAGAAGGAGTATTGATTGTTTCATAAGTATATTGAACCATGATCTCATCAGCTGAAACATCTCCTTCATAACTATTATTATCTGGTGCATATATTTTTTGTACTTCACCATCCATAAAAACCTGAACATCTTTACAATCGATAAACATATCGGCTGAAAGCCAGCTTCCACTCTTAATATGAAATTTACTTCCTCGATCATTATCTGTCAAGGCTCTCCAAAAAGTAGGCTTTGGACAGCGATATAACCATTCATATCCATTTTTTACTATAGATTCTAATCCACCTTGTGCATAAGAAAATATATAATTAAATTCTTTGCCATGTACACCAAGTGTATAATCACCATATACAACTCTTAATTTACTTTTATCTGTATAAGCCATAGTAATACCTCACTTCCTGCATTGCTGGTTTTTCTTTTCGATCAGCAAATACGATTCCATTTCCTGAGAATTCGTAGTCTGATGGCCTGTCATCAAAGTCTCCTCCATAGCGTAGAACTTCTTTTCCTGTTACATGATCTTTTACTAAAATTGCTTGATCAATAAAATCCCATATAAATCCACCCTGATACATTTCAAATTCATCAATCAGTTTAATATAAGAATCAAATCCTCCTAAGGAGTTTCCCATATCATGCATATACTCGCAAAGAAGATATGGCTTCTTCGGATGGTTACTCAGATATTCCCTTATCTCATAAGGCTTTGCATACATACGACTTTCTACATCAGATATGGTATCCTCATACTGTCTTGTATAGAAGGAGCCTTCATAATGAACTAGTCTTCCATCCTGTCTCTCCTTAAAGTAAGTATTCATAGCCTTAATATCATCACCTGCATAGGATTCATTTCCAAGTGACCAGAAAAGAATAGATGTATGATTCTTAAACGTCTCATAATTTGTTCTGGCTCTATCTACTACAACCTCTCTCCACTGTGAAATGGATCCTGGGATATTGACTGACGGCTCAACCGCACCAAGCTTCTGCCATGAGCCATGACTCTCTAAGTTTGTCTCCGCCATCACATAGATTCCAGCATCATCACACATGTAATACCACGGAATTTGATCCGGATAATGGCAGGTTCTTACTGCATTGATGTTGTTTCTTGTCATACAGTTTATATCAGAAACCATATCCTCCAAGCCGATGCATCTTCCGGTTTTTGGATTCCACTCATGTCTGTTAACACCATTGATAATCAGTCGTTCTCCATTTAAAAGCATTACCTTGTTCTTGATTTCAATTCTTCTAAATCCAATTCTGTACGGAACAACTTCTATGATTTCTCCATCTGCTTTTAATAATTCGATGTAAGCCTTGTAAAGATATGGCGTATGATTATCCCACTTTTTAATGTCTTTGATATCGTCTGATATGCTGCCAACAAAGTCTCCATCTTTATCTTCTAATTCAATATTTCTTTCTAAGATAACCTGGTCATCCACATTTTTTAATATAATCCGTGCACACACATCCTGATTTTCTGTAGCAGATACACGAATATTTGTATTTAATGTTCCGCTCACATTATCCTCATTCAGCACCGGATTCAACCACATATCCTCCACATGTGCTTCCGGAAGTGCTCTAAGAGATACATTTCGGAAGATACCGAAGAAGCGGAAGAAATCCTGATCCTCTAAGAATGCTGCACTGCACATCTTGTGAATCTCAACTGCAAGCACATTATCCTTTTCCCTGATATATGGTGTCAGATCAAATTCTGATGGTGTAAAGCTGTCTTCTGCATAGCCTATAAATTCACCGTTCAACCATACATACATCGCCTGCTCCACACCTTCAAAGAACAGTCTAACTCTCTTACCACAAAGCTCCTTATCCAAGTCAAATTTTTTAATATAAGAACCAACCGGATTATACTCAGCTTCGCTGAACATTCCTGTTCCATCTCCTGCACTCTCTATACTGTAAGCACCCCTTCTGTAGGTCTTACCTTCCCAAGGATACAGGGTATTGATATAACGAATCTGATCATAACCGGCAAGCTCAATATGACCCGGAACCATAATCTTATCAAAATATGATGTATCATAATCCTCTTTATAAAAATCAGCCGGTCTGCTCATCGCATTTCTGCTAAAACAAAATTTCCACTGTCCATTTAATGACTGTATTAAGTTGTGTGAATTGCTGTTCAACGCTTCATAATTTGTGAAATAGTCATGATCGCTATGTGCTGCAATCTGATTCACTCTGAATATTTCCGGATTATCAATCCATCTGATATCTGCGTTCATTTTCATACCTCGCTTTCTAATTTTACATTTAGCCCCAAAAGTAAATATTCACTCTGGAGGCTATTTCTTTATTCCATACTTTCTTTTAACTGTTCGTTTGCACCTTCAATATTCATGAATGAAAGAATGATTGTGATAATCAAATCAAACGCAAATGGTAACCACAAGTACATAACATTCATCATACTGATACAGCTTGCTGACTGAACAGCTACATTATTAACATATCCGCTTGCATCCAGTAACCATCCTGAAAGTGCTACACCAATACCACCACCAAGCTTTGTACCAAAAGATGTACACGAAAACATAGACCCATCAATTCTCTTACCAGTCTTAAGATATGTATGCTCTGAACAGTTTGCGATAACTGCTCCAACATCACCTTGCCAAGGTCCTTCACCAAGAGATGTTAATACGGTAAACACTAACATAAGAGGAATGCTTCCTAAATATCCAGCTACAACAATTCCCAAACGACAGATTGTAGCAAATACATAGCTGTACTTATTAAGCTTGTACATTCCTCTTGCTTTTGCAACCAATGTAGGTGTGATAGCAAGTGCTATAATCAATGGAATATTAATTGCCCACGAGAATACACCGAAGAGTTTCTGATTAAAAAGCACATACGTCATAAAGTAAGTTCCAACGCTAAGCATAGCTGCTCTTAACTGCTGAAGAATATATACAACGCAAATCATGACAAAATATTTATTAGATATAAGTAGCTTAAATGTTTCTGCCAATGTAAGCTTACTGTCTTCTTCCTCTTTTCCATCTCTAAGCTCCGCATCAGAAAGTTCCTTAACCGAAAAGCATGACAATGTATTTGATATGATACCAACGATACAGTATATGATTGCTACAATTCTCCATGCTGCTGCCCCACCGCCAAATGATGCTACAAGTCCAAATGTGATGGACTGAATCAAAAGATTGGTACCAAATGAGAACATAAATCTAAATGAACCCATTTCAACACGCTCTTTCGCATTCTTTGTTACAAGCGATGTCAATGCTGCATAAGCAATATTATTTGCTGTGTAGAATACTGCGTTTAATAATGTGTATGCAATAAAGAACCATGCATACTGTGCAGTCTTGCCCAGACTGGTTGGAATAGCAAATACACCAAACAATGTTACAGCACATCCAAAGAATCCATAAAACATCCATGGTCTGGCTTTTCCCATCTTGCTCTTTGTTCTGTCAATCATAGAACCAAAGAAAATATCTGATACACCATCAAATAATTTCGATACAGCAATTAATGTACCGACAATACCTGCATTTAAGCCTATGGTGTCTGTCAAATAAATCATTACAAAAGATGTCAGAAATGCATATACAACATTTCCTGCAATATCGCCTGATCCATAACCCACTTTGTTATACCATTTTAGGTATTTCCTCTCTTCCATGTAAAAATTTCTCCTTTCATTTACCATAATGTTTTCTCAATTTCTTTATACATAGTATATATATAATTATTGTCAAAGACCATTTCATAAATTATTCAAAACATACACAAAACAACACTATCAACAAAAAAATGTATATATTTTTTTGTTTTTTATTATTTTTAACATACACTTTTTTGAACTTTCATTGAAATTCTATCAAATTTACATAAATATAGAGATATTTTTTATCATTTCAAATTAAAATAGACAGTATAATTATAAAATGGTAAAATTATATAGTAAATATAAGTGAATTTTTGCATCGATCTTTCATATTTTCGATTCATTCTATATGTAAGGAGCTATAATGTATACAAATAATGCATATCTAAACAATTCAACCATTGACCGAAAAGACAAATCCAAACCTCTTGTCATAACTATGTGTGGAACTTATAAATTATATACACGTCCCAAACTCCCCACATGGCGACCTCGTGGTAGACTAGATTTTCAATTACTCTATATTGCTGCTGGAAAAGCACATTTTCATTTTGATAACAATGATGAAGCAACTATTGTTCATGCTGGTCATATGGTTCTATATCGTCCAAAAGAACCACAAAAATACGAATATTACGCAAAAGATCAAACTGAAGTTTACTGGGTTCACTTTACTGGAAACAATGTCACGAACCTGCTTCGTTCTTATGGACTTACTAATAAAAAAGTTTTTCACTGTGGATCCGGTGCAGAATATCAAAATCTGTTTTGTTCTATGATAAAAGAATTGCAAATGTGCCAAGATGGTTATGAAGAAATGCTTGAAATATATTTACGACAGATTTTTATCAGACTTCAGCGACATTTTAAATCATCTCTCAATTCTGATAATTCACATGCTTTCGAAGAAATAGATAACGCAATCTCTTACTTTTGTGAACATTATAATGAACCAATTAATATTGATGATTATGCCAAAGAAAATCATTTTAGTACTAGTTGGTTTATCCGTAATTTTAAATTATACACTGGGATTACACCAAAACAGTATATTCTAAAAAAAAGAATATATAATGCAGAGGCATTACTTCAAAATACACAATATAATATCAATGAAATCGCACAGATTATTGGTTATGACAATCCTCTGTATTTTAGCCGTGTTTTTCAAAAGACAAAAGGAATATCGCCTTCTGAATATCGCAAAAACATATCACAACGTGTATTCAATTCTTCTTTATAAATTTTGTATAAAAAAATAGAGATACTTTGTAATTAAAGTATCCCTATAATTTATCATCTGTCCGATGATTTACTTTCACTTATTTTCTTAAAACTAAAATGCTTCACAAACCGCTTAAACTCAAGGATTTTTAGATATTGTCCTTTTGTAGCAATACGATACTCTCGATATGAACCGTATTCGGGAACTGATCTACCGCTGTAGCTCGCTTAACTTTATATCCCACTGCCTCAAACACTTCCAAATCTCTCGCAAGACTTGTCGGTTTGCAACTGATATATACCATCTGTTCAACCCCGAAATCAATAATCTTCTGAATCGCTTTTGGATGGATTCCATCTCTAGGAGGGTCAAGTACGATAAAGTCTGGCTTATCTTCTAATTCATCCACAACCTTTAATACATCTCCTGCAATAAATTCACAATTATCCAATCCATTTAATTCTGCGTTGACTTTCGCTGCCTCTACCGCTTCCTCAACGATCTCGACTCCAACAACTTTCTTAGCAACTGGTGCTAACATCTGTGCGATCGTTCCAGTTCCACTATACAGATCAAAGATCACTTTATCTTTTGTCTCCCCAACAAAATCTCTGGCAGTCTTATAAAGTACCTCTGCCCCTAATGTGTTTGTCTGGAAGAATGAAAATGGTGAAATCTTGAATTTTAATCCTAAAATTTCCTCATAGAAATAATCCTGTCCATATAAAATATCTATTTTGTCTGCCTGTACCACATCTGCAAAGCTGTCGTTTGTTGTATGAAGAATCCCAATGATCTTTCCACTCAATGGTAATTCTAATAATGCATCTCGAAGTTTGGTAAGATCTGCTTCTACCTGCGATGTAGTTACAATATTTACCAAAATATCTCCAGAACTTTCTGCTCTTCTTACAACTAAATGTCTGAAATATCCTTCATGACGCATCTTATGATAGAATGGCAGCTCCATCTGTTGTGCGATATTTAATGCACATTTTACGATCAGATTGTAATCATTGTCTACAATCTGGCAGTCTGTGATGTTTACAATATCATGGAATGTGTTCTTTTTGTGCATTCCCAATGCTAATGGACCGTCTTTTACCTCATCACCAAAAGAGAATTCCATTTTATTGCGATATCCATGCACTTTGGGACTTCCTTTGATTTCTTCCCATATATCATCATTAACATAATCTTTTAACAGATCACGTACCATTCCCTCTTTGATCTTTAACTGGTTTTCATAAGATACCGTCTGATAAAAACATCCACCGCATATTCCAAAGTGTGGACAGACTGGTTTTGCATCTTCTAATGGAGATTTCTCTAATACATCTAACAATCTTACCACACAGCCACTTTTTCTCTTCTTGGTAACCTGCCCTTTAATCGTCTGCCCATCAATGACACCTTTGACTGTAACTTTCTGATCTTCGCAGATAAATGTTCCCTTATTTGGGAATTCTGTCTTTATGATCTTTCCTTCAATGATATCTTTTTTCTTCATTGTCATCCCTTTCTTATCTTATCAAATCAAACCTATCGCAGAAAAAAGATGGAAATACCACCTACGATACTTCCATCATTCATATTATAGCATTAATTCGTCAAACTGTTCTTTGTAATATCCATGGGCATAATGTGCCTGTCCTTCTTCGTCAATCTCCATAATAAGAAATGTTGGCTTCCTTCCTGACTGACGAGGATAAGATATACTTCCTGGATTCAAGATCGTTACATCATCCCCAATCTCAATATATGGCACATGAGTATGTCCATACATTACAACATCATATCCATATTCCAAAGCATGTTCTCTTAAATAATCCACACCTGAGTTTACATAATAGCCATGTCCATGAGTCACTAATACTTTATAATCACCAATTCTCACTTCTTCTTCGCTTGGCAGATCTAAGTAGTAATCATTGTTGCCTGCGACCATAACTACTGGGCAGTCCGCTATTTCTCGTATGTATGAATCTCCACGTTCCACATCTCCGCAATGGATCATCATATCGATGTCGCCTACCTGTTTTAAAACTCCCTCGATATCATCATTGCGTCCATGGGAATCACTGATCACCAATATCCTCATAAACTTTCTCCTTGTTTTATTTACAAAACTTCTCGTATACGTCTCAGTGCTTCGCCTCTGTGACTGATCGCATTCTTCTCATCACTGCTCAGTTCGGCACTATACTTCCCATATTGTGGTAAATAGAAGATCGGATCATATCCAAATCCATTCTCTCCTTTGATCTCATATCCTATAATCCCTTCCATAGTACCACGAATCACCTTCGTTTGTCCATCTGGAAATGCAGCTGCGACCGCACAAACGAATCTTGCACTTCTCTTCTCTTCTGGTACATCTTTTAATCTTTCAAGGATCACACTGTTTTTCTTCACATAAGAAGTATCTTCTCCAAGATATCTGGAAGAATAGATTCCAGGTTCTCCATTTAGTGCATCAATTTCTAATCCTGAATCATCTGCAAGTGTTAACTGTCCTGTGACTTCCATCACCGCTTTTGCTTTGATCAATGCATTTTCTTCAAATGTTTTTCCATCTTCTACGATGTCAATGTCTACTCCTGCTTCTTTCATAGAAATGATCTCGTATTTGGATTCATCAAGAATCTCTCTGATCTCTTTCATCTTATGTTCGTTGCCCGTGGCAAAGATTAATCTCTGTTTCATTATTTTCTCCTTCTTGGCGGTTTCGGTCCAAGGTACTGGTAAAACTCTCCTCGGATCATTCCATTGTAAACTTTACGTTTCTTTGTTGGTTTTCCAAGATATTTTTCTGTATCCTCATAAGAAGTGATGACATACTTAGACCATGTATCCAAGCGGTCAAATGCTTCTTTCATCTCTGTATATAGCTGTGGGAGAGTCTCCTGATCTTCCAGTCGTTCTCCATATGGAGGGTTAGCAATGATAAATCCATATGGCTTTGGATGTCGTAAATCTTTGACCTCTCTTTGCTGAAAATGAATCAAGTGATCAACTTCTGCATCCTGAGCATTCTGTCTTGCGATCTTTAACATTCTTGGATCTTTGTCATATCCCTGAAGATCCATCTCTATATCATGATTGACCAGATCATTTGCCTCATCAATGGTTTCATACCATGCTTTCTTTGGCAGGAAATTGCTCCAATGTTCAGATTCAAAAGAACGGTTCATTCCTGGTGCCATATTCATCCCCATCATTGCCGCTTCAATCAAAAATGTTCCACTTCCGCAGAATGGATCGACTAAGATTCGATCCTTATGCCATGGTGTGAGCATAAGAAGAGCTGCTGCCAGTGTCTCACGGATCGGTGCTTCACTGACCAACTTACGGTATCCTCTCTTATGAAGCGGTATACCTGTTGTATCTAAACTAATCGTCACCTGATCCTTTAAAATAAATACGCGGACCGGATAATCATCTCCATCTTCATTAAACCATGATACTTTGTATTTAGACTTCATACGATCAACCATAGCCTTCTTGACAATTGACTGGATATCCGGTGCGCTAAACAATTTACTCTTCGCTGTTGATGCCTTCTTTACCCAGAAACGTCCATTCTCTGGAATATAATCTTCCCATGGAAGTTTCTTTGTTCCTTCAAACAGATCATCAAATGTATATGCTTTAAAAGAACCTATTTTTAATAAGATTCTTTCTGCTGTTCTTAAAAATATATTCGCACGGGCAATCCCATCTAAATCTGTACGAAATGTTATTCGCCCGTCTTCTACTTTAACAATTTCATATCCTAAGTCCAGGATCTCTCTTTTTAATACTGCTTCCAGCCCAAAATGGCATGGTGCAATCAGTTCAACTGTCTTCACTCAATTCTCCTTTGTATTTTTATTCTGTTCCTATTCTACCGTTTTCCTTATTTTTCGTCAACTGTCAACTTTTGTAACATGCTAAGCCTCTGACTTATTTTGTTCTTTTTCTTTCATATAATAATAGACACCACCGATGATATTATAAACTTCAAATCCATCTTTCCTCAAGTGTCTGGCTGCTATCATACTCTGTCCGCCGAAATCACAATAAACAATGATCTTTTTCCCATCCATCTGTTCATAACACTCTTTTAAGATTCCATAGGGACAGCTGATCGCATTTTCTAAATGCCCTTCTTTGTACCGTTCTTCCTCTCTGACATCCATCAAAATATAATGCTTTTTATCTTTTGAAAGCTTGATCCCTTCTTTTAATGATATATTTTCAAATTCCATAAAAGTCCTCTTTTTGTTAGCATATGCACATCACAGACTCTTGGAACTAACAAGTATTTTCTATAGAAAAGAGGAATCCTTATGCCGATTTCACAAGGATTCCTCTTTTCTAATTAGTATTCATCATTTGCATTTTTGTTGCTGTTTGTTGAACTATTCTGACTTTTGTTTTTATTCTGGTTCTTTGATCTGTTAGATCCTCCGCTGTTGCTTGTATTGGAAGACTGATTTTTGTTACTTGAATTCGAACAATTCTTTGCCATGTTCATTCTCCTTTCTTTTTAGTACAGCATTATTTTGTGCGAAATCTCTTTCATATATACACAAAAAAAATTATTTTACTTTTATTTTACTTTTTTTAAAAAAATCACTTGATT
>OKSF01002984.1_pt1 | contig 10639 bp, 18 predicted proteins | sample 1606061 | NCBI WGS metagenome assembly OKSF01 (sample SAMEA3541567, study PRJEB24748) | human gut metagenome | biome: human gut; feature: human-associated habitat; material: faeces | place: China | collected 2012 | reverse complement strand
ATACGAAGTCCAAGTGAAAGTGTTACTCCATAACGGTCCAGTTCCACTAAAAGCACGAAAGGATATGCAATCAATGCAATACTTTTTAAGAAAGGCGAACCATTGCCAACTAGAGCAGTCAGCTTATTTTATGTTAGAGAGGAACAACGTCTTGTAAGGGTTAACGTTCTAGAAGGTGATTTAGAAAAATCAGAAGATAATAAAGCTTTAGATGCAATTGAGACACCTTTAACTTGGACTGATAAATGGCATCCACTTGTAACAGAATACAAAATTGATATTTCTGGACTATTGACTTTTAGTTGCTATGAGGTTAATAGAAATATGACGACTGAAACCGACATACAGGGGCTGGAAGCTGTTATGCAAACAGAAGCTAACGTCTTACCACTTGAACAATGGGATGAGTTCTTAAATAGACATTCGGATCAAATCATCACTAAAAATCTCCAACTATCCTTATTTGAACTATAACAAATACACAAATACAGAAAATTTGTCTTAAAACATAAGTTTCATTTTAGAATACAATATGAAAATACCAGGTGTTTCATTTTCGTGGAAACGAGCATTGGACCTGACAAAACTAAAACAAAAGATTAGCTGTGAGACTGGCATTCCAATGACTAAGAACGGCATGGAACGTAAAATTGGTAAAACTATATTGGATATTATATTCAAAAAGTAAATTTGGAGTTATATGTCATATAAATGTAACAAGTGTTTTCATGAACTCCATCCTTGGTCAAAGTTCAAGGACTTGAAGCTAAAAGAAGGAATTGGGCTTGCCGTTTGTGGCTCCGTTATAAATGGTATTGATCATTTCTGGTCAGGGGAATCACGTTCATGTAAGCAAAAACCCGATTTCAGAACTCTTGATTTATATTATTGTCCTACATGTAAGTCATATTATTTAAAGTGTCCTGGTTGTAATACAATAAATCTATTGAATGATATGCCGAATGAAACTCGTACTATTATAACTTGTTCAAGATGTCGTAAACGAGTATTATATGCTGAAGGAGATTATTCGATAGGAGGAGGTTGATTCTTATTGAAATTGTAAATTAACAACTTGTTCATATGAAAGTTAAAACTGCTTTAAAGAGATTGGATGCATCTGAAATTTTGCATCCAGAAGATAAGTCCACGATTGAAACTTTAAATAAAATACCCGGATTCAAAACTATTGTCAACAAGACAGTTGTCAATATTATGGAGAGATATGCCGCAATCGAGTATTCTGCGGAAGGTATTAATGTAACTGCCAAAAGTATGCCTGCAGTACACAACCAATTGATTGAAGCTTGTCGATTGCTGGACATACAGGATATTCCGGCTGGCTCGTAAAAGCCTGCCATTATACTCGAATAGGATGTGATGCTCCACCGATTGGTTTTATGATATAAGTTCTTTCACTGTTGGAGAAAAGCATAAACGAATGGTGCTACAGTCCGGCACTATTGATTTGCTATCTCCCGACGAATTATTATTTGTGATGGGGCATGAATTGGGACATATGAAATGCGGACATAAAACATATCACATGTTTACAGAAGCCCTATATATGCCAATAGTCAATTCAGATTTAAAAATTTGGATGGGCCTGATAAAGATGCCATTGCTGAATTGGTATCGTATTTCAGATTTTACGGCAGACCGAATGGGATTATTATGTTGCCAAGATATTGATATAGCCTTTAGCACAATGATAAAGATGGCAGGCTTGCCTAAAAAGTATTATGGGCAAGTTCATATTAAATCATTTATTCAGCAGGCTACAGATTTTGACAAGAACCATTCCGGAACCATTGATCGCATCATCAAATATATGTCTATTAATGCTGCAGCAATGCCATGGCTCGTCATGAGAGCATCGGAATTGTGGAATTGGTATAATTCGGGAGAATATGATAAAATTCTCAATAAGCACAAGCGGTTTGCTAATAAATGACACTATATGAACATAAATCTTTTAAACATGTATATCCAAGTAAATAATTCAATAAACAGTAGTATCGGTTATAGCAGAATTTTGCCGGTATTAAATAGAAATATCATTAAAGAAGAAAAGAAAAAAGAAGCAATTCAAGCAATGGGTTTGGCGGCATGTCAAGCCAAATGTTTGAGATGCAGTCACTGTTCAGCAAATAGATGTGGTAACAGAAGCTAACATTGCTATATAAAAATCGTGAATATGCATATACAGACAAGTCACAATAACACTTATTCCTATCTTCGACAAACAAATGAAATAATTGGAGGTATTGTAGCCGACAATAGTTATGCATGGAGTTTTACGCCTCTAATGCCTTTTTCATCAATGTCGGAAGTGTATATGTTTATTCTTGGTATTACAGAGCAATGTAACCTTCGCTGCTCCTATTGTTGCTATTCGGGACAATATGCAAGTAATCGTTCACATGGAATACGCTCAATGAATATCAAAGATTTAGACTCAATCTTTGATTTTATCCAATGTGTAACAAAAAAGAACCGTCCCATTCGTATCGCATTTTATGGAGGTGAGCCTATAGTGCAATATCCATTAGTGCAATACGCTATCAAAAAGGGACACACACTTTGGGACGACAATGTGATATTCTCAATATCAACTAATGGGACAATTCTAACTCCAGACAAGATTAACTGGCTGGTTACTCATAACGTTGAATTAGCTATATCTATAGATGGAACAGAGTCCTTTCATGACTTACATCGTGTGGATGCCAACGGCAAAGGATCATATAAACGAGTTTATGAAGCATTGTCATACATTAAGGTTGTTTATCCTGAATACTTGAAATCCATATCATTGCTGATGACACTTACTTCATTCAGGCAATTAGAAAAAATCGCCGCGGAATGGCATAAGGATGAACTGCTTAAAGATATTGCGCCGTCTAATATTCATGGCCTTACTCCAAATTTTGCAATTGGAGTAAATAAGGTTGATTATGAACAGGTAAAGAGTCTTTATTTTCATCTACTTAATGTATATGAAGAACATCAGGACTGGCTTGTACTTAAAGTATATCTAGAACAATGTATTGCATATTGGAAAGATCGTCCAATTGTGAATGTAGAAGGAGCTACTCTGATGCCAACTTGTATGCCCATAAATACAAACTATACATAGATTCCAAATTGCAGATTGGTGTTTGTGAAAAAATGGCAGACGATTATCGTATAGGAACCATTTATGATGGCATCAATTGGGATAAAGCAAATGCGATTGTTCGCGATTATTATGATAAGAGAAAATATAGATGTGCATATTGTCCAGCTATAAGGATGTGTGACATGTGTTTGACTGCAATTGAGTATGATGAAAAACAATGGGATATACTTTGCCATAATGAGCGAGTTTATGCCAAAGCTTTTATGTGGTTGTTTTGTGAAATGGCAGAAAGAGGACTGATAACATGAAAACAGTGCCTCGATTATATACTCAACGTTGCACTTTGACGAAGATAATAGAGTCTGATTTGCCTTACCTTCATCAAGTTTTGTTTGACGGGGAATCGATTCGTTTTCTCCCTGAACTCTATGATGTCGCTAAAACGGCAGACGGCCTGAAACAAATTATTATTTCATTCAACACCTATTTAAGCCAAGATGAAGGTATTCTTTGGGGAATTAGACTTGACGATAACTTAATTGGATTCATCGCAGTTATGGATTTATCAGTAGAACCTACCATATTCTATGCTATACACTCAAACTATCGTAGATTGGGATATATGACGGAGTGTGTGCATAAGGTTATAGATTTTCTCTTCGAAAGAGACATATGTGATTACATTCAAACTGAAGTATATATAGATAACAAGGCCTCTTTAAAGTTATTATTCAAAAATGGTTTTGAGATTGTGGACAAAGGGAATGAAAAATATTTTTTGAGAAAGAATAATCCAATTTGATTGCATATATTTCATCGTCCATAAATAAAATGTCTTGGAAAGATAGATTTCAGATATTCCAAGTATCTATATAGAAAAAGAAGAAAATATTATGGGAATATTTAAATCGACACGATTGTTTTATAACGCTGTTACACACACAGACGCTGTTGCCAATAGTTTAATGTCTTCTATGCGCTATGATGGGTATGAGGTTGACGGAGTGAAATTGCCGTCTGGAGACTGGGACATTTCTATCAAAAAAGGGAATCTATTTCGAGCAGTATTAGGGTTGCAAACAGCGTTGAAAATTGTTATATCTCCAGCTACTCCTCATGTCTATGTCAAGGCTGGTGTTGGAATATTTGGCCAACAAGCCATACCTACAATATTAACTGTTTGTGTATGGTGGCCATTTGTAATTCCACAAATATGGGGTATGATTAAACAAAGTAAATTGGATAAGCTTGCACTTGATAAAATACAGAATGAGTTTAATCGATTAGCGGGACATTCTGTCGGGTCTAGAAATATAGATTGATATGAATTGTTATTATCATCCAATAAGACCTGCTGTGGCCCAATGCGTAGATTGCCACAAAGGGCTATGCCAGTCATGTGCTCATAAATATACAATTCCTATATGCGATGAGTGTAACAACAAACGCAGAGGAGATAATCTTGTACATTATATAAAGCCTTTCATCTTTTGTATTATTTTATTTACTATAGGGTACAATTTAGAGATAATAGGACCTGATCAAGTTTTGGGAGCGTATATGTTGATGTGTGCTTATGGTGGTTGGAAGGCAATAAATCAGTTTGCACCTATAATATTTGTATGGTTTAATGTCGAATCTGTATTTTGGTACTTTCTCATTAAACTTACCATATCAATGCTCCTGGGTTTCTTTATAACACCTGTATATCTGATATACTGCTTGTATAAAATTATTCGAATTATTGTATAGTGGCGAAATTCCAAATCTATTTAAAATAACAGTAAATCATAATCATCTTAATAATTTAATTTTAGTAATATGAAAAAGTTAGTATTCAAAATCGTTGAAAAGCCTGTGTCCTATACGGATAGGTATATGGAATATGATATTATTGCAAAGATTTGTTGCTGTCAAGGTTGTAGTGGAGATTTAATGCATGGAACAACTTGTTAGATTATGATATGGTCTAGGTATAATAGAATTATCAAATCCTCGGTTGGCACTGGATATATTTTGTTCAATTCTATGTCTCAAACACTTCTTGAAATAGATAATGAGAATATTGAGGCATTTAGATTTCTTGAGAATAATCCAGATAGCTACGAAGAGTTTGAAAATAGCCAATTTTTAATTGAGGCTAAAATAATTGTAGAAAATGATGATGATTTGTTATCACATCATATAGATACAATTCTAAAAAACAGATACAATCCTAATGACATAAGTTTGACTATTGCCGTTACGCGCGATTGTAATTTTTCTTGTGCATATTGTTATGAAACAGAACGTCCTGCATTGTATTTGTCGGAAAAAACCGAAGATGATATTCTTGCTTTCTTAAAAAGCAAGAAGCAGCTTCGCAGTGTTTTTGTGGCATGGTATGGTGGAGAGCCTTTGTTGAACTTTAAATGTATACAACGCTTAACAAATAAAATCAAAAACTTAGGCGTACAGTATGCAGCCATGATTGTTACAAATGGCTACTTATTGACGGAATCCGTTAGAAATCAATTGAAAGACTTATCGATATATAAGATTCAGGTGACATTGGATGGTCCCAAACATATTCATGATAAAAGAAGGAATAGAAAAGATGGTAAAGGCACATATGACCGAATAATAAGTAATTTAAAAGAGTTGGTTGTTTCCTATCCTGAGTTGCAAATTGATATTCGCACAAATATAGATAAAAGTATTGAAAGTGAGTATACTAAATTCTATAAAGAACTCAAAACTATATTTGGGTCTAATAACGTAAAACCGTATGCAGGCTTTGCGTCTGATATGATGAATATAGGATGCGTATCATTAGACAACTCATTTCATACGAATGTCGATAAAGCCAATTTTTATATTCAAAATCATAATTCTAATGTAGATATTAATAGCTATATGCCACAGCGACATATCACTACTTGTATAGCAAATAGTATGACAGGCTTAGTTATTGGCCCCGAAGGAGAGGTATACAAGTGTTGGTTAGTCATTGGTATGCCCGAATTTATCATCGGCAATATCGCTGAGCCAGAGAAATTTGATGTGATAAAGCTTGCAAAGTATACTTGCAGTACAGATTACATATTTGACAATAAATGTCGAGAATGTTTTTTTATCCCTGTTTGTAGTGGAGGTTGCCCTTTAGCTAGAATATTGAATAAGGAACAAAATAGAAACATTGAGACATGCTACATGATAAAAGACTATTTGCAACAATATTTGGAATTTCATATAGAATTAATGAATAATCCTGAAAAAGATAATTATGTCCTGGAATAATTTAACAGACAGACAAAGGTATTTGGATAACGCAATTGAGCAATGCGGCATTAAGTTGGATTATTCAGATACATGTCTTCATAAGGTGATGAATGCCATTGGTGCTTCTTCCTTAGAACGCACTTATGTAAAGCAACGCATTGAGTTGCGTTTGCATGCTGCCGACTTACTCAATAAAACTGATGAATTTATTTCTAACACAGAACAAATGCTCGACCAATTTGAAAAAGATGATGAAGAATGGCGTAAAAAAGGTCAGTCATTCGGTTTTAATCTCTAATTCAAAAAATTGAAGGTATTAATTGCGGTCTTGTCTTGAAGTAACAAGTTATAAAATATCATCAATACAAAAAACGGCAGGAATTGATAGTTCTTGCCGTTTTTGTATATCTATAAAGATGAATTGCACATTACAAGTATTAAATTCATTGTTTATTATGAAAAAGAAAAAAGACAAAATGAGATTCGCGATAGCGATGTTTGTATGTATGGTATCTATTATGTCTGCTTATGCAGCGGACAAAACTGTAACAATGAAAGTCGGAGAAACCCAGACACTTCGATTGCCTTCAAATATTACATCTTTGGCATTGAGAGGTGCTCAATGGATGTCTACTCGTCCTAATGAAGTGCAGGTTGTATCTCAAACGACATACTCAGCGACCATTAAAGTGCTGAAGGCCGTACCATCAACCACCACATGCCTGATTAATTAATTGTCGATACTATTATTTGGTAAACAATGGAGGTTATACCTATCAGTTAACAGGCAGTTATGATTTTAAAGTTGAAACGGAAGCCGTTCAACCAACTAAAATCTCGTTGTCATCTTCGGTCTCATTAAAGGTGGGTGAAAGCAAGTATTTAACCGCAACAGTAACTCCATCGGATGCAGAAACAGAATTAACATGGTCATCAAGTAACTATGCTACCATAAACGTATTTCAAAATGGACGAATCTTAGCGCAAAAAGAAGGATCATCTACAATAACGGTCAAAACTTCAAATGGGCTTTCCGCATCCTGTACCGTAACTGCTACGAATCCAGTTACAGATGTGACCTCAATCAAGGTTACTCCTGCAACATATAACATTGAAACTGGAGAGGAATACTTTTTGACGGCAACTGTACAACCGACAAATGCAACAGATAAAACGGTAACATGGTCCTCGGATGCTCTTGCTGTAGTAAACGTAGATCAGAATGGAAAGATTACGGGTATAGAAGAAGGGACAGCCACTATAACCGCAACAACCTCCAATGGTTTGAAATCTACTTGTACGGTATCATGTAAATCTGCGATTCCTACTATTATAATAACAGATAAGGAGAATCTTACAACTATTCCGGAAAAAGCGAATGTACATTATGAACGTACACTATATAAAGGCTGGAATAGTATGTGCGTTCCATTCGCTTTGGATCAGTCAATGTTTGAGTTGGAAGAATGTAAGATAGCAATATATAAAGAAATGGAGACTATTGGAGATAAAAAGTATCTGGCTTTTGAATTTGTGGATAGAGTTGATGCAGGAGTGCCATGTATAGTATATGCTCCTTCTGAATTGATATGCAATTTTGATTTGGATGCTGTTCCTTTAGTCAAGATACCGGATAACAGTACTCCTCTAAAGGGAAGCTTTATCAAGACAGAGATTAATAAAGGCTGCTATAAGTTGAACGCTGATGGTACCTCATTTGCACAAACAAAAACAGATGCTGCCATTTCCTTTCCTTTCAGAGGCTATATTAAAATAGATAAGAGTGATAGAAGTGTAACAAAATGCCTATCTATACAAGTAATAGAATAAATAAAATATAGACATCTAATAAAAATGCAAGTATGAAAACAAAAATTTTCTTTGGAATCATCGCTGTTTCCTTGTTCACATCATGTGAGACAGAAACCATTTATGAGCATGAATCAAGTACCGGACCTTCGGATATGGAATTCAATGCCACAACAGAGAGCAATCCACAGACAAGAACAGTACTTTCTGATTATGCAGATAGTAATGGGTGTTACTCTTTATATTGGACTAAAGGTGATGTAATCAGTCTCTCTGATGGCACAAATACGGCACTTTTTGAAACAGAAAGTGATAATAAGTCATCTGGAATATTTAACCGGAAAGAAGGTTCCATTGACAATCAAGCTGCGATATATACCGCATTCTATCCTTCGACTATTACAACAACGAATATGAAACTTCCTGTCAACCAGAATTATGTTGTTAAGAATGTGGAAGGATTTCCGATGCGAGCTGTATCAACAAGCAAAGATTTGGAATTCAAGAACCTTTGTGGAATAATCAGATTAAGTTTGAAAGCAGAAGAAACGGCTTCTTTGAAAATCACAAAAATAAGTTTATCTGCTGACAATCTAGGCATGAGTGGAACTTTCACGATTGACGATGATAATGCAGCTGTAGTTAAAGGCACTGATGGGGTTGTACTTAATTGTAGTGAGCCTATCTCATTGTTAAAATCGGTAGCTACGGATTTTAATATCATTGTTCCTAAAGGAGACTACAGCCCACTTAAAATTAAGATATCTAATTCTGACGGAAAGGAAGTCAATCTGGTCTCTACGGATGCAATTCGTGTGAAACGAAGTGAGATAACCAATATCTCCTTGACCTTGAAAGCTTCATCATTTGATTCGTCATTAGAGATTATACCTATTACGGATTCAGATATAGAATTTACAGACAGGTAATAAATAAAAAATGTCGAATTCATAAGATATTAGCGAAAAATATAGAAGTATTTGAAATAAAATAATAAAATGTCGAATTATGAAAAAAGTAAAATTATTGATTGTATGTGTTCTTTTGTGCATGACTTCATTGCTTTCTGCACAAGTTTCATTAATTGGCACTTGGAAAACTCATTTAGTAAATGCTGATGGTTCCGCCTGCAATATCTCATGGACTTTAAAAGCAAATGGTTCCGCTAGTTATTTGATAACAGCCAATAACCAACAATATTCCATAACATCATCCTGGTCTCTGAATGATGGTATTTTGACTGAACTAAATGAATATGGCCAACGAGCCAAAGGTTATGTAGAGCTTGTCAATGCCAACAAACTTAAAATTACGATTATTGACAACGGAGTCCCACAAGAAAGAGGTCAAGTAAGATATTATACTCGTTCAAATAAATCCATTAATTTTAAGGGATCTTTGAATTGTAAGAAATGTGGATGCAAATCATGGGCTGGTGGAAGCAATTATAACAGTCCTTGCCCTAATTGCGGGCATTCATATTCTGATCATAGAAGAGCCGGTGAATAAAACTATCTCAAATTAATACTCTAAAAAATATATGATGGAGATGAATACATTTGATAATAAAAAATGGAAAGCTGAATTTGCTTTTTTGTCTGAAGCTGTCAAAACGCAGGGGGATTATTCTGCGGCAACGAAAATACGGTCAATGCGGGCAGAACTATTCCAGCAAACAGTAGCAATCGTAAATGATGGCAAATATTTGGCTGAATTAGGAAAGACTGTACTACTGCCCGATGATAGATTGATGATTGAAAAAACAGAGATGTATTCATCTCCAATCCATCTGGATGAAAGCGATTCACGGCAAGAGAAAACAGAAGTGAGAGTAGAAAACTGCGACTGTCTGCTTGCAGCCAAAGCATTGTTGGATGCCGGATATAATCCGGCGGTTCTGAATATGGCAAGCCGTCAGAATCCCGGTGGAGGAGTTTATAGCGGAGCAGGTGCTCAAGAAGAAAACTTGTTTCGCCGGACCAACCTTTTCCGGTCAATGTTTCAATTCGCTCCTTATGCCGCTCAATACGGGTTGAAGAAATTATCTTTCCAATATCCATTGGATATGAATTTTGGTGGAGTATATACACCGGATGCAACCGTATTCCGGGGAACAGAACAGGATGGGTATCCCCTATTGGATGAATATTTCCAAATGTCATTTATTGCAGTTGCGGCAATGAACCGGCCTGACTTAGACATGGAGGGTTTCATCGCACCACACCTGATTGAAGGCGTGAAGAATAAGATGCGTACAATTTTCAGAATCGGATTGTTGAAGGGGCATGACGCCTTAGTCCTCGGAGCAGCAGGATGCGGAGCTTTTAGAAATCCTCCGGTGCATATAGCACGGCTTTTTCATGAAGTGATGGAAGAGAAAGAATTCAAGAACATACCTGATGACCCACCAGTATGAAAGTTTGCTGCGGAAGACCAACTTCCGCGGTT
>OKSF01002967.1_pt1 | contig 10687 bp, 10 predicted proteins | sample 1606061 | NCBI WGS metagenome assembly OKSF01 (sample SAMEA3541567, study PRJEB24748) | human gut metagenome | biome: human gut; feature: human-associated habitat; material: faeces | place: China | collected 2012 | reverse complement strand
GGCATAAAGTAGATTCATGCAATACCGATTTACACAAACTATTTTACACTCCCCAGGAATTCATGAAGCGGTAAAAGGTATCTTTAGCAAACGGCAGAGAGGACGGAACTATCTTTTCCTGCTGATGGAACGATTTATTGGAAAAGGCGTTCTCAAAAGCGACCTGGAACATGTCTTTCACAGAAAAGCCGCGTATCTTATAGGCATTGCACGCTTTGAGAAGCTTGCCAACATGAAATTCTTCGATAAAATGAGAAACATTCGAAGAAAGGAGTTCACTGGAATGATGATTATGTGCTACAATATTCATGGCATAAGCCCTCCGTTTGTGTTGTGATTTGTTTGCACTTTCATTATACAAAACGGACGTGGCTTATGCTATTTTATTTTCGAAGATTTGAGTTAAAAATTACTGAGCAGTTGAGAGTGTAATCCATTCTGTGTAAACTCCATGGATTAGTGCTGGAAATTCAAAAATCACGAAAAATATATGCCAACATAATGGCACTTGTTGCCTCGGTTGTCAATCAGCAACCGGACTGTTTTTTTGCCGTCATTCCAAATCAGCCGGTTCAATACGGTCAGCAAAATAAATGCAAAGCTGGGAAATAATTTTATTCCAATCACGGTTGCGGCCACTCCACTTCTTGGTAATATCTATGGTCGCCAGATAGAGCAGCTTAAACAGCGAATCATCCGTAGGGAAAATCGTCCGGCTCTTAGAAACTTTCCGCAGCTGGCGATTGAAATTTTCAATCTGGTTCGTCGTATAAATCATCTTCCTCATTTCCAAGGGGTATTTGAAATAAGTGGATAGCTGCGGCCAGTTATTCCGCCAGGACTGAACGGAAGAGGGATATTTATCGCTCCATTTTTCTTCCAAGGCGTCCAGAGCCACTTCCGCTTGTTCAAGGGTAGGTGCCTGGTAAATTCCCTTCAGATCTTGGATAAATGCTTTCATGTCCTTATAATAGACGAATTTAGTCGTATACCGAATCTGGTGGACTATGCAGCGTTGTACTTCTGCCGCAGGATAAACTGCGCCAATGGCATCGACAAATCCGGTCAAACCGTCAACAGAGGCAATAAAGATATCTTCCGTTCCTCGGTTCCTGATTTCGTTCAGGACGCCGACCCAGTATTTTGCACTTTCATTGCCGCCAATCCAAAGTCCAAGGACCTCACGGTAACCATCCAGACGAGTTCCAATGGCAACATAGACGGCTTTCTTTACAATCTGAGCATCCTGTCTAACATGAAAATGGACAGCATCCATGAAGACAATAGCGTATTTCTTGGCCAGCGGTCTGTTCTGCCATTCTTTAGCAATCGGGAGAATACGGTCTGTCATGCGGGAAATCATTTCAGCAGAAGCATCTACGCCATAGATTTCTTTTAGGTGTGCAGTGATATCCCTGGTGGTCATCCCTTTGGCATACATGGACAGTACTTGGTCCTCGATATTAGAAACGTCCGTCTGATTCTTCTTCACAGCCTGCGGCTGGAACTCACCTTTCCGGTCACGAGGAATGTCGAGAGGAATATTACCCATTGTAGACGTCACGGTTTTTTTGCTATAACCGTTCCGGCTGTCATCCGTATCCTTGTTTTTATAATCGTACTTGGAGTAACCCAGATGCTCATCCATCTCAGCTTCCAGCAAGGTTTGCAACGTATCCCCGAAGAGATCTTTGAGCATGTTCTGAACATCCTGCGCACCTTCCGGCTGATATGCACTCAGCAGTTTCTGGAGAAAATCCTTACGTTCTGGGGAAAGTTTTCTTTGTCTGGCCATAATAAAACCTCCTAAATTAATATTTATTCTAACATTAATCCAGGAGGAATAGCTCATCTATTCTATTTACACATAATTTGTTACAGTCTCAAATCGAGAGATTCCTTTCGTTTTCGGTGTCTAACTGCGCGGGGAAAGGCCATAGGAAAGAGCCAAGATTCCTCTTGGCCCTATACATGGGGTGTCCTATTTCAGTGTGTTCATAGGACACTTCATTTTACCATATTTGATATCAGAACTTCCAGACATTCAGTCCGGTCTCCTCACTCTTCACGCGATCCACTTTACCAGGCAGCATCGTTACGACAATTTCCGCCGTAGCACTGACGATGGCTTCATTCAGATGGCCACCATATGCATTTCCTTGTGCATCGCCAATCGAGATATGAAAGTGGCTGTATAGCTCATCCTTCATGGTATCCATAGTACCTGTTAAGGAAAGCATTTCAAAGACACCTTCCAACGTATTGGCCTTGTATTCCTGCGTCGTTACGTTATACACCCCCATTACGACACGCTTTACAGCCCCAAGGCCCTGCACCATGGCCAGCTCAATCTTTTCCTTCTGAGCGACCTCTGCTAGCGATGAGACAATCTCATCATTGGGATCTAAACGCACCAATAATCTCATTGCATCAAGATTTTTATATTCCATTGCGAAAACCTCCCTTTTCAATCCATACGAAGCCGCTTTTCCTGCCAAGCAAGAGCATGGATTTCCATTCCATATTCCTTCAGCCATTTGTAGATAGTTGGCCTGGAACATTGACAGATTTCCATTAACTGACGAACAGACCGTATCTCTCGCTGCTGGTACATCTCCACAAGCTCGTCCCAGTTATCCGGTTTCTGTCGCTTCTGACGCCCTCTGTAAACACCGTTAGCTCTTGCTACAGCAATGCCCTCCTTCTGGCGTTCCAGCATAATCTTACGCTCAAAGGTTGCAATAGCAGCAAATAATGTCATAGCCAGCTCACCTGCCGGCGTTGACGTATCGAAATTCTCCTTTAAAGAAATCACCTGGACCTGCTTTTCTTTTAGTTTCTGCACGATATCCAATAAATCCTTTGTACTTCTGGCTAATCGAGAGAATTCTGACACATAGACCGTGTCCCTTTCACGAGCAAAATCAATCATCGCATTCAATTCAGGACGCTCTGTATTTTTACCGGACAGTTTATCCAGAAATATCCGCTCTACCTGTGCTTTTTCTGTCAATTCAATTTTTTGTCGTTCTTCGTGCTGATCAACCGTTGAAACACGAACATACCCAATTTTCATAAACGTTCACCTGTTCCATATAGGCAGCAACATCAACACCTGATGTTTTGAATATCTGAAATCATAATTCACAATATCAGGTGGCTCAGTTTTTCGTTATCACATACCCTAAAAATATAATCTTATCTCTAAACTTTTCTTTATATTATATCATAAATATATTTTTTTATATAAAAATAGCCCTAAATTGACAATGTGAAAATTATCAATTTAGGGCATGGTCTATTTTTACAAAAAAATACTGGTACACATAGTCATATAATTATGACCCAGTGTACCAGTAAAAATTATTTACGCTCGTAGGTAAATAACCGTTCACATTCCTTTGTTCTGATATTTACCTTGTCTTTGCTCAATATCGTAAATCGATGTTGCCCCTCTGTATAGTCCTTTGAATCACGGAACAAGGAGCGTGTGATATAGCCTGATTCACCATCCGCTGCCAAAAAGACATACAGCGCAATACTCTTATCGGCATCTGTGATAACATATTGGGCTGGAATTGCAGAAAATCTTGCTTGCCCATATCGTGCATCGAAGCTGAACAGAAGATTATCCGCATCCATTATACTTTCCAGCATCCCGGCCAGTTTTATGCGTTCTATTATCTTACTGGTCAAGAAGGCACTGTTCTCTATTGTAGCCAGAGAAATCTTCCCCCGCATGATTTCCTCGAAAATCATAGCAGTTGAACGCTTACGCCTCAACCGTAGCTGGTCAATATCCTTCAGCTTATGAAGTCCTGCTATATGATGAAAATGTGAGTTGTCGAAGCCAATAGAGAGATTCAACGTCTTGCCAGCGTGGGCAATAAGCAAATCATACCTTATATTCTTCAACCTCGCGAAGCCTTTTGCCGCCTCCCGCAACCAATCAACTTTATTTTCCATAGTATACTACAACATTCCCTATCACTAAAATAGTAAAGGCCCTGCCGTAGCAGAGCCTTTGACACATTTTCTGTCAGCCAACTATTTCATGGCATAAGCTAGGTCGTGGCAATGTGCAAGCCCGGAAACGTGGCTCATCATGGCAACGCATCCTAGCACGCCCCCATGAATCAACACCAATTAACAGATAATCAAGTTATCTGTTGTTACACCTTAATTATAAGCCATGCACCCAATCTAGTCAAGACTTTATGATATTTGTATTAAAACATAAAACATGGTATGTAGTGGTCAAGCAAAATTGTAACACTTGGTGATAAACTTTTATGCAGCCATCCTGGCAGCGTGGGTAGTGTCAACTCTTATGTGTAAACTTTTATAGTGTAGACTGAAAGATCAATCCGTGAACATCTCCAACAACTCCGGATATGCTTCTTGAAATCCGCGATGCGCTTTCCCGGAAAAACGTCGGTTATAATCACAGTAGACCATGCAGGCGAATCGTTCCAGCGAATCCTCGTTGGGGAATTGCTCCTTGAGCTTCGCCTTGTGACGAAATCCTTTGTTGTTGTTCTCAATGAGGTTTGACGTGTAGATTGTCTGCTGGATACTCTTCGGAAACTCGTAAAACGAGAAGAGGCTGGACTCATTCTGAAAAAGCTTATGAAGTCGCTTGTACTTTGTTCCATACGAGTCGAGAAAGGCTGACAGTTCTTGTTTTGCGAGTGCGGCATTCTCCTGCCGGTACACACGCTTAAGCGCATCCAAGACGACCTTCCGGTCGGAAGGTCGCACCAGGCGGCTTACAGCACGCATGAGATGAACCCAGCAACTCTGGTACCTGGAACGCGGGAACTCGTTCTGTACTGCGTCTGGGAGACCAACAAGGCCGTCCGAGACGAAGAGCAGTACCTGTTCCAGGCCCCGAATTTTCAAGCTCTTTAGCATATCGGCATAGTTCAGCGCTGACTCTGAAGGCAGAATGGCATAGTCAAGAATTTCCTTGTGTCCTTCCGGCGTAATGCCGAGCAGGACATGGATAGACTCCTTAGCTACGCTGTCGCGACGGAGATGGACATACATTGCATCACAAAAGATAACGGCATATCGCTTGGCAACTGGTCGTTTATGAAACTGTTCAACCTGATCCGACACATTAGCTGCAATCTTGGATATGGTAGCTGGTGTATAGCAATGGCCATACATTTGCTCGATAAGTTCTGCGATTTGACGCGTCGTGACACCGCGTTGGTACAGTTGAATGATTGTAGTCTCCAACGAATCAACACGTTGTTTTCGCGGCGGCAATAATGGCGATTGAAACGCGCCGTTGCGGTCGCGCGGCACATCCACTGTGATTTTGCCATACGACGTCACGATGGTGCGCTGATATGAACCGTTGCGACTATTGCCTGTATGCCATCCGGCGGAACTGTGCTTCTCGTAGCCGAGAAATCCTGCCAGTTCAGCTTTGAGGACGGCATTGACACCTTCTTCGATTTTGCTGCGAAGAAATTCATTGGCGGCCGCACCGCCTTGGAGTAGAGATGTGAGAAGTTCTGTGGTAAGATAAGACATAAAGGAACCTTCTTTCTTTGTGTTTTGTTTGGTCACTTAACACTATAAAGAAAAGTGGTTCCTTTTTCTATACCCACTTCTGAGTTTACACAAATGATTTTACACTATCTCCGTAATACCTATGGATTATCATTGGCTGAACTGGCTAAAATATTAAATATGAATACAAGGGGCTCATTATATGATTGGGAAAATAAAAGGAGTTTTCCTTCAATGGAAAACTTGATTTTCTTAACTAATTTTTTTGGAGTGTCATTAGAATGGCTTCTTGGGTGATCATCAGATATATACACTGAAAATTCGATATACTTAGGAGAAATTGCAGTGTATACTGAAATTAATGATGACCATATAAACGGGCAGGAAGTTGGTAAATGTTATCGTGCGGATTTTTTAAAAGCGATAAAACATATTTCGGGTAAAAAATATTTTGACTTGGATGGTCTTAATATAACGAATTATTCGTCACGAATAAAATACTATTCTTTGCCAGTCCGGGCAAATTTATTGGTGCTTTTACGGTTAGTTCCTCTTGGAGATTTATATTGGGCTCATCGTATTATTATTTGTGACAAATATAGCAAAAACAAGCGTGATATATTAAATTTGACGAAAGAAGATCTCCGTAGTGCCATTGGGATAAAGGCGGAGAATTATAAAGCACCAGGGAAAAAAACACGAGAACGAGCTATTAATTTAGTAAAATTATTAATGTCGTCAGAGATAGATGAAGACCCTAAAATGCCAATTTACGATGTAGAAGCTGTTTGCCATCAAATAGAGCAAGGTACGAATCCATGGGATTTCAAAATTCAAAAGTGAATAGAGAAATTCAAAAAGCACTGCCTCGATTGAAGCAGCGCTTTTTACATTGACAAAACTAATATATTTTCATACACTAAACAAAGGTGTTGTCAAGCAAGGCGGTTAATTATGCCCCAGAAATGGGGTGAAGCCCATGGATAATCTGAATGTAACTATTTTACTATTGATTGTCTTGATTGCGGTTTTGTATAAAAAATAATCGCCCGTAGCTCCAACTGTAGGCGATTATTTCAAATTACCTTATGGGGCTGACCGATTGGCAGCACCTTTTTTCTATATCTATTATACGAAATGCAATCAGGTTAGTCAATGACATTTCTTGATCGCAAATATCCTATGCTTCGGTCAGGCCATAATAAAAAATGAATAAATAGCATCGCCATTACCTTTGGAGCTGACCGATTGTCAGCTCTTTTTTTCGCGGTTATTATTGAAGAATTAATTAATTTTTGGTAAAATACAGATTATACCGAACATAATATCGAGAAAAATAAAGTAAAAAGAAAGGAGGCGCCCTATGGAAGCAAAAGAAAAGCGTCAGGCTATTTCCATTAGCCTGACGAAGCATGAAAAAGTGATGCTGCAGGAAAAGGCCAGTGCCTATGGCTTGTCTTTGTCGGCGTTCCTTCGTTTAGCGGCACAAGAGTACCCGTATATTAAAAAAAATGTATCGGATAAGAATCAACATAAATAAGAAGGAACTGTTCCGGATGACAATTCTGAGAATTAAAACAATACTATAAATCGTCATCAAGAAGGAGATAATCATGTCCACCATTAAAGATATCCTAAAGAAAGAAGAATTTAGCTCTTTATCGCAGTTTACTAAGGAAGATATCGACTGGATCAACGGTCGAATCCAAACCCGCAAGGATGGAACTCCGGGCATAGAGTGCATTGTTCGCGGGAAAAACGATAACGGCGACTTTTTCAAACTCACGCCAGAAGAAGTTATCCGTCAATATTATGCCAATAAACTGATAACTGAATATGGCTATGAAAAGACGCAGTTGGAATTTGAACTTCCGGTTGTATACGCGGGAAGAGAAATTATTCGCGATAAACGGATAGATATTGCTGTCTTTAATAAAGATGATCATAGCAAACTGGATATGGTAATCGAGGTAAAAAGACCGGAAGCTAAAGATGAAAATGAAGTGCAGTCCGGGGACTCTACAACTCCATTTCAGCAGATGCAATCCTACTGCCGGGCTAAACTTCCAAAGATTGGTGTCATCGCAAACGGAGCGAATCTGCTCAAATTTTATGATGCTCCAGCCTTTGATGAGCCTCTTTCTATCAGCACATTCCCGAAAAACGGCGAGGATATTAAGGAATGGAAAGAAAATTGTCGGTTTACTATTAAACAGCTGATGCTTGCTGACCGCCTTCAGACAGAAACGTTGAAGGATATTATTCTTGATGTGGAGCAGCGATTCGGAGCGAATGATTCCAGTGACAAAGCGTTTGATGAGATATTCAAGCTGATATTTACAAAGCTGTATGATGAGAAAATGTCAAGCGATGACGCGGACGTTATAGCAATCGGTATGAAAACATATAAGCAACCATTAAAAGATATCGACGATTCCGAGTTCAGAGTTTTGGAATTTCGCGTAAAACCAGGGGATTCGATGGATGAAACCTTCCGGAAAATCAACAATCTTTTCAAACAAGCTATTAATCAATGGCCGGGCATTTATTCAAAGAACGATTCACTGAATATGCAGCCAGCCACAGTATCTTCCTGTGTGAGAGAGCTGCAGAATGTACGTCTTTTTAACTCTAATCTGGAAGTTGTTGATGATGCCTTTGAACACCTTGTCAATACGAATCAGAAAGGAGATATGGGTCAGTACTTCACCCCGCGCTATGTTATCGATATGTGCGTGAAGATGCTTAATCCGAAGTCAAATGAGAAAATGATTGATACAGCTTCGGGGAGCTGTGGCTTTCCAATGCATACAACTTTCCATGTATGGCAGGAACTTAATCCCGGAGCACCTAATCTTTTTACGACGGCAAAAAGAAAACCAGAGGAGCTGCAATACGTGACGAATAATGTGTTCGGCATTGATTTCAGCGAAAAGAGCGTCCGTGTAGGAAGAATGCTGAATATTATTGCGGGAGACGGTCATACAAACGTAATGTACCTGAATACGCTGGATTACGGTAACTGGACGAAACAGTTTACAAGTCAGGACTCGTGGCGCAAAAAATATGAGGAGGGGTTCAGAAAATTACAGGACATGGAAACCAACTCCCGTGCATCTAAAGACAGTGAACGGTATCACAAGTTTGATTTTGACGTGCTTATGGCAAATCCTCCATTTGCTGGAGATATTGATAACAAGCAGCAGATCAGCCCTTATGACCTCGGTCACAAAAACGGAGATCCGAATGGAAAGCTTCAGAACAAAGTAGGCAGGGATATTCTCTTTATCGAGCGGAATCTCAACTTTCTCAAGCCGGGCGGACGCATGGCAATCGTACTGCCGCAGGGAAGATTCAATAACTCCTCTGATAAGTACATCCGTGAATTTATCTCCAAGCGTGCGCGCATACTTGCCGTTGTTGGTCTCCACGGAAACACATTCAAAAATGGCAAATCCGGCACGGGCACAAAAACCAGTGTCCTGTTTGTTCAGAAATGGACAGATAAAGAAGACATTATAGAATGGCTTGCCCCGCAGAAAATTGAAAAATTCGACTGGGACGAAGTCCGCAAAAAGTACCCGGATATCTGCCCGCGCCCTGCGGCAAACGCTGATGGCGTGATCGACTATCCTATTTTCTTTGCAGTAATGCAGGAACAGGGGAAGGATAATTCCGGCGAGAAAATCTATGTAACAGAAGACTATGTTACATGGACAAGCTATGAATACATCACGGAAAGGTGCTATTTCCGCAAATCAGACGGTCAGCAGGTAACGGAAGAAGAATACAGTAGCGCAAAGAAAAAATCAGACTACAAGGTAAAGGATATCCAGCGCACTGAAACAACGGAACATAAGACAGATGAGGGAAACCCGAATTTTATAAAAGACCTGTTCATCCAGGAATACGGCAGTCTTGATTCGCATAAAAAGTGGATTCAGAAGAACGTCGAATTTGTGTTGAAGCGAAAAGCAGATGCGAAAACCTATCAACAGCTTATTACACTCGAATCTTACATCGCGTTATCAGAGGAAGACCGGAAGCGCTACAAAAAACGGTCTGTTCTCGGTGTGAATCAGCATTCAACCATTTCACTGGACGAATATAACGCGCTGTACAAAGATGCTCAGAAATATTATCTTCCGGCAGAAACCGTTACGGAAAGAACAGAGCGTGTAAAAGATACACACGGTCATATCTTTGTAAAGCATGACCTGTTCAACCATGATCCGGAACTTCAGAACCCTAATCCGAACAACATTTATTCGAAGGACGGCATTGCAGAAGCGTTTGAAGAATTCGCCAAAAAGGAAGGACTGAGTTTTTTTCAGTAAGCCCGTCCGCGAAGCCCTTTGACGAGAAAAAGTACCGGGCTTTGATGGACGGGCTGGAATGCAGCGAAATTCTTTTTTCGTATATAAATAAAGGCAGAAGAATGGATGCCGAGTTTTTTAAAAAGGAACTGCTGAATGAAGAAACACATGTAAAAGCTCTGGCACATTTTTATCTGCCATTGAAAAATGTTGTAAGTGGGCCGTTTGGCTCTTCTCTAAAAAGTGAAAGTTATTTAGAAAAAGGGCCTGTTCCTTTTATCAGGATTAGCAATATACTTGGCGGATTTTGGATAAATCAGAATGATTTGGTATATATTTCCGAAAAGGACAACCAAAAGATTATCAACTCTGCGCTGAAAACGGATGATTTAATTCTGTCGAAAGTCGGTAACTCTATAGGATATTTTGCGCGTGTGGATGAAACAATATGCCGCTGCAATATAAGCGAAAATAACATTGGTATCAAGCTTCAGAGCTATAAAGTTCCAATGAGACATTATATCTTAACTTATTTAAATTGCAAATATGGAAGGACGTTGATCAGACGAAGACAAAGCGGTAACAGCCAACCCAAGATAAATGTCTCGGATGTTACCAAAATCCCTATCCCGTCTTTTTCAGACGTTTTTTACGGAAAAATTAGTAATGTACTTCAATTGGCGAATGAATGTATTGATAAAGGAAATTCAGAATATGATTTAGCGGAAGAGTTATTGTTACGAGATATTAACATCTCTAGGGTATCACTTTCATCTGATAATATCTCCATTAAATATAATGGGCCTGTGAATTCAGACCAGTACTGAAAATTTTAAGAGTGCATGATA
>OKSF01002966.1_pt1 | contig 10695 bp, 8 predicted proteins | sample 1606061 | NCBI WGS metagenome assembly OKSF01 (sample SAMEA3541567, study PRJEB24748) | human gut metagenome | biome: human gut; feature: human-associated habitat; material: faeces | place: China | collected 2012 | reverse complement strand
GCAAAAAACTCTTATTTCATCTACGAAGGAAAAAATATACTGATAGAAGAATTTGGCAAAGACTATGCCCGCTATTTCGAGATACTGCAACTTATCGCTTCAGGCTACACAACTCGAGGTGAAATAGAAAGCATCATGAAAATAGAACTTTCGGGCTATCTCACCAAACTGGAGAACGACTATAGCCTGATCTCCCGTTATATACCGATGTTCCAAAAGACCAATCGCAACATTCGCTATCAGATAGAAGACAACTTCCTTCGCGTCTGGTTTCGCTACATCTACAAATATGGATACATGATAGAGGTTGGCGCCAATAAAAAACTAAAAATGGTCATGGATAAGAGCTACACCACATACACCGGCAAGGTTCTGGAAAGATATTTTATTGCCAAGATGATAGAGAGCGAAGAATATACCCAGATAGCCTCCTGGTGGGACAGAAAGGGAGAGAATGAAATCGATATTATCGCTGCCGATGAACTGGAGCAGAAGGTTATTTTTTATGAGGTAAAACGCCAAGCTAAGGATATAAATCTCGGCATTTTAAAAGATAAAGCCGAGCATTTCTTCCAAGCTACAGGAAAATTCAAGAAATTCGATATCGGATACCAAGGATTGTCGATGGAGGATATGTAAAGCAAGCACATACAGAAGCTGGAGAAGGAATATGGGGTGCGACTGTTCGACAGAATCGGCAATCGCATCCAGCTCACCCGTGCCGGACAGTTTGCTGATTTCAGAAAACAACATTCTGACACTTAGAATACTTTAAAAAGTAGCCTAAGATACCCCGTACCCTTTCTTCAGTTATTTCAAACGTTCTATGAGCATATTGAAGTTCTTTTTTCCAAGATTATTCTCAGATAAAGACTGGCTCATGTTCTTATTAACGATAAGACGTGATTGCATCTTTTCCCAAACATCAGCATCATTTTCGTTTTTGAGGATTGCTATATAACGGATTATCTAAAACTATATTGCATAAGGAACTCATTTTTTTAAAATTAGGAAGCAGCTTTAGATATTCCTGCCGATTCTCTCCTGAAATTGCAGATAAAATACAATATGCATACTGCCCAGAGAGATATGAAGTTCTTTGGAAGCAAAACGAAATAAAAAGATTCGCTACATAAACAAAAAATGCAGACGCATTTCTGTATATAAACTTACCGCACAACAGGTGGATGACGAGCGCACAACAGCTGATGGACATTCGCACAGCAGCTGATATGCAAGCGCACAACAGCTGTTGTGCGGTTCACGATAGTATATTCCCCAACGACAGATACTATATCTTCCAACAACTTATCCTATATCTTCCAAACAGACGGAGGCACATCTATATAGAACAGCAAAGGCTTAAGAATGAGCATGAATCACCCCACACTTTCTGTTAATCTTTACTATATTCCAGCGAGAAAACTTGCAGGATAAAGGGAATATGAGTAACTTTGCACACGATTTTCTGAAACTATTGTCTTACAAAGACATAAAATTAAGGGAGAAACTTTCTTTTAGGATAATATAGAGATTACAAAACAAATGAAAAAAGGACTTTTTGCACTCGCTTTGGGTACATTCACCCTGGGCATGACAGAGTTTATCATCGAGGGCATCATTACCGATGTTGCCCACAACATGAACGTATCCATTCCAGAGGCAGGCCACCTCATCTCCATCTATGCACTGGGCGTATGCGCCGGAGCCTTCTCGCTGATACTCATGCACAAGTATCGTCCCAAGAAAATATTGATATTCCTGGCTTCCATCATCACCATCGGAGCCATCATCGCATCCGTAGCCCCTACTTATTGGCTGTTGCTCTGCGCCCGATTCATTCAGGGTTTGCCTCATGGTGCCTACTTCGGAACGGCTACCATCGTGGCAGTGAAGATGGCAAAGGAGGGAAAGGGAACCAAGGCGGTGGCTATGATGTGCGCAGGAATGCCGGTAGCCAATCTGGTGGGCGTACCTATCGGCACCTTCCTGAGTCATGCGTTCAGTTGGCGAGTACCTTTTGTCAGTTGCATATTGCTCGGTATCATGACGATGTATATGATTCACAGATGGGTTCCTGATGTGGCTGCGTTGCCGAATAAGGGAATGAAGGCACAGTTCCACTTCCTCCGCAGCAAGGCTCCGTGGCTCATCATCGCCGCCACCTTCCTGGGCAATGGCGGCATTCTCTGCTGGTTCAGCTACATCTCTCCCCTGCTTCAGATGGAAGGCGGATTCAGCGCTGCCAGCATCTCTCTGCTGATGATTCTTGCAGGCGGTGGAATGGTGGTAGGCAATCAGGTGAGTGCCTTGCTTGCCGACCGCTTCAAGCCCGGCCGCTTTACCTGTTATCTCCAGTTTCTGGCGACTGCTGCACTTCTGCTCACCTTCTTCCTCGCCCCTATCGGCTGGGTATCTGTGGTGCTGATGTTCATCTGCTGCGCCTGTCTTTTCGGCATCGGATCGCCTGAGCAATTCCTCATCGTGAAGCATGCCAAGGGTGGCGAAATGCTGGGCGGCTGCTGCATTCAGGGCGCCTTCAATCTGGGTAACGCCATGGGAGCTTTCCTGGGTGGTATTCCTGTTGCGATAGGATTAGGATACAACTTCCCTGCCCTTATCGGTGTGCCGATGGCATTGGCAGGAGCCATCTGTCTGCTGATTTTCCATAAGAAATATGAATAAAAATGCGATAATCCGAAATAAATGATTATCTTTGCAGAAGATTTCAAATAAACAAAGAAACATGATGAAAATTAACAAGACTTTCCTTACCCTGGGCTTGGCCGCAACACTCCTGCAGATGCCAGCCTCATCGTTCGCACAGACTGCGGGCGGTAACCGTCAGAATCCTCTTTTAACAAAGAGCAGTCTTCCATTCGGTGCTCCTGACTTCAGCAAGATTCAGGAGAGCGACTACCTGCCAGCCATCGAAGCGGCTATCAGGGAGCAGCGTGCCAACATCCAGAAGATTGTAAACAACAAGAAGAAGCCTAACTTCCAGAACACCATCCTCGCCTATGAGGAGAGCGGTGCGCTGCTCGAAAAGGTGACTAACATCTTCTTCGGTCTCACCAGTGCCCACAAGACTCCGGGCATCGCCGAAACCGAAAAGAAGGCTACCCCATTGCTGACCGAGCTCGACAATGAGATTTCGTTCAACAAGAAACTCTTCGAGCGCATCAAGTATGTTTACGATAATGAATATAAGAAACTCAAGGGCGAAGACAAGCGCCTTACTGAGGTTATCTATAAGAGTTTTGTACGTTCAGGTGCCCTCCTTTCTGCCGAGAAGATGGAGCGCATGAAGCAGATTAACTCCCGCATCTCTGAGTTACAGCAGGAATGGGGCAACCTTCTTCCTGCCGCTACCAACAACGCCGTGGTTTGGGTGAACAGCAAGGAAGAACTCGCCGGATTGAGCGATGCAGACATTGCACAATGCAAGAAAGATGCTGAGAGCCGCGGAGGCAAGGCGCCTTACTGCATCGTCATCATCAACACCACCCAACAGCCTATCCTCACCAATCTCCAGAACCGCGAACTGCGCAAGAAGGTGTATATGGCAAGCATCCACCGTGCCGACGGAACCAATCCTGATTTCAACACCTTCCCTATCGTAACCGAGATTGCCAAGTTGCGTGCCGAGAAGGGCAAGCTGATGGGATATGACAACTATGCCGACTATTCGCTCGAAAAGACGATGGCTAAGAACAGCAAGAATGTGGATGATTTCCTGAAGCAGCTCATCAAGGAATATGCTCCTAAGGTTGATGCTGAAACCAAGGCGATAGAAGCGTATGCACAGAAGACGGAGGGCAAGGACTTCAAGCTGCAGCCATACGACCGATTCTATTATTCTGCGAAGATGAAGAAGGAGATGCTCAACATTACCGATGATGAGATCAAGCCATACTTCAACATCGACAGCGTACAGGTGAACGGTGTGTTCTATGCCGCCCATCGTGTATACGGACTGAACTTCAAGCAGCGCAAGGATATCCCAACCTATCACCCTGACATGAAGGTATTCGAGGTAAGCGACAAGAACGGCAAGCCAATCGCCCTCTTCTACAGCGATTACTTCCGCCGTCCTACCAAGCGTGGCGGTGCATGGATGAGCGCCTTTGCCAAACAGAGCAAGCAGCGCGGCCAGTTGCCTATCATATATAATGTATGCAACAACGCCAAGGCACCGGAGGGTCAGCCATCTCTCATCACATGGGATGAGGTTACTACCCTGTTCCATGAGTTCGGTCATGCGCTTCACGGAATCCTTTCCAACTGCAAGTACAATACCCTTTCAGGAACAGCCGTTGCTCGCGATTTCGTAGAGATGCCATCCCAGTTTAACGAATCGTTTGCTTCTATTCCGGAGATATTCGACCATTACGCCCGTCATACCGAGACCGGTGCTGCGATGCCAGCCGATTTGAAAGAACGCATGCTGAAGAGCATCAGCTTCCAGACTGCCTATTCATTGGGCGAGAATCTGGCTGCAACCTGTCTTGACCTTGCCTGGCACAAGATTAGCGAAGAAGAGGTGCCTTCACCTTATATGGCAGGTGCCTTCGAGAAGGAAGAGCTCCACAACATCGGTTTGCTCAACACCCAGATTCCTCCTCGCTACAGCACATCATACTTCAACCACGTATGGGGCGGCGGTTATGCTGCAGGCTATTACAGCTATCTCTGGACAGAGGTGCAGGCTGTGAACATCGCCGACTACTTTGCAAAGCATGGTGCCTTAGATCCAGCCGTTGGTCAGGCATTCCGCGATAAGATTCTGAGCCGTGGCAACACCAAGGACCAGATGGAAATGTTTACCGACTTTACTGGTATGGAGAAGCCAGATGCTTCCGGATTTCTGAAAGCAAGAGGTTTGTAATGCATAAAATTACAATATGAAACAGGTAGAGGGTGTGTCATAAGTTAATGACACACCCTCTTTCTTTATCCTTTAATAGCCTGAGGTGTCCAGCTCTTCAGGAATCTGAGCACCTTTTCTTCGTTATATCCCTTACCCTCTTCCAGGAAACTGGAATCCTGGATATGGAGAACCTTTCCGGTTTCATCGAGCACCACAAAGACCGGAAATCCGAAACGCTGAGGATTGTTCAGTCGTTTCATCAGCTGCTCAGCCTTCTTCACAGCCGCATCACCGGCAGATTTTCTGCGATTGTAGTTTACATGAATATATTCAAAATGATCATTCACCATCTTGTTGACCGCAGCATTCTTCTCTACAAAATCGGCAAACTTCAAGCACCATGGGCACCAGTTACCACCTACCTGACAGATAACATACTTGCCATTCTTCTTGGCTTTAGCCAAAGCCTCATCAATCTGAGCCATCGGATCGATGCTTTCATTATACACCTTCTTGAGAGCTGTCTGCACCTGAGCAGGTTTCAAAGCTCCAGCCTGGTCGAGCGAATCCAGTTTCTTCATCATCTCCTCCGCCTTCACGGTAGAGAATGCAACCTTACCTTCCGGATTGATCAGATAAGAGGTTGGAATCCATGAGATGTGATAATCCTTGGAAATCTTTGTTTCCTTCCATTTCTTAAACTCACAGTATTGCAACCAGGTATACTGATTATCGCCCAGATATTTCTTCATCTTCGCCTCATCGGTATCAAAAGAAACACCCACTACCTGGATCTTGGTATTGTATTTGTCATAGATAGCCTTCACCATCGGCATGTCTCTTCTGCAGTCAGGACACCAGGAAGCCCAGAAATCGAGCACGGTCCAGACACCCGGAACCGTCTTTCCGTCTTTATCCTTCTGAGTCTTCTTATCTGAAAGCTGGAAGATTTTCTTACCCGTCTTACTGTCAGTAATCGTGAAGTCGGGAGCCTCGGTGCCTGCTGGCAGCAAGTCAAGCGATGTCTGTGCTCTACCGACGACAGCCGTCATCAGGAGCAAAAAAAATAATAGTTTCTTCATACAATTTTTCTGTTTATGTCTGTTACTTCAAATTTATATATTAATATTAACCATCGAAACTAGAACTGATAATAAATGAACGGCTGTACACTCTCCTGGGAAACCTCCACCACCATCTGCAGACAGATGATGAAGAGCAGCAGTTTAGCCACCCAAGGCAGAAGGATGAACCGCACCTGAAGACGGTGATACTGGCGCTCGGTAAAGAGATAGCTCAGCATGACACCGATGATGCAAAGCGTCCAGGCAGGACGGGCATGAAAGAAAGGCACCAGATAATCGATACTGAAATCATTTGCCACCTTATCATACATCTTTCTCAACACGCCCAAATCCTTGGCACGGAAAAAAGACCACGCAAAGCATATATATAAATAGGTGATGAGCCAGCTGAGGGAATTGCCTGCCAGCGTACGGGGAATGCTTATGCCCAACTGACGGCTGAAGAACTTATGCACCACAAGTCCGAAACCATGAAGAGCACCCCAGATAACGAACATCCAGGAAGAGCCATGCCATAAGCCTGCCACCAGCATGGTGAGGAAGTTGTTGAAATACATGCGCACCTTTCCCTTCCGGTTTCCACCCAGCGGAATATACACATAATCGCGGAACCAGAAGGAAAGCGAGATGTGCCAGCGACGCCAGAACTCAGTAACCGAGAGTGAGCGGTAAGGGAAATAGAAGTTGTCGGGCAGATAGAAACCCAGGATGGCTGCCACACCGATACTCATATCGCTGTATCCCGAGAAATCGAGGAAAATCTGGACAGGGTAGCCGAAGAGCGCTGCCAGATTCTCGAAACCCGAGAAGGTTTGCGGCGCATCAAACACCCAGTTGTTGAACTGTGCAATATAATCGCTCAGCATATTCTTCTTGACCAGTCCCAGCATGATGAGGAAGAGTCCCGTCCACAGCATTCTACTGGAAGCCTGTTCGTTTCGTTTCAGTCTGGGTATCAGATTGGCGGCACGGGTGATAGGACCCGCCATCAGCAGCGGAAAGAAGGTGAGATAGAAGCAATACTCCAGGAGCGTTACCTCCATGTCAAACTTGCGCTTATAGGTATCTACCGCATAGCTGATAGCCTGGAAGGTATAGAACGAGATACCTACAGGCAGAGCGATAGACTGCAACGAGAAGTTGGTGCTGAACATCTCGTTGACTACATCGCCAATGATGAAATTGGTATATTTGAAATAGCACAGCAGAGCCAGGTCTACAAGCACCACGAAGGTGAGCAGCGCCTTGCGTGCCTTTCCCTCATGCAGTCTCATTTCCTGGGTTACGGCATAATTGATGCAAGCCGTAAGCGGCAGCATCCACATCACCATTCCGTTCACCTTATAGGCAAAGAAAAGGCTGAAGCAGATGACATACATCATCATGGCTGTGCGCGAATAGCTCTTGAGCAGGGTATAAATGGCAAGGAAGAAGATGAAGAGCAGCGCAAACGGAATGCTGCCCATCATCAGCGGAGAATCTGCCTGATAAACAAACAGCCGCTCTATCCAATGCCACAAGGCACTTATTTCGAATGTTGAATAATTCATTTGTCTTTTCTGAAGATATTATTTATTGAACTCTTTCTTATATGGAGTCTTTATGGTTTACATGCTTTACCGCTGGAACCGTCTTGTCAGCAGCAGCCGGAGACGTTTTTCCTGCAGTTGCAGGTTCCTTGGTTGCAGCAGGACTTTCTGTGGTTTCAGGCACAGTTCCCTCTACAGGCCTAGAAAGAGAATCCTTCTGCACAGCCGTACTGTCAGCCCTGTGTTTGGTTCCAGGAGGCAAGATGGTAATCTGTCTGTATCTGCGGTCACGCTTATCCGGCATTTCCAATCGGAACGGATGCACACAATGACCGCTATTCATCCACTCTACAATCTTATCCATCCACATGGCAGATGAAGTCATAGTCGGATGCCGGCCGTCTTTCTGGCGTTCGAAGGTAAGTTTGTAACTAGGATAATAGCCTCGTGGTCCCATCACCTCACGGAGGAGTTTGTTATATCCATTATCCTCACACCAGTTTGGCGGACCGATCCATATCGTCGGAATATTACCAATCTTGCTCAGGATGGCACGGATGCGTTTTTCACATCCCTTCATATCAGCCGTATACAGTTCGTTGCTGCCCAGACATACAAAGACATGGGTAGGTTTAATACGTTGGATATAATGCTGCAGGGTATCGGTAGCAGCCCAGTTTCTAGTGCCCGAACTCACCCAGGTAATACAGGTGAGTTTATGACCGTTCTTGTTGGCATAATCAGCCAGTCGCAGACCGAGATATTCCGACATCGAGTCGCCGAAAATCAGTACTCGCTGCGCCGCCGTATCCACGGGTTCCTTTATCATGCTGTCAGCCTTTTCCTCTTCAGCAAGCTCTGCCTCGCTTTTACTGGTGAGCGCATCCATTCCAATCTGTTTCAGCGGAATGTTTTCAGCCACTTGCTCTGGAATAAAGGCATAAGCCAGCAGTCCTCCAATGGCTATTGCCAGCAGGGCTATCATTTTCCAGGTTTCTTTCATTTTATATCTTTAATGAGTTTTGGTTATTCTTTTTCTTATACATTCGCCCGACATTACAGCTGAAAGGGAGTGAGCACATTGAGCAACTTTCCGAAATCGGCCTTCGAGATGCGCCTTCCTCTCAAGCTGCGCACCTGCGGATAGTCTTCGAAATAGTTCTCCATCGTAGTATACCACTGATGAGAAACCACTTCCCTGACCGTCTTCAGTTGATTTTCGATGCGATGGGCAAAACTCGGATTCACTCTCGAGAGATAATGTCTTCCATCATTCATCTCGATGGCAAGCATCAGATAAATTTGCGGTCCCTTCTTCTCTTTCCTGCTTTTTACAGTTTCACTTACTTTCCAGCCCTTGGTGGATGTCGATACTCTGATATCCCAGCCATACTGGCTGTTGAGCTTATCCATCAGCCCCTTGAATACGACACCGTGGGCCGAGGTATCTTTCAGTCCCGTATAACCAATGATGTAATGTATCATCTCGTGGAGCAAGACACTCTTTGCCTGCTTGTCGGTCATATCATAATAAGTAGACATGGAGAGCTTGAAATCGTAGAGCTTGGTGCGTCCCCATCTGGAGGCCCGCTTATAGGCAAGTTGCCCCAACCGAGTCTTGGCATGAGTAAGTCCGAGTTCAGGAACAGGCAGCTTTCCCCCGAAATATTCCTGGTCGAAACGCCTGAACCACTCCTCCATCCATTCTATTGTAACAATCATGTATGTATATTTATTCAATAATTATTCAGTTCTGTATATCAGATACAACAAAACGTTTGCAAAGATACAACTTTTTCTTTGTTTCTTTCAATATTTATCGAAAAATGAGTAACTTTGCACGCAAATTTACAACAAAAATGAACAAGACAGCACAGCATATCATAGATATTAAGAATGTGTCGAAAAGATTTGGCGAGAAAACAGCCCTCAACAACATCAATCTCTATGTGAGAAAGGGCGAATTTATGACCATTCTGGGTCCTTCGGGATGCGGAAAAACGACATTATTGAGACTTTTGGCAGGGTTTGAAACCGCCAGCGAAGGCATCATCACCATCGCCGGCAACGATATTACTAACCTTCCTCCTTACAAGCGAAATGTGAACACGGTATTCCAGAAATACGCTCTGTTCCCTCATCTCAACGTTTACGACAATATTGCCTTCGGTTTGAAACTCAAGCACACACCGAAGGAAGAGATTTTGCCGAAGGTAAAACGTGCCCTGAAGATGGTAAACATGAGTGATTATGAATATCGTGATGTCAACTCGCTTTCGGGCGGTCAGCAGCAGCGTATCGCCATCGCCCGTGCCATTGTCAACGAACCTGAAGTTCTTCTCCTGGATGAACCGCTTGCAGCACTTGACCTCAAGATGCGTAAAGACATGCAGCTGGAATTGAAGCAGATGCATCCTCAAGCTTCCAAGTGGGACGGTCCGCGTTCCTGGGGTCGGTGTGCGGGGTCATGCGCGTCCAGAAGGCGTTGCGCATCGCGCCGACGTTGTTGAGATCGTCGGGGTCCATGTCGAGCAGCACCGCCACGGTGGCCACGATCCATGAGCCGTGGCCGACGAGAAGCAATGTGGTAGGCATTGTCTCGTCATGGTGTTTGGCGACGATGTCGCGCACGGCTTCCGCGCCGCGTCGGCCCGTATGGATGCGGCTTTCCACGCCATGCTTGGTTTCGCCTCCCGTGTGGGCGCGCCAGGAATGGTAGTCGTCGGCGTAATGCTCGCAGATCTCCTCGCGGGTCATGCCCTCCCATTCGCCGAAGCTGCGTTCGCGCAGACGCGGGTCGAGTTCCACGTCCAGCCCCATGAGGTCGGCGAAGGCGTGCGCGGTCTGCTGCGCGCGGAACAGATCCGATGAGACGACGAGCATGCGGCGGGCCGCGGCGGGCGCGTTGTTGATTTCGTCGACGTCGGCCAGATGGGCGTTGCCGTATGCGGGTTGCGCGAGCTGGTCGTTATGTTCGGCGAGATGCGCGACTTTCGCCCAATAGTAGGTTTTGGCGAGTTCGTACGCGCTTTGGTCCGCCTGCCACCGTCCGACGATGTCGAGGGGAATGTCGATTTGTCCTTGCAGCCGTCTGGCGAGATTGTATGCGGTGCGTCCGTGGCGCAGGAACAGTACTTCGTCGATCATGGTTCTCGCTTTCTTGGTTTTCGCATCCGATCCGCGGATTGCCCGGAAGCCGACGGGAAACGGT
>OKSF01002959.1_pt1 | contig 10717 bp, 9 predicted proteins | sample 1606061 | NCBI WGS metagenome assembly OKSF01 (sample SAMEA3541567, study PRJEB24748) | human gut metagenome | biome: human gut; feature: human-associated habitat; material: faeces | place: China | collected 2012 | reverse complement strand
TAGCATACTCCGCACCCTTGGCAGGATCATAGTCCATCAGCTTTTGGAGCATTTGCTCCCGGCAGGACAGTTTTATATCCAGAAAACGGTCTGTGTCGTATCGATTGCCGCCATCCACACCGAGAAAGGTTTTGATGCGCTTGTTAAGTTGCAGCTCGTAGTGGTGGAGAAAGAATGAGAAATATTTCAAGTCTTTTTCCCGTAGGGCAGACAGGATATATTCGTTCGGATTGTCTACTGTAGGCGGTTCCGGTTCCAGCTGGAAGATGCGCTCTGCAACATAGGGTGGGATGCCATCATCGGATGGATTGACAGCGTGTTTCGGTATGTATCCGGTCATATTCCATGAAAAATCATTCAGCATAGCGCACCTCCTTCCAGTTTAGTAATACTCATAAATATCCCGTGATCAACTAATGGGTTATTTATTACTTTATTTTCTTTAACATACGGTGATAAATAGGTGCATTTGGTGCAGGAGTTGTGATTGGGAGCAGAAGTCCCTCTTTGATAAATTGTTCCACACGCAAAGCAATCCACCCATCACCGATCCCTAATTGATTCTTTCCAAGAACCTGTCCAACAAGCACGCTTTCCCTAAACTCGTCGTCCAGTGTATCCAATTCTCGAAGAATAAATGTATCATACAGAGTTTCTGATACGCTGACCAGTTTGCCGTTTATAACAGCACGAAGAGGAGAATTTTCCTGTTGGAGTTCTCTCCAGCGGTTAGCCAAACTACGAAGGTAATTTGTTGGCAACTTCTTCCCAAGAGATGCCATCCGTCCCAAGTGATAAGGTTCAACTTCTCCCCAACCGTTATACTGGACAATGCATCCATCTGGTCTTGTTTCCCACATTGGAAGCTCCACAATGGTAATATCCAATTTTTCAAAGCCGATTGGTCGTAGTTGTTCCAGAAGCCAATACAATCCGCACACATCATCTGGGTCTCGTCCGACCCAAACACGAATCGGCTCTCCGTTTTGTGCTTTTTCCAGTAGTGTAGCATAGTTCTTTCGGGATGTATTGAGAAGTTCAGTTACGATTTCAGATGCCATATCGGGCAGTATGCTTAGTAGCAAAGATAATGCCGACTCACGCTCCAAACAAATTCCTGCTTCGGAGATGTTGCCCACAGACAATGCCAGCGGAAGATTAACTATGTCCTTACGATTTCCTTCCAACGGTATAGCATTCTCCCAACCAGAACGCTCCCGTTCTTCTGCTTGATGCTGGAACTTTTCTATTTCTTCTTTTGAAACTGTCCCATCAGAGATAATTACACTGGTTGCTCCGCCTAAAAAACCCTTATGTCCAATCGCAACCGCCATAGTCCCTGCGGCACTGTCGCTAAATACTACTTCTAACATAACGTTGCTCACCTCTTAGCTAAATTCAAATTCTTTTTATTGCTTCTTTCTTCAACGCAGCCTGTCCCATTTCTTTTTCATAATCACCCTTGGCGTAAGCGACATTGCTCAGCGCCCGAAGCATCTTATCTTTCGCCAGTTTTTTCATAACCTCTGCAAGATCAGCGTCCAGAGCGCCACGCTTCACATAGCGGTTTATGGTATTCAGTCGCTTCTCATAAATCTGTTTCAGCGGATGATCGTCCGCAAGTTCCCGCTGTTCTCTGCCTTTCAGGTTACCGATCTGCCGGCAGGTGCGGTGCAGCTTGTCCCCCGGAGCGTAGCCGCCGCAGTATTTGGTGTGCCTTGCATTGGTGGTCAGAAACCATTTGCCGCAGATTTTGCATTTTTTCGGTGCATGGCCAACACACAGGCCCTCAAAGAGATCAGACCGGAACATCCCCACAAAGGATACATAGTGCATCCGCTTGACCAGCTTCGCAACTTTTTCGCCGGGACGGATGACGGATACATACTGAACGGAATTGTTCAGGGTAGACATCCAGGCATTGCCCTCCGTGATGGAAAACTCCGGCGGGAAATAATTGCCGAACATTCTGGCAAAGCCCTCTGCGGTACGGTCAGCTTCGTTGCCGTCTGATTTTTCTGCAAAATCAAGCATGGTCGTTTGGTATTCCCCAAGGGAGTATGCCAGATGCCCGAAAACTGCGGTATAGCGTTGGAGCATCATCGCATCGGCAAAGTTCTGGATTTCTTCAAATTGCAAAGAATTGGTTGCGGCTTTTATGGCAAACTCCACATATTTCAGCACCCAGACATCTTGTGCTGAAGCCTGCGAAGAACTTATTGTTTGTCCACCGAAAAACATGGCCATCATAAGCGTCATCGTGATTAAACAACGTTTTATCATACTAAAACCTCCCACAGAAAAGAACTTAAAAAACTTAATTTAAAATGATGTAAAGAATATCATTTGCTAGCTGATCGTCGGATACTCTGTACCACTTTGTAAAGCCATTGTAGCCTCCTTTCCCGCTCCATGATTCATAACGGTATTTCCAAATACCATTTTTTTGCGTGAAGTAGTATATACGTGTTCCCCAACTAGCATTTTCATCATCTTTTTCAACAGTAACATTCCAAACTGGATGCTCTATTGAACCTTTTTGTGCAATGGAGCCTTTGTCGACACACCAAAAAACATGTGTATGTCCTACCATTTCACCATAATCTAAGCGTATACAAGGCGAAGCAAACACTATGCTGCTTCCGCCTATAACTTGTGCTCCGATAAGCATGAGTCCTGTCAGTAGACATATGACTAGATTTTTCATAATATCTTCCTCGCTTTTTGTTCACTCCGATTTTTATGAGATGGAAATACAACCTAAGCACAACAGATCCTAGACAACCAGGTTAAAATGACACATAAATCGCTCTGCTACAATGGTAGTTGAAAATAATTCCATCCGCGGCTACCGGAGAAGCGGATACCGTGGTAGACAAGCAAAGAAAACTGTGCCTTGCCATGCTGGTGGACTACTTACCTGGTGCCTGGAGGAATCAATAAGAATTTTCATGTTTATTTAATTCTACATTACAGCGTATAATCCTCCTAATAAAATAAAAAATCTTATAAACACCACCGTACAAGAAAAACCGGTCGAATGAACGTCTCTGTCATTCAACCGGCTTTTTCTTATACTCAAACTATTTATAGCTATCACATAGTGTGCCGTCAGATCTTAGCGTACTCCAGGATGGCGCGCTTGTCGTACATGCGCTCGTAGTAGGTCTGGTAATCGCCGCTTATGATGCCCATCCACCAGTCACGGTGCTCGAGGTACCACTTGACCGTCTTCTTGATGCCGTCCTCGAATTTCGTCTCCGGCTCCCAGCCGAGCTCCGTGTGGATTTTCGTCGGGTCGATGGCGTAGCGGCGGTCGTGGCCCTTGCGGTCGGTGACGTACTCGATGAGGTCTTCGGGCTTGCCGAGCTCCTTGAGGATGGTCTTGACGACGTCGATGTTGGCGCGCTCATTGTGGCCGCCGATGTTGTAGACCTCGCCGACGCGGCCCTTCTGCAGGATCAGGTCGATGGCATGGCAGTGATCCTCGACGTAGAGCCAGTCGCGGACGTTCTTGCCGTCGCCGTAGACCGGCAGCTTCTTGTCGGACAGCGCGTTGATGATCATCAGCGGGATGAGCTTCTCCGGGAAGTGGTACGGGCCGTAGTTGTTCGAGCAGCGCGAGATCGTCGTCGGGATCTTGTAGGTGCGATGGTAGGCCATGACGAGCAGGTCAGCACCGGCCTTCGAAGCCGAATACGGGCTCGACGTCTTGAGGTTCGTCTCTTCCGTGAAGAAGAGATCCGGGCGGTCGAGCGGCAGGTCGCCGTAGACCTCGTCCGTCGAGACCTGATGGTAGCGGTCAATGCCGTACTTGCGGCAGGCGTCGAGCAGCACGCTCGTGCCGATGACGTTCGTCTGCAGGAAGATCTCCGGATTCTCGATGGAGCGGTCGACATGCGACTCCGCCGCAAAGTTGACGACGATGTCCGGCTTCTCCTGCTCGAAGATGCGGTAGACCGCACGGCGGTCTGCGATGTCCGCACGGATGAACTTGAAGTTCTTCTTCTCCATCGCCGCCTCGAGCGTCTCGAGGTTGCCCGCATACGTCAGCTTGTCGACGCAGATGATGCGGTCACTCGGATGCTTCTTGAGCATGTAGTAGATGAAATTCGAACCAATGAAGCCGGCACCGCCGGTCACTATAATTATCATATCAGTCTCTCCCAACATTATCCAAGCAAATATTTCCAACAACTCTGCCATAATAGCATCAAATTGAATAAGCCAGCTCTCTTAGCACTGTCCGCTCTCATACTTGACTCGTACTATTCTTCTAAACATGAGATAAGATGATGCCGCTTGAACAGTAAAGTAAAACAAAAAGAAAGTCATGAAATCAATCCATCAAGATTATGATTTTAAAGCCCCGAACTTTCCATTCTTGTAGTCTTTCCATCCTTTAAGAGCGTACTTAAATTTTCTGTATTTATCAGGTTCTACCAATAGAATCTTAATCATCCATTTCATAGTGCTGAAAAAATATTGCATTTTAAATTCAGGATATTTCGAACAAACATAAAGCTTGTTTCTAATAATGTAGTATTGTCGAATATAGGATTCATTCAAAGCAGTAAAATGAAATCCTAAAATATTTTTATGAATTGGCTTTCCTATATGATGAGAAAAGACCAATTTATTATATTTATATAATTTATATCCAGCTTTATTGCACCTATAGCAAAATTCTGAATCAACCTCATCAATAAAAAGATTCTCATCAAATCCGCCTAATTGCATTGCAATCTTAATTTTAATTATATTTCCAGAAGTCACACAAATTTTGACTTCTGACAACAATGTATCAATTTTTGATTTTCCATTCATTAACTCTTCTTTATGTATTGGACAAATTCCGTATGTATTATCAGGAATTTGTCCAATACACGACAAATAATCTGGAATAAGATTTGTAATAAATCTAGAATCCTGATCCATCGTCAATAGCCATTCGAATCCTTCTTCGTCAGCTAATCTTAATGCTTGATTCAAACATTGCGCTATACCTTTATTTTCTCCCGTCCAAAAATACGTGACTAGAGTCTCTCGACTAACGATTTCTTTTATATCAGCATGTGAGTGGGGTGAATTGTCAAAAATATATAGATGACCTAAAAAAGAAGCATAGCTTAAGAGATTTTGGGCCACATTCTTATCGGGATTATATAAGGTAACTACACCTGCTAATTTCATTGGTAAATCCCTCCCTAAATCAACAGAATCATATTTAACAAAATTATACTAATTTGATTTTCCATCACATCTACCTTATAAGTAAAACATTCTTCACTTTGATAAACACATAGCTTGAGTAAATTAAGAAAACTCCGCTAGGTCTATTTCTCAAAGATGTTGCACTTAGCTTGACAATTCAATATCCTAGTGCTTACACCATGATGTTTTTTGATAAGCAGGACATACATCAATAAATTTAATAATAAATTTAATTCTCTGGAAACTATATCATTTTATCGTAGTGTTTAGCATTTCTTGCATACGATATATCCATGCATCAAAATCATAATAGTCCATACTTTTTTGAGTAATATCATTATAAGGTATTTCTAAAAAGTCGCGAATATTCCTTTTATCATTATTAATAATATAGATATTATCTGAATGATAAAAGTCAAGCGCTTGAATTGTTGAATTATTAGTGATTAATTTTTTTCTCATGAATAACGACTCCATAGCACGATTGGTCATACCTACTTGGCCTTTTGCATTGATTTCAACAATAGCGCGGCTTTTACGATTCAATAAAAGAATTTCTTCATAAGAAAGTGGAGTATTATAAAGCATAGGAGAAAGGATTGATTTACTATAGTTTTTTCGTTTATCTTTTAATATATAAAAATACGATTTTATTCCCTCTTTGTCTAATAATTTTTTTGTGGCTAAAAGTAAAGGAAGCCTTCCTCGGTCAGAACTGATAGATACTGCATCATATACAATAGGTTCTTTTTTTATAGATAATTCTTTAAAGAAAAACTGTGGATTCAAAAACATATTATATTTTTTAGCATCTGATGAATCAAAAGTTGACAAAAAAACATCCATATTAAGATTTCGAATATCATCTGGACGATAATTTTTTCTCAAAACGGGGTCGCGATAATAAAAACAAAGCTTTCCTCTGTATCCTTGCTTACGGATATCTTTAAAAATGGAAATACTTTTTATATCCGAAAAAATAATGATCGAATCATAATCACTTAATCTATGAAACCACGCGCCATACCAAATAGATCTTTTCCCTAAAATACTTCGTAAATGATATCTACGTAACGCTCTGAGCGGAAGGCATTGTTTTGAATAAATACTATCAACATCTATATTCTCATGAGTTGCTATTTGTTTATCTGTCCAGTCCTTCCCTGTAGTATCAAGAATCAAAATCTTTTTATCCATGAAAACACTTTCTTTTCCAATAAAAATATAATAATAATGCAAAAGGCATGATCAATATTAAACGAAAAGGTCTCCCACTGTTAATAAGAATATCTTTTAAATTTCTATCTGAACACAAGCCATAGACGCAATATAACAGCATCTTTTTTATTTGCATTCTGTAATTGACTTTCGATATAAAATATGATTTACATGCTTCCATTTGCCCTAATGGATTACTAAGTAATAACTTTCGGCCAGATTTAGTTAAACCACCTTCTATATAATCACAATAATATATTACTTTTTCTAGATACACAGTTTTATATTTTAATGCAATATGATTCCATAGCCACTCCTCCGATATCATATATTCATTTTTAAAGACAGGAAATTTATATTCTTTAAAAACATCTGTCCTTACGACTTCTGCCATATCACCTTTTATATTGTGATTTACACGATATGTAATATGATCATCAATATATCCATCCGGAGCAAATGAATTTGATAAGCTCGTATGTTTTGATATACTTTCTTTTAAGTAACATAATACGGCTATCTGGGGGATTTTTTTATATTTCTGCCAATCTTCAACAATAGTCTCTGCTGCATCTGATGAAAGATAGTCATCGCTATCTACAATTATTACTAAATCTCCCTTTATATAAGGATGTGCATAGTTTAGTGCAGTATGCTTACCACCATTCGTTTTCTGATGGTATTCAATTAAAAATAAATCTGATTTTATATGAAGGAAAAAATCTGCTGTCCCATCTGTACTTCCATCATCAATAACAAGCCACTGAAAATTGAATTGAGTTTGATTACAAAGACTGTCATATAATCTTTGTAAAAGTTCTTTTCGATTATATGTTGGTGTCAATATTGTTAAATCGAATGACGACATAGACATCCCTCAAATCTTACCAGTCAAAAAAAACATTATTTACAAACGAAGATAAAACAAATTCTGAACTGCCTTCATAAAAATTAAGATACGACGCTAATATTGTCACTAATAATAAACAGAAAGCAATAAGATTTCTACGTATATGATTTGTTTCATACATAGTATAGATTACTAATGCAATATAACTTTCTATCATAAGAACCCTTGACCATCTAAAAGATTCTGTTGCAATAGCACTAGCAGGGAGAATACATATAACAAATAAAAACAAGTTATACGTATTAGTCACAAACATTTTTTGTAGTTGTGTCGATGAGGATTCTATCATGATCTTTTTCATTTTATATAATAATCCTGCTAAAGCTAAATCATATCCCCAAACATATAGATAGCCTAAGCGAACGGTGTCTCTCATCGTATATATCTGATAATGCGCTGTCACATCAGATTCCGCCATCATATACATAATCGGTAAAAAGCTATTAGATATAAAGCTTGCATACACCGGAAGTAAAATGCCTGTAATGATAAATAACCATGAAATAAACTTAAACTTTTTTGACTGAAGCAACAAACGAAAAGGTATAAAAAGGAGCCATAACCACCCCATGGAATGGAACATTCCCGATAGCATCACTAATACACAAAAAACAAAAACGCCAAGTTTATTTCGATCATATTTACTTAGATAATAAACTGCAATCAGCAAGATTACTTCTGTATAAAATACACGAAGTTGTATTATATCCATAAAAAAAGGATATAATACATACAATAATAATACAAAAGATATTTTAGGTACAATCTTTTTAATATACAACAACAACAACAGTAATAATATTATTGATGTAAAAATCTTATATTCTTGGTAAGATAGCCCCAGTGTACCAAATATATTGTTTAGAATCGTATATCCTATATTTCTACTATATCCGCCTTGGCCAGAATCTTTATAATCAAAACTATAGTTAAAATTTACAATCGAGGCAGTATACATACTATCATACATACTGTAATCAGGAATATCATAACCTCCCCCCATTATCATTCCTAATACCAAAGCCGCAACTATTGTTAATCCCATTTTAGACTTGGCATTAATCAAATCAGAGAAAAGAAAAATTCCTATAAAAGTGAAAAAAACTATTACGACCATTTTCTCACGCTCTATTACAATAACACATCATGATAAACATTTTTGATTTTATTAACGTAGTGTTTCATATTGGATAACTCTTCTGCTCTTTTTATTGCTATCTTACTTTTGTTTTGATAATAGCCTTGATCAATAAGGCACTCCTTTATTTCATTAACATATGCTGCCAAATCAAATCCACAAATTTTTCCGCATGAATTATCCACTATATCTGTCAAGCCACCTACGCCACTACATACAACGGGCACTCCTAATGATAGGGCTTCTGCTGCTACCAATCCAAATCCTTCCCATCTTGATGGCATACATAAAATCGAAGAATTTTTTAGTAACCCATAAGGATTTTTTTGAAATCCATACATCTTTATGTTTCTACTTAAATGAAACTCATGTATTTTTTTTATGAAGTCTTGGCGTAATTCTCCATCTCCCACTACGGAAACTTTAAGCATAGGAAATTGCTCCTTTAGCATTTTTACAACATCCAAAAAGAAGAATATATTTTTTTGGGTAGTTAATCTCCCCACAAAAATAAGATCAGATGGCTCATGAAAATCTGCTACTCTAGATAAAAATCGTATTTTTTCAGCATCAAATGGATTACCAATCACTTCAATTTTTGATTTAAAAAATCTACCAAAAACAAATTCATCCATAACGGAATTAGAAACGGTTAAGATTTTTTTTAATCGGCAACAACACATTGCGTATAAAACAGTATAAATAGAATACCGTTTCAGCCATGGAGAATTATTATGTAAATGATTAATAATTGGCACCGATGTCATTGTCATACAGGAGAATATACCTGCACGAAAATCATGCGCATGAATGATATCAGGTCTATATTGATCGATTACTCTCTTGATATTTTTAGGAGACAAATTTTCAGCATATATGGGGATATAGTTTAGACCTTTTTGACTTAAGACCTCTTTTATACTCCCAACAGGTGATGTATAACACGTGTCAATATCATCTTTCGTATTTTCCATAATAGAGATAATGACATTCTCCGCACCTGAGTATATATGAGAATTGATAATATGCAATACCCTTAGTTTATGCTTCATAAAAATTTCCTTCACGATACCATTCAAAAAGTCGCTTTGTACTTTCGTTAATATCAAAGCCTGCTTTTCTAATCTCTTCCGATGCATAAGAATTGCGTGTCCTCTTAATTGATAAAATAGCATTTGCCCATACAACGCTTGAATCAGTCAATCTTAGAAATCTTACATAATTTGTCAATTTACATTCTGCTGTTACATGATCTGAAAACAAACAATATACTCCATTTGCCTCTGCCTCTATCGAAACAACAGGTAGTCCCTCATACCAAGATGGCAATACAAATATATCCATACAATTATAGATATATTTTACATCCTTCCGTAAGCCAAGGAATCGCACTTTATCAGACAAGTGATAATTCTGTACTTTTTCTTCTATCGCTGGACGAAGCTCGCCATCTCCGATTAATAAAAGGATTGCATTGTGTTTTCTCTTCGCTACTTCCTTAAATACTTCAATAAGGAAAGCATGATTTTTTTGATACATGAATCGTCCTACATGGCCAATGACAAAAGCACTCTCTGGTATATTCAGCTCCTTTCGATATTGCTGCCGGATTTCTGGGGAAAAAGCATAATCGTCTAAGTCAATCGCATTATTGATGATTGTGACGCTTCCACTCGCCATCATCTTTTTGCCATACATCCAATCACCAGCAAGCCTTGAGCAGGCTGCATATCGATTCGCAAACAAAGGGGCAAATGGACGCAAAATGGTTTTTATCACAGATCTCATACCTTCACTGCGTACTGCCGTCGAATGGTTGTGTACGATGCGTTGATGCGCACCCGCAAGCCAAGCTGGAAAAAGAGAGAATAACGATAAAGTATTCATATTCGAATGAACAATATTATAATGGCCATTGTGAACAATATCGTAGATTTGCTTCATATAGCGAAAAATATTCTTCCGATAGGGCTCAACGTGATAGACTCGACCTCCAAGTGAAGCAATCTCATCATCTAATATTGTTTTTTCATAACCATCAACAACAAAATCAAACTGAATCTTTGTCCGATCAATATGACGATAGTAGTTCATGATGACAGCTTCTACACCCCCACCACAAACAATGCCGATAATTTGTAATACGCGAATTGGTTTCTTCTCTTTTCTCATTATTTCCCCCGCAAAGCCGGCCGTGGGCAGGCGCGACGTTCTGATCAACGTCAAAGCTTGCGGCG
>OKSF01002954.1_pt1 | contig 10720 bp, 10 predicted proteins | sample 1606061 | NCBI WGS metagenome assembly OKSF01 (sample SAMEA3541567, study PRJEB24748) | human gut metagenome | biome: human gut; feature: human-associated habitat; material: faeces | place: China | collected 2012 | reverse complement strand
CCGGGCGCCGGATAGAGCGTGGGCGAAAGCATGCGCGTAGAGCAGGTGTGGGTGATTACGCAATCGACCTTCCAGCCCACGCTGTCGAGCTTTGTCCGCGCCTCCTCAAAGTTGCGCTCGTCTGGCAGCTCCTGCGGCCACCAGCTGGAATACGGAATGCGGTATTCCTTATCCACGCTCGTGGCGCCGCCCATGGTAAAGACCGTTGAGCCGTCGAGCTCAAAAACCTCGCCGCGCGTCAGGCGCCGTATGGGCGAAGTATCCGACAGGCGCTGCGTCAGCCCACCATGCCACAGCTCCATGGGGCGTTCTGCCCAATGGTCGTAACGTTCGTGGTTGCCGTCGACGAACAGCACGGTATAGGGGCGCGACTCCAGCCAGGCGATATCGGCGCACTCCTCGGCAGAAAAATCCCAGGGAAAGCCAAAGTCGCCCGCGACAATCAGATAGTCGTCACTCGTCAGGCTATCCCCAAGCTCCCAGTCGCGCAGCTTTTGCATGTCAAGGCCGCCGTGAATATCGCCCGTCACATAGACCGTCATCGGATCACCACTTCCCTGTAAGTCGCTAGCCCACATTCTGCACGATCACTAAGCCAACCGTTCCAGCCCTTCCATCCTTTAGGACCTACCCCTCGCTCTTCCATCCAAACGGGTCAAGCACCCAAAAAACCAGATCGAGCACGCCGCCGGTCGCCATGGCACCGGCAAGGGCCATGCAAACATGCAGAGAACTGGCACTTCGGAGCACGTCAAATGGTCCCAGAACAGCCAGCAGCGCGACCGCCACGCCGGCCGCGCACAGCACAAGACACGGCCCTGCGTCCTTGACGCACTTCTTTGCAAGGTGCTTGGTGTTGCCACTCATCAATATCGAACTCCTTAGAGGGTCGTTTTTCAGATGCATGCCGCCGCGACGGAGCATGGCGGCAGGGTAAGTGTCACATATCGTGCGGACACGTCCGAAAGCTCGCGCCAAACCGCCAATCTTAATCGTCATACGCCCAAAATACGAACGATCGATCTGTTATCCTGGCGCCAACATAGTCTTTCGAAAGGTTTGGCCGGGATGACTACGCAGCAGCAGATTGATATTGAATTCGACTCGCTTGCACGCGAGAACGATTCACCCAAGCTCATCGCCAACTCGAAGGCGACCGGCGGAACATTACTATCCGTTATCAAGGAGCAGCTCTCGACCTGCAGCTCTTTTGACTTTTGCGTAGCGTTTGTTGCAGACGGTGGCCTTCAAATCTTGGTCGAAGCGTTCCAGGAGCTCAAGCAGCGTGGCATTAAGGGCAGGCTGCTGACGTCCACCTATCTCAACTTCAACTCACCCGATGCGTTTCGCAAGCTCCTGGAATACGACAACATAGAAGTTCGCGTATTCCAGGGTAATTTGCATGCTAAGGGATACATTTTTGATAAGGGCGAAACCAGCACGATAATCGTCGGCAGCTCGAACATGACGCAGACCGCCCTCACCTGCAATAAAGAATGGAACGTGCTGTACCAGACCGTTGAAAACAGCCGCTTGCTCGGAGAGCTTAGAGGTGAGTTCAATTCGCTGTGGAGTGACGCCTCGACCGTTGCGCTTTCCCAAGACTGGATTGACAAATATGCCGCATATCGATCGGCGCGTCCCCCAAAGCCCAAATCGAAACCGACGTTCCAGGCAACTGTTAGCCCAACCACGAACGATCTCGAAGAACTCAAGCCCAATAAAATGCAGCAGCGCGCCCTTGAGGCGCTCGGTGCAATCCACCGTAAGGGCGAGACTCGCGCCCTGCTGGTCTCGGCAACCGGCACTGGCAAGACCTTCCTGTCGGCGTTCGATGTGCTCGCAACTAAACCCCGGCGCGTCCTCTTTCTTGCGCACCGCCGGCGCATTATCGACGCCTCCCGTGCAAGCTACGAACGGCTCTTAGGTAGTACCTATATGTTCGACACCTATCAAACTGGCAAGAATACAAGCGATGCTACCTGTGTGTTTGCCATGTGTTCTTCGGTCGCCAAACATCTGAGCGATTTCCGTCCCGATGAGTTCGACTACATCGTCATCGACGAGGCCCACCGCACGGGATCTCAGGGCTACCAATCCATCATGTCGCACTTTACGCCTCGGTTTTATCTGGGCATGACCGCTACACCCAATCGCACCGACGGCTATGACGTCTTTGCCCTTTTCAATCACGTCATCGCATTCCAGATCACGCTGCAGGACGCTTTGTCCGAGGAGATGCTAGCCCCCTTCCATTATTTTGGCATTCACGATCTGGAGATTGACGATGAGACGATCGAAAATACCGCCCTGTTCGGGCGCTTAACGTCCGACGAGCGTGTGCGTCACATCACCGAGAAGATCGAAGAATATAGCGTCACCAAAAGCAGCCGCAGGGGCTTAATTTTCTGCAATCGAAACGCCGAGGCCAAAGAACTGTCGCGCAAATTCAACGCTCTCGGATATCGAACGGCTGCGATTAGCGGTCAAGATCCCGATGAAGTCCGCGATGCCGTTATCAGCCGACTTGAAGCCGGCGAGCTCGAGTATATTTTCTCGGTCGATATCATGAACGAAGGCGTCGACATCCCCTCGCTCAATCAGATCATCATGCTTCGACGCACCGACTCCGCAATCATCTTTATTCAACAGCTCGGACGAGGTTTGCGTCTGAATGATGGTAAGGAATACGCACTGGTGCTCGACTTTATTGGCAACTACCAGAGCAACTTCTTGGTGCCCATCGCGCTTTCGGGTGACAAAACGTACAACAAAGATCGCCTGCGTCGTCTCGTCCAAGAGGGCGATTCGACGATCCCCGGATGCTCGACCGTGAGCTTCGATCGTATTTCCGAGGCACGCATCTACAAGGCCATCGATGGCGGCGATTTCACCTCCGTCAGGTTTTTGAAAAACGAATATCTCGACTTGCGCCAGAAACTCGGCAAGATTCCCTCGCTGCTCGAATTTGATCGTAACGGCTCCATCGATCCGCTGCTTATCTTCAAGAATAGCGGCCTGGGGTCCTACCACGCATTTCTATCCAAATACGAGCCGGACTACACGGTTCAATTTTCCTCTGATCAAACCAAGATTCTCAAATTTATTTCTCAAAAGCTCGCCGCGGGCAAGCGTTTCGAAGACCTCTATTTGCTTCAAACGCTCGTCGAAGCCGGACACGAGGGCTACCGGCATATGCGCGAGGCTGCGCTTAGGAACTACCACACACAGCTTAAGGACAGCGCCGTTAGGTCGGCAATCACAGTCCTTAAGGGCGACTTTGCCACTCCCAAGGATTTCGTTTCCCTGCTTATTGACGATGGATGCGGACCTCGTCTGACCGAAGCGTTTGCGACCGCTCTGCGCAACGCAGAGTTCAAGCGTCAGATTCTCGAGGTGCTGGATTTTGGCATTGCGCGTAACCGACTCGACTATGCCGAGACGTACCAAAACACAAATTTCGTTCTCAACGCCAAGTACACGTACGAAGAAGTTTGCCGCTTGATGAACTGGGAAAAGAACATCAACGGCCAAAATCTTGGCGGCTACTTCTACGACGAGAAGACCATTACATTCCCCGTGTTTATTAACTATGACAAGGCACCCGACATTAGCGAGTCCATTCAGTATGAAGACCGCTTTGTTTCGCCGAGTAAGCTAGTTGCAATCTCTAAGAACAACCGCACGCTCAACTCCCCCGAGATTCAGCGACTGCAGGCATGGCCGGGCAACGGGCTAAAGACGTATTTGTTTATGCGCAAGAACAAGGACGATAAGGGTGGCAAGGAATTTTACTTCCCAGGCGAAATGCATCCGACTGGCGAGTTCAAAGCTATTAAAACTAAGAGCGGCGACAACGCCGTCGAAATCGAATATGAACTCAATGCTCCCGTGCGCCAGGACATTTACGAGTTTATGCTCAGCGATCTGAGTGAGACAGAGTAACAAAGAAGGAGCGGGCCGCCATGCGACGTCCGCTCCTTTCTCACATAAGCCCGAGTTTCTTTTCGAGTTCCTTAACGACTTTAACGTCCGCCGGAAGCCAATCGACATCCCACAGGTTATTGGTATCGAGCCACTTCATGTCCTCGTGAGCGTGCTCTTTGAACTCGCCCGAAAGGATGCTAGCTAGGTAGCACTGCATCGACAGATGGAACGTCTCGTAATCGTGTTCGACCGTGCAAAGATAGTCAAGGTTACCGATCGTGACCTCGAGCTCTTCTTGAATCTCGCGCACGATTGCCTGCTCGCCGGTCTCGCCCGGCTCGAGCTTACCGCCCGGAAACTCCCAGCCGTCTTTAAACTCGCCGTAGCCACGCTGGCAGCTCAGGATTTTCCCGTCCTTCTGAATAATTGCCGCTGCAACATTGATTGATTTCATAACTAGTTATCACCTCTCCAGTTGAGCTCAACCAGTATAGGCGATCGACCGCCCGCCATGTCCCAGTCGCCTGAAAACCGCCTGCTCGACCAACCCTTGACGCCGTTTTGTACCGGCACCCCATCTCCCGCAATCGAGGTCTAATACTTTTCCCACTGCCACCCAAAAACTCATCCAACATTAATCTTGGCTCAAGAATCGCTTAATCTATAACCTGCACTATAGAGTTCGACCAAGGGCGGGGCGGCGCCGCGCAACGCAGGCCGCCGAACGCAACGCTCGCGCCCGGGCAGATCGCCTGGCGTCGCGCCCATCGAACGAAAGGACAGGTCATGGACGACCTCGAAAAAGTTGAAACTATCCGCACCAAGTGCAACGTGAGCTATACCGACGCCAAGGCCGCGCTCGACGCCGCCGACGGCAACGTTCTGGACGCCATCATTTGGCTCGAGTCGCAGGGCAAGACCCAGACCACGTCGGCGCACGCCGCCACCGAGTCTGCGCCAGTCGACGAGCCCTCGGCCGAGATGGTCGCTGCGCAGGCCGCCTACGAAAAGTCGAGCGAAAAGACCGATTTCTCCAAGAAGATGGACACCGTGTGGGAGTACCTCAAAAAGCTCTTCCGCCTGAGCCTGGACACCAAGTTTATCGCCACGCGCCGCGACGCGATCATCCTCAACATCCCCATTCTGATCCCCATCATCGCCCTGTTTGCCGGGGGCGCCACGATATGGCTGATGCTGCTTGGCCTGTTCTTTGGCATGCGCTACCGCATCGATAGCGACGGCGACGTGCCCGGCAGCATCAACAACCTGATGGATTACGCCGCCAACGCCGCGGACGACATCAAGCAAAATCTGAACGACGACAAGTAATCGCAGACGGGGGCACGCATGGCACGAATCCTGATCGTAGAGGACGAGGAGAAAATCGCCCGCTTTGTGACACTCGAGCTGGAGCACGAGGGCTACCAGGTGGAGCATACCGCCGACGGACGCACCGCCGTTGACCTGGCGTTGGAGCGCGACTACGATCTGATTCTGCTCGATGTACTGTTGCCGCAGCTCAACGGCATGGAGGTGCTGCGGCGCATACGCAAGCACAAGGATGTGCCAGTGATCATGGTCACCGCGCGCGATGCCGTGATGGACAAGGTTGCCGGGCTCGACGCCGGCGCCGACGATTACCTGACCAAGCCGTTTGCGATCGAGGAGCTGTTCGCACGGATCCGCGTGGCGCTGAAGCGCTCGGAAGCCGTGCGGGCGGCTTCGGGCGTTGGCGGCGCCGGGGCCGGGGCGGGCGTAGCGAGCGGCACGGCCGCCGGTATCGCCACAATGTCCCCGGCAACCGACACGGCCCAGACCGCTGCCGCGCCCTCCCCCGCCGCGCTCACCGTTGACTCGGTTGTGCTCGACCCCGACCGCCGCGAAGTCACGGTCGGCGGCTCGCCCATCGCGCTCACGGCCCGCGAGTTCGATGTCCTCGCCCTGCTTATGGCGCATGCCGAGACCGTGCTCACGCGCGAGCGCATCGCGCACGAAGCGCTGGGCTACGAATACGTGGGCGACACCAACAACGTCGACGTGCACATCGCGCACCTGCGCGCCAAGATCGAGGACGCCGGCGGCGCCCGCATCATCCAGACCGTGCGCGGGGTGGGCTATGTCTGCCGCGCGTAACGCCGAGACCAAACGCGTCACCTCCATCGCCCGCGCCATCAACTGGAGCTATATGTGGCGCCGCCTGGCGAGCTACATCTGGCTCGATCTGTGGCTGCTAGTTGCTGCGGCAGCGATCCTCGTCTATGGATACAACCAGACGCTGCCCGACGGCACGTTTAGCGCAGGATGGATCCCCGACGCCACCGTTCACGGCATGTCACTGACGCCCGCGCGCGGCTGGGACCTGGCAACGCTCACCTATACCGTCGAGCTTGCGCGTACCACCAAGACCTTCCCCCTCGCGCAGGATCTCATCACGCTATGGCCCCTCTACCTTGTCGTTGCAGGCGGGCAGGTCATCAGCGTGCTCAACATGCTCGGCGGCGCTCGCCGCGTGCGCCGCGCCATGGCACCGCTCAACGACCTGGCCCTGCGCGTGGACGAGCTCGGCCGCATGCAGCTCTCCGGCGGCAAGATGGAAACACTGGAGCAGGCCATCGAGCGAGCAAGCGTCGACTCGCCGAGCGTCACTACCGGCGACGCCGACCTGGCAAGCATCGAGGTTGCACTCAACCGCCTACTGCGCCAGATGCAAGAGGCCAAGCTGCAGCAGATGCGCTTTGTCAACGATGCGAGCCACGAGCTGCGCACGCCCATCGCGGTGATTCAGGGCTACGTGAACATGCTCGACCGCTGGGGCAAAGACGACCCGGACGTGCTGGCAGAGTCCATTGCCTCGCTCAAGGCCGAAAGCGAGCATATGCAGGAGCTCGTGGAGCAGCTGCTGTTTTTGGCGCGCGGCGATGCCGGGCGCACGGTCCTGCGGCGTGCGAATACTAACCTGGCCGCACTGGTCGGCGAGGTATGCGAGGAATCGCAGATGATCGATGCCGCGCACACATATCGACTGGCGCACGATGCCGCACTTACCAGCGACCCGCGCTGCGACGCGCCCGTTGACGTGGCGCTCGTGAAGCAGGCTCTGCGCGTGATCGTGCAGAACGCCGCCAAGTATTCGGACGCGGGCACATCCATCTCGTTTGGCGTGACGCCGGATGCGGGCGCGGGCACGATCGACATAAGTGTTGAGGACGAGGGCATCGGCATGAACCAGGAATCCGCAGCCCACGCGTTTGAACGGTTCTACCGCGCCGACAACGCACGCGATGCCGGCGCGCAGGGCTCGGGTCTGGGGCTTGCCATTGCCAAGTGGATCGTCGACAGCCATGGCGGTGTCATTGGCGTGACCTCAGTCGAGGGCGTCGGCAGCCGCTTTACGATTCGCCTGCCGCGCTAGGAAGCCCCTCGGCATAAATAAAGGGATAGGGCCACACGGCCCTATCCCTTTTTGCTAGCTATGGCAGCTTGTGCGCTACTCGCGGCACAGGTGCACGGCGAAACCGGCAAACTCGCGCTTAAAGTACACGAGCTTGGTGCCGCCGTCGGGCAGCAGCACGCGCGACTCCTCGTTGACCTCGAGCCCGCGCTCGGCAAACCACTTCTCGGCCGCATCGATGTCGTTGACAGCAAAGCCAATGTGGCCCTTGGCGCCACGACCGTTCTGCTTCATGATCTCGACCAGCGAATCGTTAAAGTACGAAACCGGGGTCTCGATAACGGGCAGGCCCATCATCGTCGAGAACAGCTCCGCGATCTCCAGGGCATCTGCCGGGTCGGTGGCGTTAATGCCCACATGGGCAACGCGCATGCCAAAGAGCTCGACCGGATTGGCGTTCTGCTCACTCATACAGTCAGCGCCTACTGAGCCATGACGTCGAGGACGGCCTTCTCGGCAGCGACGCGGTTCATGCCCGTCATGAAGGGCACGCCGCTCACGTACGGGCAGGTGAGGCCCTCGGGGGCAACGGTGGTGGCGATCAGCAGGTCGGCGCCCTCGTCGCAGTAGTCCTTGGCCTCGGAGATGGCACACTGCACGATCTCATACTTGCCGGCATAACCATTGGCGTCGAGCATGGTGGCGACCTTCTGGGCAACAAGCGTGGAAGTAGCAGCGCCAGCACCGCAAGCCAAAACGATCTTCTTCATAGGTAATGTCTCCCTTCATGGTTTACTTTAGGTAAGTGTACCGCAGCGAGCGATGGCACTCAGCCTCGATGAGCTTTTATGCCAGTTTGCTTGCGCGCTGCGTATAATACATCTAGTACGTGTTGTCATACCGCTCGCTTTATGAGCGACTAAGGATCCCAATATGCCCGATTCCCGCACACTCTGGACCGCCGTCGTTATCATCTGCATCGCCGTGTCGGTGTTCTTTAGCGTCAAAAAACGCACAACGTTCAAGCGCCTGCAGCAGCTTATGGCTGCCAAGCAGTGGGACGAGTTCGATCGTTTGCTCGACGGCAGACTCACCAGCATGCTGTACCCGCGCTACAACCGCGACTACCTGCGCCTGAACTCCTATCTGCTGCGCGAGGACCACAAGCGCGCCGATGAGATGTTCGATTTGCTGCTGGGGCTCAATCTGCCCAAGATGCAGCGCGTCGACCTGGTGATCAAAGCCTTTAACTACTACGTTGGCCAGGAGGACCGCAAAAAGTCCAAGGAGCTTCTGCACGAGATCAAGGGCTTTGAGGGCGGTCAGGCCGAGGCGGTCGCACACGAATGCCAGCTGATGTACGACACGATGATCCTCAAGCGCCACAACGACATTCCCGAGCTGGAGCGCATGCTCGAGGATGTTGGCAACGACCCGGTCAAGCGCTGCCGACTGGAGTACCTGCTGGCCCTGCAGTACCAGAACAAGGGCGACGAAGCCAAGTTCCAGGAGTTCCTGGAGAAGTCGGGCCAACACTCGATGGCCGTCAACGCGTAACGGACGGCTTGTGCTAGACTTCTAGTCTCACGGGGGCGTGGCGGAATTGGCATACGCAGGAGACTTAAAATCTCTCGCCGCAAGGATTGTGGGTTCGAGTCCCACCGCCCCTACCATATGGCTTTTACGGGCCCGTGTCCCTTTGAGATGCGGGCTCGTTTCTTTTGGATGCCGGTGGGACTCGAACCCGCGAGGGGGCGAGCGTTAAGCGGACGCGCAGCGTCCGTAGCGAGCCGGCGAGGGCGCCGACAGGCGGCCGAAGCCGGTGCGTATTTGCGCAGCAAATGCGCGGACGTCCCACCGCCCCTACCATTTGGCTTTTACGGGCCCGTGTCCCTTTGGGATGCGGGCTCGTTTCTTTCGGACGCCGTCAAGCCTCTAAGTTGCGGTGGAATAGGGACTGTTTGGGGCCCGAAAGGGCGATTTTAGTCCGTATTTCACCGCAACTTATGAGGGGATGGTTAAAGGGCGCTGAGGCTGGGGGTCCAGCCGATGGTGGGTAGCTCACCGTCGAGAACCTCGTTAATGGTGGCGGCCATGCCGGCAAGCAGGCTGTTCTCGCTTACGGTGAGCGTGTCGTAGCCGCCGGCTCGCATAAGCTCGCGAATCACCACGGCACCAGCCAAGATCACGCCCGCGCGTTTGGGCTGTACACCCGGTAGCGCGGCGATGCCTTCCGCGTCCAACACAGACATGCGCTCGATAGCGGCCGAGACCTGCTCCAGCGACAGCTCGCGTAGGTGCACAAAGCTCGAATCGTACGGTTCCAGCTCGTGGACCAGAGCCACCAGCGTAGTCACCGTGCCGCCCACCGCGACTAAGCGTTCGGCGCGCTCAAAGTCGACAGGCAGGCCTTCAAAATAGGCGGCAAACTGCTCGCCTGCCCACGCGGCAGCGGCAGCAAGCTCGCCATCCGCGGGCGGCAACGCGGAGAAAAAGCGCTCCGTCACGCGGCGACAACCGATGTCCAGCGAGCGCGTTCCCTCCAGCGCAAAGACGCCGCGCTCCGGCGCGTACACGCCAGTCGCGAGCTCCGTGGATCCGCCGCCCGAATCGGCAACAATGATGCGCTCGCCGGCAAAGTCGTGCGCCACGCCAAAAAACGTCAGGCGCGCCTCGACCTCGCCCGGAATCACCTGTGGCTCAAGCCCCAGATCGCGCAGGCCGTCCAACAGCAGCGCGGCATTGGACGCATCGCGCGCGGCACTCGTACACGTGGTGCAGACGCACACGGCCCCAAAGGCACGGGCCTCGTCCACAAACATGCGGCACGCAGCGAGCACACGCTCGACAGCCGCCTTGCAAAAGCGCCCCGTCGTGTCCACGCCCTCGCCCAGGTCGGTAATCTCGGTATGCTTGGACGATTCCACAATCGCTCCGCCCTCGACCTGGGCCAACACCAGTCGCGACGACACCGTTCCCAGGTCGATCGCGGCTACCTTATAGCGTTTGCAATTTGTCATTGCGGGCTCCCCTCCGGGCGCTATTTGCCGTTGGACACGACCGTCTGACCCTCGACGCCGTTAAACCCAAACAGCATGTCGAGCGCCTGGATGTACCACGGCGCGTCCTTGCCGACTTCTTCGATTTCCTTGGCCACTTCGCTGGCCTTCTTGGCGTTTGAGGACTTTTTGCTCGACGACGAGTCCGAATCGTCGTCCAAACCTAGCACGTCAATCTTCTTCTCGCCGGGCATCACCAGGCCCAGGTCCTCGGACGCCGCGTCCTTGATACCCTCCTCCGAGAGCAGCTTGTCGACGCTTTTTTGCAGCTCATCATTGTATTGCTGGCGAATCTCGACCTGCTTGGCCAAGATATCGCTCGAACGCTTTGCCACGTACAGAT
>OKSF01002951.1_pt1 | contig 10735 bp, 12 predicted proteins | sample 1606061 | NCBI WGS metagenome assembly OKSF01 (sample SAMEA3541567, study PRJEB24748) | human gut metagenome | biome: human gut; feature: human-associated habitat; material: faeces | place: China | collected 2012 | reverse complement strand
GATGTGAGGAGCCTGATTCTGAGCTTGTCAATCGTATGTTTGAGAAAATCAAGCTCCTATCTGATGCGGAGGCTGGTAACAAGGATTATGAAAAAGGACGATTCTATAGCCCTAATGTGGCACAATGTATAGCGGATGCTGAGATACACGTTGTTAATAATGCCCCGATGGATGAGAAAATCCCTGAATTTTATACATTGGAAGAGCAATGGATGAAATATGCTTCTCTTATCCTGCATCCTGGTTTAATCACACCAAGTGCGGAAGAACGATGTATGGTGGTAGCATACTCTGCTAAATTTAATTCAGGATGTTTGTCAAGGCAGGTAGGGGCTGTTATCACAAACCAATATCATTCGATTCGGACGATTGGATGGAATGATGTACCGTATGGCCAGATATCTTGTTCTTTGAGAGATTTGAATGATTTAACGGATCATTCTTTACCCGAAAAAAGGAATTTGAAATATACATATAGTGATTTTGAAAGGGGAAATATTACTACGTATGATGATAATACAAGAAATTTTAAACAGAAACTTCGTTGTGATTATGCTAATTTGAAAACAGAAAACTTAAAAGGTTTACCTTTTTCTTATTGTTTTAAGACGTTGGAGAACAGGTATTCTGGCAATAAAAATCAGGTGTATACTCGTTCGCTACATGCGGAGGAGAATGCGATGTTACAAATGGTGAAGTTTGGAGGGGAATCACTGCGTAATGGAATCATCTATGTTACGGCAAGTCCGTGTGAATTATGCTCTAAAAAACTTTATCAAATAGGGGTAAGGAAAATTGTGTATATTGATCCTTATCCAGGAATATCGAAAGAACATATAATAGGTTGTGGATATAAAAGGCCAGAACTGAAACCTTTTCAGGGGGCTTATGGTTGTGCTTATTATAAACTATTTCAGCCTTTTATGCCTTATAAGGATGAGCTTGATATTCGAACAGGTTCAACTCATCAACTACATTCTAGTTTGGAGTTATTAGGGGACTTCATGAAAAAAATAGGGAAACCTCTGAAAGCAATCTATACGGAACAAGAGCATGTGGAAATAAAAGAGGTGATTAGTGGAATGAAAATGAACAAGGATGAGGAGAATTGATGTCGCCCTGCCTTATGATCTTATTGTTCAATGAGTAATACTGTTAGAACCAAGACGAGGCAATACCACAAGAAGAATCTTTATAATCATGAAAGGAATAGTATTGGCTGGTGGTTCTGGAACTCGTTTGTTTCCGATCACCAAAGGAGTAAGCAAGCAATTGCTCCCGATCTTTGATAAACCGATGGTCTATTATCCCATCAGCGTATTGATGCTGGCGGGAATCCGGGAGATCCTGATCATATCGACTTCATACGACCTGCTAGGTTTTAAGCGGCTGTTAGGAGATGGCTCAGACTATGGTGTGCATTTCGAATATGCCGAACAACCTTCACCCGATGGCTTGGCGCAAGCTTTTGTTATCGGCGAACAGTTTATCGGCGATGATTCTGTCTGCTTGGTGTTGGGAGATAACATTTTCCATGGGAATGGATTTGTCTCCATGCTTAGAGAGGCCGTTCGTACAGTGGAGGAGGAGAAGAATGCTACTGTTTTGGGCTATTGGGTGAATGACCCTGAACGCTATGGCGTGGCAGAGTTCGATGAGGATGGTAACTGCTTGAGTATTGAAGAGAAACCAGGACATCCCAAGAGTAATTATGCAGTTGTTGGTCTCTATTTTTATCCGAATAAGGTTGTGAGTGTAGCTAAGCACATAAAACCTTCCGCTCGTGGTGAATATGAAATCACGACTGTGAACCAACAATTTTTAGAGAATGGAGAGTTGAAGGTGCAGACTTTAGGACGTGGTTGCGCTTGGCTGGATACCGGTACGCACGACTCTTTGAGCGAGGCTTCTACTTATATTGAGGTATTGGAGAAACGGTAAGGGCTGAAAGTAGCCTGCCTGGAGGGTATCGCTTACCGCCAAGGAGGGATCACGGAGGAGCGTATGCGAGAGTTGGCGTGGCCGATGTTAAAGAATCAGTATGGTCAATACCTACTAAAAGTGATTGATGAATTAAAAGATACGGGAAGACCTAATTTGGATTAGAAACAATGGAGGTCGTCAATACGAATTCTTGGATATCTTCATTTGGCTAAATTTACATATGCCTAAAATTTAGCAACTTCAAAACAGGTTATTTAACTAAACTTAGCTTGGGAGCACAATCCCCTATTTTAAGGTATATCTTAAAAATGGAGAGTTTCAACTCTTATGTTTAATCAATATGTTTTCTTCTTCGATAAAAAAGAACTTCATTTATAAAAGCCTACTGACTTTATCTACTTACTTGATAAATCTTATGGTATTTCCTTATGTGTCGAGAGTATTGGGAGTGGAATGTGTGGGTTTGGTTAATTTCGTGGATAATACGGTAAATTATTTTCTGTTATTTGCGACAATGGGTATGAATATATTAGGAATCCGTGAGATTGCGGCGGTAAAAGATGATTTCCAAAGGAAAAGTCAGGTTTTTTCTAATTTGATGGGCATGAATATTGTGTTTACATTATTCACTTTAGTTGTTTATTTGACTTGCATAACCGTTGTGCCTAAATTAAACCAGTATGAGGAGTTGTTCTATATAGGAGCAGGTAAGATTCTGTTTACGGCATTTCTGGTAGAATGGTATTTCACAGGGATCGAGAATTTTCGTTATATAACTTTGCGTAGTTTATTCATTAAATTTGTATATGTTATAGCTATATTTCTATTTATTCAATCACCTGAGGATTATCAACTCTATTTTATTTTGACAGTGGGTGTTGTGGTGATAAATGCATTGATTAATACTGTATATGTAAATCGATCTGTCGATTTTCGCTTTAAGGATTTGTTTTCTACACGATTTTATAAGCAAAATTGTATGCTAGGACTTTATGCGATCATGACATCCATGTATCTTACGTTCAATGTGATGTATTTAGGGTTTGTGTCAGACAATGTGGAAGTTGGTTATTATACAACGGCTTTCAAACTTTATTATGTGATCTTGGGCTTGTTTTCTGCGTTTACTAATGTGATGTTACCACGTATGAGCGCCTTGATTTCAGAGGGAGAAGATCGGCGTTTTCATGAGCTGATTGGTCATTCGTTTATGGTAATAACTATGCTTAGCGTTCCTTTGGTAGCCTGTAGTATTGTCTTGGCTCCTCAAATGATCTTTATTTTAGCGGGAGTTGGATATGAGGGAGCTATATTGCCTATGCGAATCATAATGCCTGCGGTATTATTTGTGGGGATTGCTCAAGTATTGGCTATTCAGGTTTTAATTCCTATGAAAAAAGATAAAATATTATTGAAAGCCTCTACTGTTGGTGCTTTAGTGGCTTTTATGATAAACTTGATAGCGGTATATCGCTTGAAAAGTATGGGATCTGCCTTGGTGTTGGTGGTATCAGAAACGGTGATTGCATTATTTTATATCCTATATACATATTACCAAAAGTTGATTCAGCTGCCCTTAAAATACCTTGGTAGAAGTGTGATTTGCTCCATGCCCGCTTTCTTGGTTTGTCTATTTTGCAGCCGACTGATAGATAATCGATACCTTTCTTTCACTGTGGCTTTTATTTCCGGAGGGATCGCATGGTTGGTGACTTTTTACTTGATGAAAAGAGGAAAAGTTTTTAAGATATAAATTTAATATCTTGTCAGATGATTTATGCGTTTATTGTATTCCTATTGATCTTATGTATTTACACTTATGATATACATGAGAGTACTCGTTATAAGTATACTTCCTTTTATTCGATAGTGTTTATACTTATTATGTTGAATGTGTTAAGTTACAAGATCGGTGGAGACACAGAAGGATATATGTATCATTGGAAGTATGATTATAGATCCATTTTCAATGTGCCTTTAAAAGAAGAAATAGATATTCGTTCAAACGAAAGAATCGGTTGGATATTACTGACATCCTTTTTAAAAGGAATATGGGATAATTTTATTTTGTTAAGAATTGTTTTGGCTTGTTGGGTGAATATGGTGGTGGCTTATTTTATCAATAAAAACACTCGGTATATATTCACAGTGCTGTTGATTTATTTTGTAGTTTCTTATTTTAATTATAATTTTGAAATATTGCGTGAAAGTATTTCTATCTCGTTTTTCTTGTTGGCATTCTCTTACTATCTAAATAAGTCATGGTTGAAGTATTTTTTGTGCTTTTGGGCTGCCTTCATGTTTCATGAGTCATCTTTGGTTTTACTATTTTTTCCTTTTTTTTATCTTTTTGATAAATTGAATTTGATGCGTTTATTTTTACTTATATCTGTTTCTTGTATACTTTTGTTTTCTTTAGACGTTGTAAATATATTGCTCAGTATAGTAGGGCCTAATTTTGCTTTCTATGAGAAGTTTATGGCTTATATGAATTCAGAAATATATGGAGAAAATACCTGGGTTAATCCTTATGCATTCATTGTTGCTTCTGTTTTGACCCCCTTTGTATCTTTGTCTATTTTAAAGAAACAACGAGGAAAAGAGTATTTGGCTATTTTTGTGTTGATGTCGATAATGTTTAGTGTTTTGACATCAAGAGTGTTTATATTTTATAGATTTACTAATTATATACTTTTGCCTCTTGCTGTGTCTTATGCGGAAGTAATATATGCGTTTTCTTTAAGATTTCTTGTAGGAAAACGGAGGAAAATATTTGTTATGCCCGTTTTGTTGTTCTATTTATCATATAAGGTATATAGTGTCTATTTGAGGGAGGAGAGAATAACAAATGGTAAAACTTATGATAGATATTTTCCCTATAGTTCTATAATCGATAAAAATGTTTCCAGCGATAGGGCTCATATTTTAGATCAAATATCTGCTCATCAGATGAGATAATTATGAATTATTTACGAATTAAATAAAGTTTATGGATTGTCAAAAAAGAAAAGCTCGTGTCATAGCCTTTTATCTTCCACAATTTCATCCGATACCAGAGAATGATAAATGGTGGGGGAAGGGATTCACTGAATGGACGAATGTGGGAAAAGCTAAGCCCTTGTTTAAAGGTCATTATCAGCCACGTGTGCCTGCTGATTTGGGATATTATGATCTTCGGATGTCTGAGGTGCGTGAAGCTCAAGCTGAAATGGCTCGTGAAGCAGGAATTGAAGGTTTTTGTTATTGGCATTATTGGTTTGGTAATGGGAAACAATTATTGGAACGGCCTTTTAATGAGGTATTAACAGGTGGTAAACCTGATTTTCCGTTTTGTTTGGGATGGGCTAATCATAATTGGACTAATAAATCTTGGGAAGCAGGAACAAAATGCGTTAAAGAATCTACTTTAGTTGAAATGGTTTATAATAAAGAAGAATATATCAAACACTTTAATGAAGTATTGCCTGCTTTTAAAGATGAACGATACATTCAAGTTGATGGTAAACCTTTATTTTTGGTTTTTAGACCATTGGAAATACCAAACTCTCGTGCATTTATAGATGTTTGGCAGGAGCTGGCCAATGAGAGTGGGTTGAAAGGGATTTACTTTGTCGGAATTACCCATAATATGCATTCGAAAGAACAGACTCTGAAAAATGTAATATTGAAAAATGCGCAAGATAATTCGGCCTTAAATTATAGAGAGGTACTTGATGCGGGATACGATGCTGTTAATTCAAGGGGTTATAATCGGGCTGATTACTATTCTAGATCTCTAATTGATTTTTTGTGGCGTGGAATGTGTTTGCGTACCTTAAAATATGCTCCTATATCCAAATGTGATCAGAAGAAAATAAATCAATATATGTATGTGAAGGAAGATAAATGGGATAATGTGTTTCCTACATTACTGCCCAATTGGGATAGGACTGCACGTAGTGGTTCAAAAGCGAGAATTTATACAGGAAGTACTCCGGAAGTGTTTAGAAAACAATTATTAGATGTGTTAGATATTTTATCAAATAAGAATAGTGAGCATAGAATTGCTTTCTTAATGTCATGGAATGAATGGGCTGAAGGTAATTATGTTGAACCGGATTTGAAATATGGCCATGGGTATTTAGATGTGTTACGGGAATGTCTTATAGAAAGCAAATAGTCTTATGTTTATAGTGTTAATATCTCGAGGAGTTCCTTCAAAACGTGATCCTCAATGGGGTTGTTTTGAAAAGGATCAAGCGGAAGCTCTTAAGGCAATTGGACACAAGGTGGTCGTGATAAGTGTAGATAGTCGTTTCCGGTTTTATTGGCGCAAATTAGGGATCTCTCATTATTGTCTCAATAATATTGATTATTATGATTGTTTTGTGTTTCCTGAAGTGTTTGTATGTAAGCTGTTTGGGAAGATAATCAATTTACCCTTAAAAAAAATGCAACTAAAAAGATTGTTTAATCGAGTGATCCAGAGGTATGGTCGTCCAGATATTCTCTATTCCCATTACCTGCCGAACTCTTTTGCTGCGATTAGCTTGAAGAAAATGTATAATCTTCCTTTGGTTGCAATTGAGCATTGGAGTCAGCTTAATAAAGATACTTTATCAGACTATGTCTTTTGGTTAGGGCGGTCGACTTATCCTGATTGTAATGCTGTAATTTCTGTTTCAGAGTCGTTGAAAATGCGACTGTCTCAACATTTTCAGATAGACAGTGTTGTGGTACATAATATGGTTGGGACAGAATTTGATTCTGATAGTCCAAAAGGTAGTACTGATGGTAAAATTCGTTTTGTCTCAACAGGTAGTTTGGTTCATCGCAAAGGGTATGACTTGTTAATTGCTGCTTTTGATCGGCTCAAACTTCCATTGGATAAGTGGGAATTGGCTATTCTAGGCGAAGGTAAGGAGCGTGCAAATTTGGAACGGCAAATAGACCGGGTAGGATTGAAGAATAATATCCATTTGTTAGGAAGAAAAGGGAAAAAGGAGATTAACTCTATATTATGTAATAGCGATGTTTTTGTCTTGCCATCGCGTAATGAGAATTTTTCTGTGGCAGTTTTAGAGGCTTTGTGCGTGGGACTACCTGTAATTGCTTCTATATGTGGAGGTATTAGGGAGTGTGTGGATGTTTCTAATGGCCTGCTTTTTCCTGTGGATGATATTGATTCCTTGGCAGCAGCGATTAAAGAAATGTATAAATCTCAAAATACGTATGATCGAAAGAAAATATCTGTTGATAGTTATGCTCGATTTTCACCAGAGGTAATAGCCTGTCAGTTAAATAATATCTTTCAAAAAGTAAAGAAAAATAGTATATGAAAAATTTAATTATCCTAGGTGCCGGCGGTATGGGACGGACGATGTTTGATATGGCTCATGAGTCTGTAGGATATAATACGGAATTTATCATAAAAGGCTTTATTGATGATGATATTCATGCCCTAGACAATTTTTGTAATTATCCTCAAATACTTGGTCGTATTATAGATTATCAACCACAGGACGATGAGGTCTTTATATGCTCTATAGGAGGGGAATACCGTAAGATATGTATGAATTCTATATTAGAACGAGGAGGAACGTTTATTGCGCTCATTCATAATACGGCAAGGATTGGGTCTAATGTAAAGTTGGGTAAAGGGAATATGATAGGTGCTTTTACGACTGTAGCTGCTGATGCTCAAATTGGGGATTATAATTTTGTTCAATCTTATTCGATAATTGGGCATGATGTAAAGATCGGTGATTGGAATCGTATTGATTCGCAGGTGATGATGGTGGGAGCTACTACGATTGGAAATCGTAATATGATTCATACAGGATCAATGATAAATCACAATGTGCATATAGGTTCTGATTGTATTATTGGGGCATGTTCGTTTGTGACGATGAATGTCGAGTCTGGTTCAACGTTGTTTTCTTCACCTGCAAGAAGATTAAAATGATGAATGAGCCATTGAAAGATAAAGTTTGCATCGTTACTGGTGCTGCACAGGGTATCGGAAGATCGATAGCCGAACGTTTTGTAGGAGATGGCGCTATCGTATATGCTTGTGACCGACAAGAAGGGAGCATGGATGTATGGGCGGAACAATGTGCGGCAGCAGAAGGAACTCGTGTGACTCCGCTGTATTTTGATGTGACGGATGCTGCGGCTGTCAAGTCTGCTTTTATGTCGATATTCAAACGAGAAGGTCGTATTGATGTACTGGTTAATAATGCTGGTGTGGTGTTTAATAAGAAAATCGGTATGATTGTTCGACCGGAAACAGAACTGATGTTCCGGGTAAATGTGATTGCGGTCATAGAAATGGTGCAGTTGGTATCTCGTTTAATGGCTCGTAATGGTGGTGGATCGATTGTGAATATCGCATCTGTTACGGCTGTATTGGGGTCTCCTGGTCAGGCCACCTACTCGGCTACCAAAGGAGCTATTATGTCGTTTACCAAATCGGCTGCTAAGGAATTGGCTCCTTTGGGAATCAGAGTTAATGCTGTTGCACCGGGTATCGTGAAGACTGAGCGATTCTCGGAATTGTATGAAGAGAGTGGTGAGAAGATTGATACACGTATTCAGAAAATCGCATTGGGACGTTTGGGTACACCGGAGGATGTGGCAAACGCTTGTGCTTTTCTAGCCTCTGACAGGGCTTCTTATGTTTCCGGTCAGATATTGGGCGTGGATGGTTGCGCTTCCATTTAGAATAAAATAATCAGATGATATTGAGTTTAAATGAGCGGCCGCAGGATGCAGTTGCTGCAATAGATGCTTCGGGGGCTGTCTTGAGGTATGGGGAATTGTTATCCTTTTCGGAGAGGATCGGTTCTTGGCTTCCTGCACGCTCCTTATTGTTTTTGTTGACAGAAAACAATGTAGGGGGAATAGTGTGGAGTATGGGTTGTATTAATTCGGGTAATGTACCTTTGATATTGAACGCTCATATCGAAGAGGGACTTTATCATAATTTGTTTGAAATATACCGTCCCTCTTATGTGTGTCTGCCAACAAGTATGGCAGCCGTATTGCGGTATGAGAAGGTGTGTGAGTACTATGGCTATACATTGTTACATACAGGTATGGAACCTTGTGCGCTACATGCCGACTTGTCTCACCTGTTGCCTACTTCCGGCTCTACAGGAAGTCCTAAGTTGGTGCGCCATAAGTATGAGAATATAGAGGCGGCAGCTTTGAATATATCGACTTTCTTTGGACTTACGCCTGATGACAGAGCCTTGTTGGTGTTACCCTTGTATTATACGATGGGATTGTCTGTCGTGTTCAGTCACTTGTATGTGGGTGCTACTGTATTGATAACCAATCAGAGCATGACAGACAAGGCTTTTTGGAACTTTATGAAAGAACAACGGGCTACCAGTTTTACAGGCGTACCTTATAGTTTCGAGATATTGAACTTGATGCGCTTTTTCCGGATGGATTTGCCGGATCTGACTTTGCTTACCCAAGGTGGTGGTAAGATGCCGCGTCAGTTGAATTTGAAGTTCGCTGAATATTGTTGCGACAATGGAAAACGTTGGATCGCAACTTATGGACAATCGGAGGGGACTGCTCGTATGGCTTATTTACCTGCGGAATGGGCCATTGAGAAAGTCGGTAGTATAGGCAGGGCTGTTCCTAATGCAGAGTTGTCGTTGATAGATAGTGAGGGAAATCGTATAGAGGGAGCCAATACCGAAGGTGAGATGTGTTACCGAGGTAAGAATGTGACGATGGGATATGCCCGTAGTCGGGAAGACCTGTCGCTGGGTGATGAACGCAATGGTTTTATGCGTACTGGTGATTTGGCTTATCGGGATGAGGATGGCTGTTACTACATAGTGGGGCGCATGGGGCGTTTCTTGAAACTGTTCGGTATGCGCATTGGATTGGATGAGTGCGAGCAGATAATCAAAGGGAAATATCCGATAGAATGTGCTTGCGTAGGTACGGATGAGAAGATGGCCGTTTACTTAACTGATGAGCAATATGCGACGGCGGTAAAAGAGGTGTTGGTAGAAAAAACCAAATTGGTGGCTTCGGCATTTGAGGTAAAAGTGATTGATGAAATTCCCAAGAATGAGGCGGGAAAGATATTGTATAGTAAGTTAAATTCGTAAAAGTAAATAGCAATGACAAATATAGAGAAGTATAATGACGCTTTTGTGGAAGTGTTTGGTGTAGAAATTGCAGTGTTGAATGATGGTTTTTCAAAAGACAGCGTAGATGCGTGGGATTCTGTTCACCAATTGAATATAATCGCTTTACTGGAAGAGTTTTTTGATATTATGTTTGACCCGGAAGATATCATGGATTTTACTTCATACGGTAAAGGACATGAAATATTGAAGAAGTACGATGTTGAGCTGTAACGGTTGGACTTATGGCAAGATGGGAAATTAAGCATGTTGGTATGAAAGGAGTGGCTATGGCTGTTTCTGAAAATGTGGTAACAACTTCCGAATTGGGACTTCTTTCTCAAGAGGAAGTGGATGTATGAGGATTTTGGTAATGGTATTGTGCGTACGCCTATTCATACGTTGATAAACGGTATGAATGTCTTCTCATTTGCCATATCCCGTCCTCCTAAGTCGATCGAAACTTTTTTTGGCAGATTATAATATTAATCGTGAAACAAATATTGATTATTTCTTGATTCATCCAGCAAATAAGATGATCGTGGATCGTATCGTGAAGAAATTGAAGTTATCCAAAGAGAAAGTTCCTTATAATTTGGAAGAGTTTGGAAACGATGTGGGTGAAGACGAAACCGATGGTTGTTCCACAATTAGTAGTA
>OKSF01002949.1_pt1 | contig 10738 bp, 10 predicted proteins | sample 1606061 | NCBI WGS metagenome assembly OKSF01 (sample SAMEA3541567, study PRJEB24748) | human gut metagenome | biome: human gut; feature: human-associated habitat; material: faeces | place: China | collected 2012 | reverse complement strand
TCAAATTGGAAAATATCGTTGAAGAAGGATTTGTTGAATTAACACAAGATAAATCCCAAATCAAGATCTTGGTTCAACCTGAATAAGCTAATAAACTTATATAAAATAAAGCAAGGCTGAAACGTGTAGTTTCGGCCTTTTGTGATACAATAAAAGTAAGGAACAGATTTGGGAGGGGACTATGTCAAAGACGATGAAGGGGACGCTCATGACCTTGATTGCAGGGATTGCTTGGGGCTTATCAGGAGCTTGCGGCCAGTACCTGATGGCTCATGGATTTACAGCAATTGGTTTGACCACGATTCGCTTAATTATTTCGGGAGCAGTTCTATTGCTATTAGCCTTTCTAGCGGATAAGAAAAGAGTGAGAGCCTTTCTAACAGACCGTTCGTCTTATTTGCCCTTGCTCTTGTTTGCATTTTTGGGTTTGTTAATGACTCAATTGACCTATTTAGAAGCGATTCATGCGACAAATGCTGGTACGGCAACTGTTTTACAGTATCTTTGTCCAGTAGGTGTCTTGGCCTACTCGTGTATCAAATACCGGGTAGCTCCTACGGTATCTGAAATCATTTCGATGGTCTTAGCCATTGCAGGGACCTTTCTTATTGCGACCCATGGTCAACTCAATCAATTGGCAATCACTCCTAAAGGGCTAGCTTGGGGGCTTGTTTCTGCCTTTGCCTATGCCCTCTACATCATTCTGCCTATTCAGTTAATTCAAAAATGGGGGAGTATGTTGGTGATTGGTATCGGTATGCTCATTCCAGGGCTTGTAATGATTCCCTTCACAGGAAGAAGACTTTTTCATGGCCAATATAGCATGGATAATCTAATGGGCTTAGTTGGCTTAGTGGTGATTGGGACTATTTTTGCCTATACGGTTTTTTTGAAAGGAACTAGCTTAGTTGGCCCGGTCAAAGGCAGCCTTCTTGCTTCGATTGAGCCCATTTCAGCTGTATTCTTTGCTTTTGCTATTATGAATGAACATTTCTTTGCCATTGATTTTATAGGAATGGCTATGATCCTCTTTGCGGTCCTCTTGATTTCCCTCAAGGATCTCATGATTCAAAAAGAAAAAGGAATCTTGTAAAACCAAGATCAATTATTTTTCAGTTAAAAGGTTGAGACGAAGGTCTTGGCCTTTTTGTCATCCTCGCCCTCTGAGGGAGAGTTATCACTATATAGCGTATACATAGCTAGAAAAAGATGTTAAAATAGAACAAAACTTTTTTAAGGAGATGAGGATGAAAAAGATTTTTAAATGGACCTTATTTGCTGTGGCGACCTTGAGTCTAGTAGCTTGTGGAACTACTGCTCAAAAGACAAATTCGCAGCAAGCAAAGACAGAAAAAGCAGCGAAAAGTTCCGCATCTGACGGTCAAGTCGAGGTGAGTTTAAAAGGAGGGCAATACATCAAGCCACCTGTCCTCAATGACTCAGAAGACGGCACTTATTTGGCCCTTCAATTGGAATTTAAGAATGTTGCCAAAGAATCTATCAACGTGTCAGATTCAGATATCACTATTTACGATGCGGATAATAACAAGGTCAAATTGCAGTCAGGAATTTATGACCACAGTGAAGCCTTCCAACTGCTCAAGAGTGATCAGTTGGCCCAGGATAAAAAATTAACCGGCTATATCGTTTTTCCAGTCGAAAAAGGTAAAAAATATGAAGTGCAGTATGAACGAAAAACCTATAGCTCTGATAAAAAATCCAAGCCTTTAAAATTTGCGGTGGATTCTTCTCAGTATGAGGATAAGGTGGAAGCTTCCACTATTCTAGCAGATGAATACATCAATCAAGTTTACTTCAGTGGCCAACGAAAGGTCAAAAAGGATGACGCTTTTGTTTTGGGAACTGATTTGAAAAAGGAACGCAGTGATTTCCGTGCGAAATTTGCGGCTGATTTTACTCGTCAATTGCATGATTACCAATTCCCTGAAGAAGAAGTGACCCAGTTTATCGATGCTTATGAAAAGGAAAATGCAAAGCGCGCTAAATTAACTTACAAGGTTAAACAATATCTCCCGGACAAGGTGGTTATTAGTCTAAATCCTGAGACTGTCAGCATGGAAAAGACGATCTTAAACCACATGCAGACCTTCTATCAGGAACATCGAAAAGACTATCCAGGGATTATCGAGGCGAATCAGGCTCAAAACAAGGCATATAGAGAAGAAATGATGGCTTCTCTGGCAGATCGCCCCTTGACGACGCCGGATCGATACGACTACCAGTTGACCTTTGTTAAGAAAGATGGCAAGTGGGAAGTAGAAAAAGCCTATAATAGTGATAGCTTTATGGAAAAATTCGAGGGAAATCTTTCTTAATGCGGAAGTTGGCACTTCTAGGACATAGATCTAGGAGTGTTTTTATCTATAGTTTAAAACTATATCAAAACCCAAGAAACAGGAATTAGACGGAAACACCTATTAGTGATAAAATAATTTTAAGTTTGAAAGGAGATGAAGGCTTGTGTCTTTTTCTTATGAAGAGTTAGCAGAGATTCGCTACTATATCCACCAACACCCAGAATTGTCTGGTCAAGAATACCAGACAACTGCCTTTCTAAAGGAGCGTTTAGAGGAGTTGGGGATTCGTATTTTAGAGAGTGGATTAAAAACTGGTCTGATTGCAGAAATTGGGTCCGGCCAACCAGTGGTGGCACTTCGAGCAGATATCGATGCCCTTCCAATTTTGGAACAAACAAATCTGCCCTACAAAAGTCAGAATCCAGGAGTCATGCATGCATGTGGCCATGATTTTCATCAAACCAGTCTTCTAGGAGCAGCAGCTCTTCTCAAGGAAAAAGAAGACCAGCTTGAAGGAACCGTACGCTTGATCTTTCAACCAGCAGAAGAAATCTCAGAAGGTGCTTCTGACGTTTTGGCAACAGGACTGTTGGAGGATGTTCAAGGAATTATTGGTTTTCACAACATTCCCCAGCTAAAAGCAGGGCAACTTGCTTTGAATGCTGGAGCTATGATGGCAGGGGTTGAGAAATTCAAGGTTACCGTGACAGGGGTCAGTAGCCATGCTGCGAGACCAGACTTGGGAGTTGACACTGTAACGGCTATCACAACCATGGTTCAGAACTTACAATTATTAATTTCACGGACCGTTTCTCCCTTTGAAACTGCTGTTTTGTCCATTACGCACCTGGATGTGGGTTCAACCTGGAATGTGCTCCCAAAATCAGGCTATTTTGAAGGAACCATTCGTTCCTTTAATCCAAGTGTGCAAAGAGACTTGAAGGCACATTTTATTTCCATCATTCGACACATTGCAGAAAGTCTGGAAGTAGATGTGGCTTTTGAGTGGGGTGTGACCCCGCCCGTTACCTTTAATGATGAGGAATTAACGAAAGTAGTTTGTGAAGCTTCACAAGATTTGGCTGAGGTGCTTCCAGCAAATCCATCTACAGCTGGAGAAGACTTCGCCTTTTACCAAGAGCGAATTCCTGGAGTCTTTGCCTTTATCGGTTCAAACGGAGAGCCGGATGCGCCAGACCTCCATCATGATCACATGACCATCGATGATGCAGCCTTTGAGGTGTCGGTTCCCTATTATGTTGAAAATGCGCAAGCTTTATTGCGATATTTTAAAGCCAAAGAAGTGTGATAAAGAAAAACTATCACCTCCATAAAAAATATATATTAGGCAAGTAAATGCTTTTTTGATAAAATAAAAAAAATACTTTTAGAATGGTATTTTATGTGTCTGAAACGAATAAGGAGATCCTATGAATCTAAAAAAAGTGATTAAGTATTCTGCTTTAGGATTAGTTGCAGTCCTTGCAACTAGTGCTTTAGTAGCATGTTCATCTGGCAAATCAGCCAGTGGTAAGAAAACCATTGAAGTTGGGACTGTTGGAACAACCAAACCATTCTCTTACGAAGAAAAAGATGGCAAGCTAACCGGTTATGAAATCGAAGTTTTGCGTGAAATCTTCAAAGGTTCAGACAAATATGAAGTAAACTTTAACAAAACAGAGTGGTCTTCAGTCTTTGCTGGCTTAGATAGTGACCGTTTCCAAATCGGTGCCAACAACATTAGCTACTCAAAAGAGCGGGAAGAAAAATACCTCTATCCAAATCCATATGCTCGCAATCCATTAGTATTGGTCGTACCAAAAGATTCTTCTATTAAATCTTTGGATGACTTGGGTGGTAAGAAAACAGAAGTTGTTCAAGGAACATCTACTGCTAAACAATTAGAAGATTACAATAAAAAACATTCAGATAATCCAACTGACTTGCAATACACAGATGGAACCATTCAAACCATCATGGCTAATCTAGCGGATGGTCGTACAGATTACAAGATCTTCGAACGGATTTCTGTAGATACCATCATTCGTGATCAAGGCTATGACAACCTGAAGGTTATCGAGCTTCCAAGCGACCAACAACCTTATGTGTATCCAATTATTGCAAAAGAAGATAAAGATCTTCAAAAATTTGTCAACAAACGTATCAAGGAACTCTATGACAATGGAACCCTTGAAAAACTGTCTAAAAAATACTTTGGTGGAGTTTATCTACCAGAAGCAAAAGATATTAAAGAATAATATTTATTTAAAGGAGATTTTAAAATGAAATTGAAAAAAATTCTTGGTTTAACAGCTCTTGCAGCTATTGCAACATTTGCTCTTGCAGCATGTGGTTCTTCAAAATCATCTAGCAAAGATGGTGAAACAACTGTAAAAGTAGGTGTCATGACTTTGAGCGACACTGAAAAAGCTCGTTGGGATCAAGTTCAAAAGAACTTGGATGACGCTAAAACAGGAATCAAATTGGAATTCACTCAATTTACAGACTACTCACAACCAAACGTGGCTGTAAAAGATGGTAGCGTGGATATCAATGCTTTCCAACACTACAACTTCCTTGATAACTGGAACTCTAAAAACGACAATGCCCTTGTTGCAGTAGCAGATACGTACATCGCTCCAATCCGTCTTTACTCTGGTACAGAAAACGGTAAAAACAAATACACTTCAATTAAAGAAATTCCTAAAGGTGGAACAATTGCTGTACCAAATGACCCAACAAATGAAAGCCGTGCCTTGTATGTCTTGCAATCAGCAGGTTTGATTAAATTGGATACTAAGGATGGACAATTGGCTAACGTGTCAAATATCAAAGAAAATCCAAAAGATTTGAAGATCTCTGAATTGGATGCTTCACAAACACCATCTGCTCTTCCATCAGTAGATGCTGCAGTCATCAACAATACCTTCGTTCGTGAAGCAGGCGTTGATTTCAAAAAAGCTATCTATGTTGAAAAGAAAGACAACAACTCAAAACAATGGTACAACTTGATTGCTGCTAAGAAAGATTGGGAAAAATCTGATAAAGCAAAAGCAATTAAAGAAATCATCAAAGCCTATCACAAAGACAATGTGAAGAAAGTGATCGAAGAATCTTCAGAAGGAATGGACCAACCAGTCTTCTAAGATTCGATCTCAAGTGTATGAAGGAGGTGGAGAAGCAATTCTCTACCTCTTATCGTGTATTAGGAGGAATGCATGCCTTTTGCAACAGAAGCGGAACAAATCCGTAAATTTGAAAATGATGAGGTCGCACAACATTATTTTGAAGTGTTGCGAACCTTGATTTCAAAAAAATCCATCTTTGCCCAACAAGTTGGTCTCAAGGAAGTAGCCAACTATTTGGGGGAAATTTTTACAGCTGCAGGAGCCAAAGTCGAAGTGGATGATAGTTACACAGCACCTTTTGTGATTGCCAAATTTTTCTCGCCAAATCCTGAAGCCAAAACCATCATTTTTTATAACCACTATGATACGGTACCAGCTGATGGAGACCAACCTTGGACGGGAGACCCTTTTACCTTATCAGTTCATTATGGGACCATGTACGGTCGAGGGGTTGATGATGACAAGGGGCATATCACAGCTCGTCTCACAGCTCTTCGAAAATACATTCGTGAAAGTGGCGATTTGCCAGTCAATATCACCTTTATCATCGAAGGGGCAGAGGAGTCTGCATCGACTGACTTGGATAAATACTTGGCCAAACACAAGAAACACTTGCGTGGGGCAGACCTCTTAGTCTGGGAACAAGGTACCCGAAATAATCAGGGTCAGTTGGAAATTTCCGGTGGTAGCAAGGGAATCGTCACCTTTGATATGGTGGTGAAGAGTGCAGAAGTGGATATCCATTCCAGCTATGGCGGTGTGGTAGACTCTGCTTCTTGGTATTTGTTAAATGCCATCGCAAGCCTACGTGGCAAAGAAGGCCGAATCTTGGTGGATGGGATTTACGATCAGATCCAAGAACCCAATGAACGCGAGCTAGCTTTGATCGAGCAATATGCCAACAAAGGACCAGAAGATGTTGCGGAAACCTATGGTCTAACCCTCCCAATCTTGAAGGAAGACCGAAAAGAATTCCTGCGCCGTTTCTATTTTGAACCAGCCCTGAATATTGAAGGTTTTGGCTCTGGTTACCAAGGACAAGGTGTTAAAACGATTCTTCCGGCAGAGGCACGTGCCAAGATGGAGGTGCGCTTGGTTCCTGGACTGGATCCCAAGGATGTCTTAGAAAAGATCAATCAGCAATTGAAGAAAAATGGCTATGATCAGGTCGAATTGGTCTATACTCTCGGTGAAATGAGTTACCGAAGTGATATGAGTGCCCCATCGATTTTAAATGTCATTCGGCTGGCCAAAGATTTCTATAGAGAAGGAGTTTCTGTTCTTCCAACAACAGCGGGAACAGGGCCAATGCACACGGTATTTGAGGCTTTGCAGGTTCCGATGGCAGCCTTTGGAATTGGCAATGCCAATAGCCGTGATCATGGGGGCGACGAAAATGTGAAAATCGCCGATTATTACACCCATATTGAATTGATAAAGGAGTTAATAGCAAGTTATGAGTAAAGCAATGATTCAGCTGGACCACATTGATGTGACCTTCCAGCAAAAGAAACGTCAGATCCAAGCCGTCAAAGATGTGACCATTCATATTAATGAAGGCGATATCTATGGGATTGTAGGGTATTCCGGAGCGGGGAAATCGACCTTGGTTCGGGTGATCAATCTCTTGCAAGTGCCCAGCGCCGGAACCATCACTGTGGACGGAGATGTGATTTATCAAGATCAGGTGACCTTGAAACCGGCTGCCCTTCGGGAGAAACGTCGGGATATCGGAATGATTTTCCAACACTTCAACTTGATGGCTCAAATGACCGTCGCAGAAAATGTAGCCTTTGCTCTTAAACATTCTAAATTAAACAAAGAACAAAAGAATGAGAAAGTGGCGAAATTGTTGGATTTGGTTGGTCTATCTGACCGTGCAGAAAATTACCCAGCACAATTGTCTGGTGGTCAAAAGCAACGGGTAGCGATTGCGCGTGCCCTTGCCAACGATCCAAAGATTTTGATCTCAGATGAGTCAACTTCAGCCTTGGATCCAAAGACGACCAAACAAATTCTAGCTTTGTTGCAAGAGTTAAACAAAAAACTTGGTTTAACCATTGTCTTGATCACCCATGAGATGCAAATTGTTAAAGATATTGCCAATCGGGTAGCTGTCATGCAAAATGGCGAACTGATTGAAGAAGGGTCTGTTTTAGATATCTTCTCGAATCCGAAAAATGCTTTGACGCAAGACTTTATCACGGTTGCAACAGGAATCGATGAAGCCATGGTGAAAATCAACCAACAAGCGATTGTTAAGAACTTACCAGATGATTCGGTTCTAGCGCATCTCAAGTATGCGGGTTCTGTGACAGATACAGCTATCATCAATGATATTTACAAGCAGTACCAAGTATCCGCCAACATTTTATTTGGGAACATCGAGATCCTTGATAACACGCCTGTTGGAGAATTGGTGGTCATCTTATCAGGTGAAAATCAAAATCTGGAAACGGCCAAAGCTGAGTTAGAAAATGCAGGAGTTTCCGTGACTATTGTGAAAGATGGGAGAAAAGCATGATCCAGTTAATTCAAACATATTTACCAAATGTCTATAAATTAGGGTGGTCTGGCCAGTATGGATGGGGAACCGCTATTTACTTGACTCTTTACATGACTGTTATTTCCTTCATTATTGGTGGATTTTTAGGTTTGGTGACAGGGCTTTTGTTAGTCTTGACCCGTCCAGGTGGTGTTATCGAAAATAGAATCGTTTTCCAAATTTTGGATAAGATTACTTCCTTGTTCCGCGCTATTCCTTTCATTATCTTGTTGGCCTTTATTAATCCCTTGACCTACTTGCTCTTGAAAAATACCATTGGTCCTACAGCAGCCCTTGTTCCGCTATCCTTGGCTGTCTTTCCATTCTTTGCCCGCCAAGTCCAAGTGGTCTTGTCCGAGTTGGATGGAGGCGTGATTGAAGCAGCACAAGCCAGTGGGGCAACCTTCTGGGATATTGTTGGTGTCTACCTTCGTGAAGGGCTTCCTGATTTGATCCGTGTGACAACAGTGACCATCATTTCCTTGATCGGAGAAACCGCCATGGCGGGTGCCGTTGGTGCTGGAGGATTAGGAACCTTGGCCATCAACTACGGGAAAAACATGTTTAACAATGATGTCATCTTTGTGGCGACCTTATTGATCCTGATTCTGATCGTTCTGGTCCAATTTATCGGGGACTTCCTTTCGAAGAAAATTAGCCACCGTTAGGATCAGTATCCAATGAATAGAATAAATGTGAATCAAATAAAACAAGTTGGAGCCTTCACTTTCCTCTATTTTCTTGCGATTGGACTGGGGGTCTTAGTTGGAAATCTGGTCGATCATCAAGGAAATATGTTTTATGCTCCTGCCTTTTCAGCCTTGTTTGGCGGGACGATCTACCGCTATTATCTAGAAAAAATAAAAGGAGTTGGATCTATCTTTATAGTTGGCTGCGTGATCGGATCCTTCTTCCTCTTTTCGCGTCATGGTGCAGGTGCCTTTATTCCAGCCTTGATCGCCGGAAGTTTTGCGGAGATGGTCGCCTCAAGTGGTCGTTTTCGCTCGAATTTACGAAATGCCTTGTCTTTTGTTATTTTTGCCTTTGCGACAACAGGGCCCATTCTTATGATGTGGTTCTATCCAGCCAGTTACCGCATGTCGTTACTGGATCGTGGTAAATCGATAGACTATGTCAATCGGGTGATGGTATCACCAGATCTAGCGACCATCACTTGGTTTGTCCTCACGGTCATATTGGGTGCTGGATTAGGATGGGGACTATCGAACATCCTTCTTCCATTATTGGCCAAAAAAGGAGATAAAGATGCACAATAATTTACTAGTTCTTCAGTCAGACTTTGGTTTGGTGGATGGAGCAGTATCAGCTATGATTGGGGTTGCTTTAGAAGAATCACCAACCCTTAAAATTCACCACTTAACTCATGATATTACCCCCTACAATATCTTTGAAGGGAGTTACCGTCTCTTTCAGACAGTAGATTACTGGCCAGAAGGGACAACCTTTGTTTCGGTGGTCGATCCTGGTGTCGGTTCCAAACGAAAGAGTGTCGTAGCTAAAACGGCTAAAAATCAATACATTGTCACTCCGGATAATGGAACTCTCTCTTTTATCAAGAAACATGTAGGGATTGTTGCTATCCGTGAGATTTCAGAGGTGAAGAATCGTCGAGCCAATACAGAATTTTCTTATACCTTCCATGGGCGTGATGTCTACGCCTATACAGGAGCTAAGTTAGCCAGTGGCCATATCAGCTTTGAGGAAGTGGGACCAGAACTCAGTGTCGAACACATTGTAGAAATCCCAGTGGTGGAAACGGTTATGGAGGACAATCTTGTCAAAGGAGCAGTTGACATCTTGGATGTGCGCTTTGGTTCTCTCTGGACTTCGATTACCCGAGAAGAGTTCAATCATTTGAAACCTGAATTTGGGGAACGCTTTGAAGTGACCATCTATAACAATGACATGCTGGTTTACCAAAACCAAGTAACCTACGGCAAGTCTTTCGCCGACGTGCGGATTGGACAGCCAATCCTTTATATCAATTCCCTCTACCGTGTTGGTCTTGCCATCAACCAGGGATCCTTTGCTAAGGCCTATAATGTAGGAGTTGGGGCTTCTTGGAATATCGAGATTAGAAAAATGGAAAATTAATAGGAGATATTATAATGAAACAGAAATCATTATTTTCAATTAAAGATGTTGTAGCTATTGGGGTTGGAGCAGCCCTCTTTGTCGTGATTGCTATGTTGCAAATCCCTGCACCTGCACCGAATACGAGCATTCAGTTGCAATATGCCCTTCAAGCTCTCTTTAGTGTAGTTTTTGGTCCGATTGTCGGTTTCTTAATCGGCTTGATTGGTCATGCCATTAAGGATGCTATGTCAGGTGGTCTTTGGTGGACTTGGATCATTTCAAGTGGTTTGTTTGGACTTTTTGTTGGTTTCTTCCGCAAACAAATCGGTGAATTCAAAGGGGAAGTGACAAAGAAAGAATTAATTGTCTTTAACATCGTTCAAATCGTATCCAACCTTGTGATCTGGGGCTTGATTGCTCCGGTTGGAGATGTCTTGATCTACAAGGAAAGTGCCAATAAAGTCTTCCTACAAGGTGTTGTTGCGGGTTCTTTTAATGCATTAACAGTGGCTGTTGCAGGTTCTCTTCTCTTGATCGCTTATGCACGGACTCAAACAAAAGATGGAAGTTTGACCAAAGATTAAATGTACAGAAGATAAGAGAGTGGGACAGAAATCGGTAATTCGTTAGAATTCGATTTCGTCGTCCCA
>OKSF01002946.1_pt1 | contig 10741 bp, 7 predicted proteins | sample 1606061 | NCBI WGS metagenome assembly OKSF01 (sample SAMEA3541567, study PRJEB24748) | human gut metagenome | biome: human gut; feature: human-associated habitat; material: faeces | place: China | collected 2012 | reverse complement strand
GACGATTTTGGTAATGTCATTGGCTATAAGATTGGTAAGAAACCAGATTTACCAGTTGTCATGGTAGGGTCTCATACAGATAGCGTGCCCAATGGCGGCAATTACGATGGTGTGGTGGGCGTGTTATCTGCCATTGAAGTAATTCGTAGCATCACTGACGATGGTTATGAACATGACCATACCATCGCTGTGGTATCCTTCATGTGTGAAGAGTCCGGTCGTTTTGGGAATGCTACACTAGGTAGTAAGGCCATGCGTGGTGAATTAAGATTACAAGACTTACACCGATTGGTAGATAAACAAGGAATTTCCTTGTACGAAGCATTGAAAGGTCGCAACTTAAATCCCGATGGGATTGAAGAAATGGAATATAAACGACCTGTAAAGTCTTTCACAGAAATTCATATTGAACAAGGAAAGGTACTGGAGCACGAACAGAAAACGATTGGTATTGTGACTGGTATTGCAGCACCAGAGCGATTCTATGTAACCATTCGGGGCAATGCCGATCATAGTGGCGCTACGCCGATGAACTTGCGTCATGATGCCCTATGTGGAGCCTCAAAAATCATCCTCGGCATTGAGGAGATTGCATCCATGCAAGAGGAACCACCCGTGGTGGGAACTGTCGGTGTTGTGGAGGTTACGCCAGGAGCGATGAATGTCATTCCTGGAGCTGTGAAACTAGGCGTAGATATTCGCAGCATATCTAAGGTAGCTCGCAATTCTGTAGTCACTCTTGTTAAGGAATTTATCGATATTACTGCAGACAAACGGGGATTATCTTATACAATTGAAACAATTGCACAAGACCATCCAGTGGAGATGCACCCTGCGATGATTCGAGAAATCGAAGAGACTGTTAAGTCTGTAGGTGTAGAATATATGACTATGCCGAGCGGTGCCGGTCATGACGCGATGCATTGGGCGGAGGCAGTTCCTACGGGAATGATTTTTATTCCATGTCGTGATGGTATCAGTCATAATCCTGCAGAATTTGCCGAAATGGATGATATCGTAACGGGTGCAGAGGTGCTTGATAAGGTGATCAGAAAACTTAGCTTGGAAGAAACGAAGCTTGTTTAATATACTTTTTTCTATATAGATAAGTAGTTATATAGATATATGATTATACTGTATATATTTGAGTGATTATTTTTATTATAGTTAGGCCTCTTAGGTGTAAGACATAGATAGGACTATTGTATTTAGTGTTGTTAGTTGTGTATTGGATGTAAAGTGTTTATAGAGGGGATATAGCTATTTTGCATCATATGTACACGGATAGGAGAGTTATGGTTATTACAGGTATTGTTATTGTAGTAGCAACGTTTATCGCTATTATAAAACAGTTTGAAACGCGGCTCGTATTATTATTATCGGGCTTATTGATGTGCTTTATTGGGGGCAACCTTGGAGCTGGTACGACAGCCTTTGTAAAAGAACTTACAAATCCAGGTCTTGTACCGACTATCTGTACGGTACTTGGCTTTAGCTACGTTATGGAATATACAAAATGTACGGAGCATATGGTGTATTTCATTTCCGCAGGGCTTAAAAAAATGACTAAAATCATCATTCCAGGTGCCGTTATTATTACGTTCTTAATTAATATTGCATTGCCAACAGCGGCAGGTTGTGCCGCTGCCGTGGGTGCGCTATTGATTCCGGCTTTAATTCGTTCTGGTGTGCACCCAGCGATGGCTGGTTCTGCTATCTTCTTAGGTACATGGGGGAGCTCCTTGAGCCCAGGCCTTATGTTTAACCCTCAAGTGGCACAACTGGCGGGCGTAGACGTAATGACAGTTATTGCGAGCTTCTCCATGCAAGCCATTATCGGTATCGTAGTGGCTGCTATTTTGCTCAATATTGTGGCCATTGTTAAGAAGGAACATACAGGATATGTAATGAAAAACAACACTGTAGAGGAAGGCAAAGAGTTCAAAGTAAATTATTTCTATGCAATCATTCCAATTATTCCTCTTGTATTACTTGTATTAGGTAGTAAACAAGTAGCGGTGATTCCAGAAATCTCCGTTCCTGTATCTATGCTCATCGGTACAGCGATTGGTATCGTTGCAGTTCGTCCTAATGTGACAGACGCTGTTAAGAAGTTCTTCCGCGGTACTGGTGACGGTATGTGTGATGTCGTTGGCCTTATGGCGGCAGCAGCATGCTTTACAGCAGGGATGCAACTCATCGGGCTTACTAGTGCCCTTATTGATGGCATGAAGAACTCTCAACAAATCGCCCAAATCGGGGCAGCCTTTGGTCCGTTCTTATTGGCTGTTATCTCTGGTTCTGGTAATGCGGCAGCTCTTGCTTTTAATGGTGCTGTAACACCGCATGCAGCAGATTTTGGTTATGGTATTATGCAACTTGGATCCATGGCTCAAATCGGTGCTGGTATCGGTCGTAGTATGAGCCCAGTAGCTGGGGCAGGTATCATCATTGCAGGGCTTGCAGGTATCAACCCTATGGAAATGGCAAAACGCAATGCCGTGCCTTGTATTATTGCGACTGTAGTCATCATGCTATTGTTATTATAGTCTTCAACTAGTTATATATTTGAAAGTATAGTTATTATAGTGAGTTCAATATGATCGTTATATTGAAATTATAATTCTATCAACACTACAATTATATTAATATCATAATTACACAGAATAAAAACCCTTCTGTATGCTGATTAGATATGTCATATTCGTGAGAATATAATCTTAACAATCAGCTATAGAAGGGTTTTCTTTTATGTATCGTTATTATTTGAGTTTTAAGCCAATCCAGAGAGCAGAGATTATAAATAAGCAGCCACTTGCCCAGAATAAGGTTGTAAAACCTAGCCATGCCATTAGGCTTGCACCACCGACGGCGCCTAAGAAGTAACCAAGAAATAAACATGATTGGTTGTAGGAGAATACTTGTCCCGTAAACTCGCGAGGCGTTTTTGAAGAGAGATAGGTGTTTAATGCCGGTAACATGCCACCTAGGCCGAAGCCTTGTAAAAATCGAATGAGTGCTAATTGGTAAACATCAGTAACATAAGCTTGAGGGATGTTGAATAAGCCTACATAGATAAGAGATACGACTAATACCTTTCGAGGACCAATCTTGTCAACTAGCTTGCCGAGAGGTGAACTACTTATTAATTGAGCAATGCCCATGGCAGAGAACACCGCTCCTGCAATAAAGGCTAGGTTTTCAGTGTTGCTCGGAACAATACCTTTGATATATACGGAGATAACAGGTTGTAAGGACATGATGCATATAGCATAAATAAATGAGGCTACACACAATGCTACAATACTATTAAATTCAGGGATTTGTTCTTTTAGCTTGTTAATAGACAGTTTTTCAACATTAGGCTTTGGTACATAATTTTCATGGATAAATATAGTAGCTAGTAAACCTGCAAAACCCATGAGAATCCCAACTAAGATAAAGCCATTACGAATACCTATGGTATCTGCAATATATCCACCTAATAAAGGTCCAATTAGGGAGCCCGCTAGATTGGCCGAAGCTAATAGGCCAAGTGCCCAGCCAGTTCGTTCGATGGGGGACTCTGAGGCAATTAATGTAATGGTTGCAGAATAGAAACCATTCACTAGACCTTGTATGAGACGAATGATTACAACCCCTTCAGGTGTTGTTTGAAAGGCGAGCAATATATTACATAAGGCCATTCCAAAGCTAGATCGTATTAATGTGATTTTACGACCTTTCTTATCGGCTACACGCCCCCAAAAGGGTGCCACTAAACATACGATTAAATAGGTTGCACCAGTTGCTAAACCTGACCAGAGAGACATAGCCGATGGCGTTTGAACTCCTAAATCATGAAAATATAGAGGGAGAATAGGTGCTAATTGGCTCACCCCAAAGGATGTACAGAATACACATATTAAACTTATATACACCGTACGTTTCCACGTTTCCAAAGTATCTCTCCTTCACTACTCTTAGTACAATTTATAGTACTAGAATATTAGTAATTCTATATCTTTTTGACTTCATCCCCAATATTAAGTCAGGAAGTTTGTCATTTGCAATGGTATCTTGAATCCAGTGTTTGATGATTAAAATAAAAACTTATGCTCTCTTTTCTACAAAATAATCAGTAGGAGCTGATAACATATGTAATTTCAGTATACTATTAGTATTTAGCGTAAACAATATAAATATTTTAGACCATAAGGTTAATATTTTAATATACATATATTTATATTAGAATAAAGAGGAGTAGAAAATTGTTATGAGAGTGAAGAGAGAATTTTTTAATGTGGCTAGATAATGAACTTTCACTATTTAAACAAAATATAGAAATGCTGCGAGTGAATCAACGTATAGGCCGATTGGCATTTTTATGGGCTGTGCTCGGTTTAATGGGAAGTAAATTTTTAGCGTACCTTCTATTTGTGGTACTGATAGGATTTATTCAAGATGGTCTGTTTCAAGGCAGTACATATTTGTCATATATTTATTTTGGATGTTTGCAGATTATACATGTAATTGCATCTATTTTTATCCTCAAACGTAGACTAAATGACTGTGGGTCATCCTTGTGGTATATGATCTTAGTACCCATAGCATACCTAAGTTTGTGGGTATATTGGGGGATGAGTTTCAGCTGGGAATCTATATCCGAAACCTTTATCAATGCAGGCTTTCATTGGGACGGATTTTTCTGGCAGTATTTCATCTTGGCTTGCTTTGCGTTGCCTCTTAGTGTACCGGATTCTAATGAGTATGGCTTAGATGAAGGACGAGATAGATATAACAATTATATTATTTCTTATGTTCGCAGCTCCACTATTAGTAAAGATGAGAGTTCTGGGACATTCGACTATGTTTGCAGTTGTATATGGGATGTTTTATTTGCTAAGCCATTTGATATTAAAGGAAGAGCTTCCGTATCAGCTTTTTGGGTTGGTCTCATAGGAACTCGTATTTTCATGGATGTCATTATGAGTATGGTTATAGCCGTAGTATCGTTAATTGTTCAGCTTGGTACACCTCTTTATATACCACGTTGGGGATTTATGTATATCCTGATATGGCCAGCTATAGCAATGATTACATTAAGTATACGTAGACTTCATGATTCCCTATTAAGTGGGTTATGGATTATTGGTCTTTTCGTTCCGTATATTAATATTTTTGTTAGCTATCATCTTTTGTTTAAAAAATCTTGGCATATTGAAAGTTAAGATTTTCCTTGACTTTCATTCTATAGAAACATTATAATCAGATTATAATTTTATACTCGCCTGAAATAAACCGATGAGGTGGAGATAAAAATAGGAAATGCACTCACAGAGAGCGGGATTAGCTGAGAACCCGTAGTACGCAGCTTATTAAATGGACCACCGAGGGCGCATGGAACAGAATGAACTTTCACAGTCATTCCTAGTATGGTGCGACGTCACACGAGCGTTAGTCGTGAGGGATATGTTAGTATCCTGCGAAAGGGGAATGCATTGCATTCAAACAAGGTGGTACCGCGATTTATAGCACATACAATCATATTGTAATAATAGAACTATAAACTCGTCCTTGACGTTATATTGTCATGGGCGAGTTTTTTTATTGGCAAATGCCAGATGGAGGTTCTCATGATTTTCCCTAGTCTTGACCGTGTGAAAGCTATCGCACCGGGCTACGATATCGTGCCTGTATATATGGAAATTTTATCCGACGTACGCACACCGATTAGTGTGTTGAAAGCGTTAAAACAAGTGAGCAGTCATACGTACTTGCTTGAAAGTGCGGATAATAGTAATCATTGGGGCCGTTATTCCTTCTTAGGCTATGATCCTAAGATTGAGCTATTCTGCAAAAACCATACAATGACCATTAAAGACGGTACGACACGTACCTTTGAGTGCTCTAATCCTGCCGCAGAAATTCGCAATATTTTGAGCCAATATAAAAGTCCTCGTTTAGAAGAGTTACCAACTTTTACAGGTGGCTTTGTAGGGTACTTCGCATGTGAATATATTCGCTACATCGAGCCAACATTGGATTTCCCAACGCCAGATGATGACTCTGCGATGGTAAACGATGTAGACCTTATGCTCTTTGATAAGGTTATCGCTTTTGACCACTACAAAAATAAAATTTACTTGATTGCCAACATCAGCACAAATGATTTAGAACGCAACTACAACAAGGCTGAGCTCGAATTGAAAACTCTTGCTGATCTCGTTATAAACGGCAAAGAGGCAGATGTTCCAAAAGGCGTTCTTAAAACAGAGTTTACCTCTGAGTTCACAAAGGATGAGTTTGAAGCCGTTGTTAAAAAGACACAGCACTACATCAAAGAAGGGGATATCTTCCAATGTGTTGTATCTAACCGCCGCGAAGCCGAGTTTGAAGGGAGCTTGTTAAACGCATACCGCGTATTGCGTACCTTGAATCCATCTCCGTACATGTTCTACCTATCCGGTGGTGATGTAGAGCTCACAGGGGCATCTCCAGAAACCTTGGTGAAACTGACAGACGGTAAAATGTACACATTCCCAATTGCAGGTACGATGCGCCGTGGCAAAAATGAAGCAGAGGACCTTGCTATTGAAGAAAAACTTATCAATGACGAAAAAGAATTGGCTGAACATAATATGCTTGTTGACCTTGGCCGTAACGATTTAGGTAAAATCTCTAAATTTGGTACTGTGAAAGTAGAGGCGTTACATATGTTGCAACGTTTCTCCCATGTCATCCATATTACATCTACTGTAAGTGGTGACATACAAGACGGCAAAGATGCACTCGATGCAATCGGTGCTACACTGCCAGCAGGCACGTTGTCTGGGGCGCCTAAGATTCGTGCTATAGAAATTTTACACGAACTTGAAAAAAGCCCGCGCGGTGTATACGGAGGTGCCGTAGGTTACATCGACTTCTCTGGTAATATGGACGTATGTATCGGCATCCGCATGGCTATGAATAAAGGCGGTAAGGTCTATGTTCGCGCTGGCGCAGGCATCGTTCGAGATAGCGTTCCTGAAAGCGAGTTTAATGAAACCTTGATCAAAGGCCAATCCATGATTTCCGCAATTACAAATGCACAGGAGGTAGAATAATGGTACTCCTTATAGATAATTACGATAGCTTTTCCTTTAATTTATATCAATTAGTAGGCTCTATCGATCCAGATATTAAAGTCATCCGCAGCGATGAATTAACAGTTGAAGAAATCCGTTCGTTGAAACCAGACTATGTGATACTTTCACCAGGACCTGGTAGACCAGCTGATGCGGGCGTATACGAAGACCTATTGCGTGAATGCAAAGGGGAATTCCCAATCCTCGGCGTATGCCTGGGACACCAAGCCATCGGCGAAGTATTCGGCGGCACCGTATCCTACGCAAAACAAGTGATGCACGGCAAACAAAGCGTGGCGAAACAAGTACATCCATCCAAAATCCTTAAAGGTTTGCCTGAACAATTCGAAGTCGCTCGATACCACTCCTTGGCGATTATCGACGAAACCATGCCAAGCGAACTCATCGTCACATCCATTACAGATGACGGCGAAGTAATGAGCGTAGAACACAAAGACTACCCGATTTATGGAGTGCAATTCCATCCGGAATCCATCATGACACCAAACGGGGAACAAATGATTCGCAATTTCTTAGAAAAATAACCACTGTTTTGTATTCGAGGGGCTATTATTAGTTACTAGTACGGTAAGGCAGAAATAAGGTCTCTCGGAACTCCAAGTGGCCACTACCCCACTACGTGGGGCCGCCAAGTCGTTCCTTAAGACCTTATTTCCTGCCAACTCAACCTTGGCATTACCTACTTAATAGCCCCTCTACAATATATATATCGAACAGTAACTATATTTTCTAAAGAAATATGCGAATCAGAACCCCTAATATAAGAGAAAGTGGTGCGTAGCACCACCATTCCCACTCTCCCTATAAAGGGATGACCTGTGCGTTACTCCATATAATGTGCAGGATCATTTGATAATAGTTTGTATGAGGGATATCTATTAAATTGGTATGATTTTTTAGCTGATAGGTGCGATTGGGTTATGTGCGAAGCCGACTTGGCGCCCCGCGTAGCGGGGGATGGCCACTTGGAGGCTGAGTGCATAACCCAATCGGTAGTAGTCAGTTTGATATGGTATCAATTTAATAGATATCCTCAAAAGGAGTTATAAATGATTAAAGACGCATTATATGCAGTAACGCATGGTCAAGATTTATCCTACGACCTTGCTAAAGATACAATGAACAAGATTATGAGCGGCGAGGTAGCCGAGGTTCCTATGGCTGGTTTCTTGTGTGCTCTTGCAGCAAAAGGTCCTACTGTAGATGAGGTTACGGCTTTTGCAGAGGTTATGCGCGAGAAGGCCGGTTCAGTTCCTCACGAAGGCACAGTTGTGGAAATCGTAGGTACTGGCGGTGATGAGGCTAATACGTTCAACATTTCTACCACATCTGGTTTCATCATTTCCGCAGCAGGTATTCCTGTAGCGAAACATGGTAACCGTAGTGTATCTAGTAAATGTGGCGCTGCAGATTTGATTGAAGCGTTGGGGGCTAAATTAGAGCTTAACGGCGAGCAAAACGAAGCGGTTCTTAATAAAGCCAATATGTGCTTCATGTTTGCTCCTGTGTATCACCAAGCTATGAAATATGCAGGTCCTGTACGTAAGGCATTAGGCGTTCGTACGGTGTTCAATATCCTAGGACCGTTGGCAAACCCAGCAGGAGCAACTGTGGAGTTGATGGGTGTTTACGACAAATCCTTAGTAGAGCCATTGGCTCGTGTTTTATCTAACCTTGGCGTTAAACGCGGTGCTGTGGTACACGGCTTTGACGGTCTTGATGAGATTACGGCTACTAATAAAACGTACGTATGTGAAATTAATAATGGGACGTTCACAAACTACGAATTCGATCCTAAGGAATATGGTTTCGAATACGCTGATAAAACTGAGCTTGAAGGTGGCGACGCAACAGTAAATGCTGAGATTACACGTCGCGTTCTCGGTGGTGAGCAAGGCGGTAAACGTACCGCAGTTCTTCTTAATGCTGGCATGGCGATTTACCTTGCAAAAGATGGCATTACATTAGCAGAGGGTATCGAAGAGGCGAAACACATGATCGACTCTGGCAAGGCACTTGCTACAATGGAACAGTTTGTGAAAGCAACCCAAGAGGTGTAACCATTGATTTTAGATAAGATTATAGAGGCGACCAAAATTCGGGTAGCCCAAGAAAAACAGGTGGAATCTCCAGAGTCTGTGAAAGCAGCGGCTTTGGCGTTACCATCTGATACAGGATTTCCGTTTGAAGCAGCCCTTTGTCAGCAAGACTTCAATTTCATTTGCGAAGTAAAAAAGGCATCTCCATCTAAGGGAATTATTGCTGAGCACTTCCCATATTTAGACATCGCCAAAGAATATGAAGTGGCTGGTGCTGCGGCTATCTCTGTTTTGACGGAGCCAGATTTCTTTAAGGGTGATAAAAAATATCTCCAAGAAATCGCTAGTACTGTCAAAATCCCTGTGCTACGTAAGGACTTCATCATCGATGAATACCAAATTTACCAAGCGAAGGTGTGGGGGGCTAGTGCGATCCTCTTGATCTGTGCATGTTTAGATGTGCCTACGTTAACAAAATTCCGTGAGTTAGCCGATTCTCTTGGTTTATCTTCCTTAGTAGAGGCTCACAACGAGCAGGAAGTACAAATGGCTATCGATTGTGGCGCTCGTATTATCGGCGTTAACAATCGGAATCTCAAGGACTTCACTGTAGATGTACAAAATAGTGTACGTTTGCGTAATCTCGTTGAAGACGATGTGATTTTCGTATCTGAAAGTGGTCTTGAAACGCCAGAGGATATTCAAGTATTGCGTGATAACAATATCGGAGTAGCCTTGATGGGAGAAACCTTCATGCGTTCTCCTAACAAGATTGAGAAACTAGCATATCTCTATGGTTCAACCTACTACACACCAAAGGTTAAAATGTGTGGTATCTCCAAGGTTGAAACAATTCCAGCCATTGTAGATGCAAAGCCAGACTACATGGGCTTAGTATTTGCACCGAGCAAACGACAAGTCACTGTAGACCAAGCAAAAACCTTAGTTGAAGAACTACATAAACAATACGCAAATCGATATAACAGAGACGCAGAACAATACAGTAATCAGACACTTATACATCAAGAATTTATTAAAACGGTAGGCATTTTTGTCAATGAAACGCTAGATAATCTCGTTACGATTGCCACAGAAGTAAATCTTGATGCGGTGCAATTGCACGGTGATGAAGATGAAGCTTTCATCCAATCCTTAAAAGAACGTACTAATGTAGAGGTTTGGAAGGCTGTTCAAATCCGCAGTGCTGCAGATGCAGAGGTGTGGATTGATAGCAGTGCTGATATGCTCTTGTTTGATGCATACCATAAAGACGAGCGGGGCGGCACGGGGGAAGTATTCGACTGGTCCTCGTTAGATGAGTTTGAACGACCGTTTATGCTCGCTGGTGGTATCGATAGCACCAATGTGGCGCGTGCCATTCGTACGGTTCGACCGTACGGCATCGATATCAGTAGCGGCATTGAAACAGAAGGCGTGAAGGACGATGAGAAGATAAAAGCTTTCACCAACATTGTGAGAACAATAGCAATGCCATAGTATGGCGTGCTAGCAGGAATGGTATATAGAAAGGTAAGTTATATGAGTGAACAAAGACATGGCTATTTTGGCTCCTTT
>OKSF01002943.1_pt1 | contig 10747 bp, 6 predicted proteins | sample 1606061 | NCBI WGS metagenome assembly OKSF01 (sample SAMEA3541567, study PRJEB24748) | human gut metagenome | biome: human gut; feature: human-associated habitat; material: faeces | place: China | collected 2012 | reverse complement strand
CAAACCGCATCATTGATCCGGATGCTTATTATATGAAAAATAATGGCTATACATATAAAACTGGTAACATAGAGACCCTTTCATACAATTTCATCAATGAACGGGATAACAGTGGTTCAAAAGCGCGTTCAAATTTCATGTCTGCCTCGCTGGATGTCAACTGGCGTATTCTTGACTGGTTGACCTATCAATTCACCGGAGGTTATTCGAACAACAACAGTACCAATGAAAGCTGGGCTACCGAACGTACTTACTACATTGCCAACCTGTATCGCGGTTACGATTTTAATTCCGTTACTCCCACTAGTGCTGATTTTAAGGCTGCCGAACTTCCATTCGGAGGTGCATTGTACACAAACGATAATAACCAGTATTCTTACAATATTCAAAACAAGTTACAATTCAGTAAAGCATTCAATCCCGACAACCGGTTGAACGCATTATTAGGTATGGAACTCCGTTCGTCTACAGCGAAAGGGACAGCCAATAAAGTTTGGGGCTATGTACCGGACAGAGGTGAACGCATCGTTGCTCCCACTATACCAAGCGAAGTGGTAACACCCAACAATCCTCCGACAGGTTGGGGAATATTAGGAGATATCTATAAATCAGGCTGGCTAAGAACAGACAATACCAACAACTTCCTTTCGTTCTTCGCTACTTTCGCATATTCATTCAAGAATCGTTATGTAGTCAATGCCAATGTACGAAATGATGCTTCCAACGTTTTCGGTCAAGATATCAATCACCGTATCGACCCGACTTATTCATTCGGTTTTTCCTGGAGAGCATCGGAAGAAGCTTTCTTCCAAAAGCATTTAAAATGGATTACTACACTCAATTTTAGAGGAACATTCGGTATTCAAGGAAATGCTTTAACACGCGAAAGTCCTGAACTAATCTTAAGTCAACAGGGAGTGCTAACCGGATATAACCGCTACCACTCTAGCATCAGCCAAATACCCAATCCATACCTTTCTTGGGAACGCACCAAAAACTGGAATTTCGGTGTGGATCTCGAACTGTTCCGTATGTTTTATATGAACTTGGAATATTATACCAGACGTTCCAATGCAGTAATCAATGTAGATTTACCATTCGAATATGGAATTAAGCAGATGAAACGTAATGGTGGAATTATTTACAATCGGGGACTTGAATACACCTTATCATTCACACCGATTCAGAAACGTGACTTCGGCCTGAATATCAATCTGAATGCCTCTAAAAACTGGAATAAAGGTGGGGAAACCAAAATCGACAGAACCACAGGGATGTATTTGAATGGAGGCAATGCCCAGATCTTAAAAGAAGGTTATCCATTGAGTGGATTCTGGTCATATTCCTTTGCAGGCCTTGACGGAACTAACGGTAAACCGATGTTCAACTATGTTGAAGTCCCGGAAGAAGAAAAGAGTAAAAGTATAGACCCGACTACTTTCCTTGTGTATTCCGGAGAAAAAGAACCGTATTTCACCGGAGGTCTCGGTTTAAGTTTCCGCTACAAATCCTTATCGCTAAGTACCAGTTTCTCCCTTTTATTAGGTAGTAAAAAACGGTTGCCATCACCTTATAGTGATTTCGAAGGAAGACGCACTATGATGCCCGATCCAACCGCGAATATAAACCGAGATTTATTGAACCGCTGGCAAAAACCAGGAGACGAAGCCTACACAAATATCCCCGGACTACCAACATGGCCGATAGGAACAGCCTGGACCTTACCTAACATGGATAGTGCTAATTCAGCTATTGAAATGTGGGAGAAATCAGATGCTATGGTAGTCAGCGCTTCATTCCTGCGCTGTCGCAATATCGGATTGTCCTGGCAGATGAAAAAAGAATGGTGTGACAAAATCCATGCGAAGAACCTAGCTATCAATTTCAATATGGACAACATATTTGTAATAGCTAGTAAACGTTTTAATGGTTTCGACCCAGAATTAGAAAACAGCATCATGCCACGTTCTTTCTCACTAGGATTTAACATAGGATTTTAAACAATAAACTTAGAGATATATGAAACTTAAATATTTAATCTATACAATCGCACTCACCGGTCTTACTGCCTGCGGCGATTTTTTAGAACCCAAGTCACAAAGCCAATACATCCCGAAGGATGCCAATGCGCTACAAGAGATGCTTATCGGAGAAGCATATCCCCAACAAAAAGATACCAAATTTCTCAACTATCTGGAAATACTTGCAGATGATGTAGAGCAGAATCTAGTGGAAGGTTACGGATTCACTGACAACGACAAGGCAAATATGGAAATATTTGAAATACTATATAGCTGGCAACCCAATATGTTTGAAATACAGGACAAATTTGGAAAAGAATCAACCAACACATGGGGAAATCTTTATGAATATATTTTAGGAGCCAATGCCGCACTTGACTATATTGACGGAGTATCCGGCACAGAAGCAGAAAAGAATTACATCAAGGCACAATCCTATGCATTAAGGGCTTTCTACTATTATATGTTGGTCAATCAGTACGCACTTCCTTATAATTACAAAAAAGAATCGTTGGGAGTTCCTCTCAAACTAGACAGTAAAATGAGAGATGATAGCAATATACTGATGAAACGGAATACAGTAGAAGAAGTCTACCTACAGATTGTTACCGACCTAAACGAAGCGGAGCGCTTATTCCTGACTCTTTCCGCCAAACAGCAATATGAACCGAACTACCTTGTCAGCCTGCCTATGGTGCAATTATTAAAGTCGCGCGTAGCTCTCTATATGGAAAATTGGGAAGAGACGAAAACCTATGCAAAAAAAGTTATCAAAGAATGGAACTTCTCATTACGCGACCTGAATACGATTCCGGCACCGGAAGCAGGTATGAAAGAACCGTATTATACATTCAACACATATGACTCTCCGGAAGTTATCTGGAGTTATGGTACTATAAGAGATTTGACAAATGAATACGAAGGTTATATTGAAAAGGAAGATAAGAAAGACAACGATAACAGAAGAAAATTCAAAGCAGCAGACGGGTTAATCAACAGTTTCTCGGAAGGAGACTTACGTAAAGATCGTTATATCACTCGGGAGATACTGTATAATGAGAAAGTTCCGGAGAGCAGCACATTCTATGATACTTACCTCCCCTACGGTAAATATAAGACTCTTCGTTCCGTCCCCACTTCCGGAAGCAGTGACTATTTTGCACTCTCTTTCCGGATAGCAGAAGCATATCTGAACTATGCAGAAGCCGCTGCCATGAGCCAAGCTGAAGGAGAAGCTATCACCACTATGAACACATTGCTGGAAAAACGATATAATGGAGGAAACGCACCGTCTTTTTCCGGATTGAGCGGAGATGCCTTGATTACCAAAATACGTGAAGAACGCAGAAAAGAACTTTGCTATGAAGGACAACGATGGTTTGACTTACGCCGATATGGCATGCCTCCCATACAGCACAAGTGGGAAGGAAAAGTTTATACACTAACGGAGAACGATCTTTCATACGTATTACCTATCCCTACAGAGGTGTTGCTAAGCAACTTATTATTGGAACAAAATCCATTCGGACCAGAACGAAACGGAGTTCCCATTACAAACTAACTATAAATACAAGAAACAATGATTGTTAATTCTAAACAACAGAAAATCATGAAGCCAATATATAATGTATGGATATTACTGTTCTGTCTCACATTCGCTTCCTGCTACGATGATGACTCAATCATCCCGACCCCAGACCCGCTTGCACTTGCCGGAGGATTTGAGTTTCCGCAGGGAAATAATTCATGGGACAATGATGTCATGAATATATACCAAGAATTCGGAGTGAAGATTATATATAAAGATATCACAGATAAAGACCTCAATAAAAATTGGACAGGTGGTGGTCTCAGTGGTTCATCAAAATTGTTCGACAATTGTCTTGATGACGAAATGGTTGCATTTTATATCACTTTTATGAAAAACCATATATTTCCTTACCTCAACCGGGAAGTAACAGACAGAGTATTTCCCATGTACTGGTATATGCTATACAATTATTCAATATTTTCATCTTATATACCAGGAGTAATGGAATATTACGTGGCATTATCCGAACATGATGAAAGCCAAACAGATTGCTGGGTCACTTGTTTTTGGGGGGATGTAGCTCATTGCAGTTATCTTATGAATGGTATTACTATCCCCAATGACCCACTTACTGAATGGAAAAGCCCCATTGCTGGTAATCAAGATAGCTATGCAATACGTCGTTTCAAAATTATTAATGAAGTAATAAATACAGCCATCACCAGAGGAAATATTATCATACCCGAAGATGAATTTGATGCAGGATTCGATCATTTGACTCCGATTATCACAAAAGAAGACATCGAAAGTAAAGCTAGCCCTAATTATTATCTCACAAGAGGCTATCTTGGTGACATAAACTCTTTTTCGGCATCCTATTCTAAACCAAGGTCTGATAATCCTCCAACAGCAAAAGATACATTTATCGGTTATATGCAGATAGCCATGCGTCTCACTAAAGAAGAACGGGAAGCAATGTGGCCTTCGACAACCTATCCATTTATGAGTAGTAAGTTCGAGTTTGTAACCAATTATCTAAAAAAATACAATATTGACCTGGAAGCTATCGCTCAAGGACCGGAAGAATGGGATATCAAACCTTATCCGGAACTACCAGAGGCTGATGCAGGAGATGACGATGATGATCCTTGGGGAGACTGGTAGAACTTTTTTCTTTATCCAGTAGTAACCAAGTTATTAAAATAGATACGGATAATGACAAAGCTATTCGTTGCTTTACGATATATTATAAAACTCAATATTATGGAATTAATAAAAAGACTCTCACTAATACTATTGCTTTTATGCACCACCTCCTCCCTATGGAGCAACGGCGGACTGCAGTTTAAGGGAAAGTTAAGGATACTTAGACCTACTATCTTACAAGTAAAAGATTTAAATGGAAACCTTGTTTTGACTTGTTCCATCAGCCAGAACGGAGTATTCGAAACAGAAAAAAAAGAGATCCAGCCCGACGTATATACGCTATGTATCGGGAAAACGGAACAAAACATTTACCTTGAAAATACTCCTGTTAGTATCAATGGCTTTTTCGATGAAAAGAATCCCGAACAAAGCTCACTTTCATTCACCGGCATTGATCCGTTTCTGACTTTACAAAACTATATGCCGGCCGAAAGAGATCCGGATAAAGCAACAATCTCGACTTCTGCCAAAGAGAAACTGACGCCTGCCATGGCGTCAGCATTAGCTTATCTGGCAGATGTGAATGATTACCCATCCAACAAAATGTTATTGGATATGATACCGGAACAAGATAGGAATTCTTTGTCTGCCAAATGGTTAATCAACAAAGTAGAAGTCCTCTCCCACCAGATCATCGGTGCAGAATGTCCTGGTTTTACGTTCATTGACAGCAATGGAAAGAGTGTAAGTTTAAAAGACTTCCGTGGAAAAATTGTCGTACTGGATTTCTGTGCTTCCTGGTGTGGTCCTTGCCGCAAAGAGATGCGCAGTATGCTGACAATATATAATGATCTGAAAGCGGATGATTTAGAATTCATCAGTGTTTCGTTGGATGACAGCGAAGCAAAATGGAAAAAAATGCTGGATGAAGAAAAACTGCCGTGGGTGATGTTGTGGGATAAAACAGGATTTCCCAAAAACAGCAAGACTCCAAGCGCTATTCAGGCTGCTTACGGTTTCTACTCCATCCCTTTCCTTGTTGTCATAGACAAAGAAGGCAAACTCGCTGCACGTAATGTCCGGGGTGAACAGGTGCGTGAAGCCATTTTAAAAATAAGAAAATAACTAGATTGTATAAATTATAACTCATCAACAATGAAGAAACTTATATTTCCTATCGTATGCTGTTTTATCAGCATTACAGTATCGGCTCAGTTAGTCAAACAAGAAGCAGAAACACAAAAGAAACAATCCGAACTGGACTGGTTTAACTGTTCTTTCGACAAAGACAGTGTATACGGTGCTGAAGTAAACAAGGCTTACGAGTATCTGAAAGCCAACAAAAAGAAAGCTAAAAAAAGACCGGTTGTTGCATTGATCGGAACAGGAATGGACGTAGAACACGAAGATCTGAAACAGGCTATCTGGGTGAATCCCAAAGAAAAACTGAACCAGAAAGACGATGATAAGAATGGTTTGATAGACGACATCAATGGATGGAATTTCATCGGTGGCAAAGACGGTCAGGTCATGGAATCCCTGACACGTGAAGGAGAACGCGAATTTTTCCGTCTGAAAGATAAATATGCGGATTATATCTTTGACGGAAAGAAATATTATAAAATCATTAACGGAAAACGTCAGGAAGTACCCGCACCAGAAAATATGGAAGAATACAATTATTATCGTTATAAAGTAATGCCAGAATCCAGAATCGGTGGTTCATACGGTGGTCTGCAACTCTCTTATGTCATTGAAGAGTATGTTGAGAAGTTTGATAAGGACATGAAAAAGCGTTTCCCCGGAAAAGAGCTGACTGTCGATGATTTCCAGAGTTGCTATGATCCTAAAGCAGAAAGAGACAGCCTTTCTGAAATTGCTTTTGTATTTACTGCTTACTACTTCAGCCTCTATAATACAGATAAATGGGAACCCGTATATCAAAATATGGGAAAGAAAAGTGTAGCAACAGCGCAAACGTCCTATGAAGATGCTTTAAAGAAATACGGAACTGATAACCGGAAAGAAATTGTAGGTGATAATCCTCTGGATATTAACGACACACAATATGGCAATAATGTACTGTTGACGTCTGACGCAGCAACAGGGGTTATGAAAGCGGGAGTGATCGCAGCCAAACGCGACAACGGTGTCGGAAGTAACGGTATTGCCGATAATGCAGAAATTATGACTTTACGTATTCATCCGGGAGAAGGAGAACCTTATTTAAAAGATATGGCACTAGCCATCCGGTATGCAGTAAACCACGGAGCGGATGTTATTTTATTGCCGGAACAAAATTCATTATACCCGGAAGAACAGAGACAATGGGTAGCAGATGCACTGAAAGAAGCTGAAAAGAAAGGAGCATTGGTAATAGTTCCGGTTTGGGATCTGTCAGTAGATATGGATAAAGATGAATTCTTCCCTAACCGGAAGATGAGAAAGGACGGAGAGCTTACCAATTTTATGGTGGTTGCTTCTTCAGATAAGAATGGAAATCCGGTACTGAACACCAATTACGGTGCAACTACTCTCGATCTGTATGCACCGGGAACAGATATTTATTCATCCTATATGGGTGATACGTACCAAAAAGGTACAGGTGAAGGAATGGCCTCGGCTACTGTTGCCGGTGTAGCTGCCTTGGTAAAATCATATTTCCCTAAATTAACCGGCTCGCAAATCCGTGACATACTACTGAAGAGCGTCACTTCACGCAAAGGGGTGGAAGTGGAAAAAGGAATCCGCGTAAACGACAGTCCTTCACAAGACTTGTTCCTTTTCGATGATTTGTGTATTTCCGGAGGTATTGTAAACGCTTATCAGGCAATTTTGGAAGCAGAAAAAGTCAGCAAATAAAATTAGCTTATGAAGTATACGACTCGTATGATAGGAACCGTCGTCGCCTTTTGCATGGCGGTTCCTGTATTCGCCCAACAATATAAGGCAACTATACCTTACCGGATGGTAGGTGAAAAGATGATTATCGAAATGAAAGTGAACGGCACAGCACGTCCTTTCATTTTTGATACGGGAGGACGTACGGCACTCACGACTCAAGCCTGCCAGGCACTGCAAATGGCAGCCACCGACTCGACTAAAGTAACGGATGTGAATAACGTGGAAAGCTATTACAAGACTACTCGGATAGAGAACCTGACTACCCCCGACCATGTCATTAATTTCAAAAATGCTCCGTCACTGGTCATTGATGAAGTAAAAGGCTGGGAATGTTTTGGAGTAGATGGTATCATCGGCAGTGATTTATTCGCCAATACCATTGTCACTATTGATTCGCAAGCCAAAAATATCATAGTTACTTCTGCTGAAAAGCCATCGACAGTGTCTTTACGAAAGATGTTGAATTTCACCAAAGGGGGCGGCATGCCAATCGTCAGCGTACAGATAGCTCCGGTCAGCAATATAAATGTATTATTTGATACTGGTAGTCCCAGCCTGTTATCGCTTATCGAAAGTGATTTTGAGAAAATCAAACCGGAAGCCTCTATGGAAGTGGTTTCCGAAGGATATGGAGAAGGGAGTATCGGAGTATCCGGCCAGGCGGACAAGGCTTCTTCTTACAGGGTTCGTATTCCATTGCTATCAGTCGGAGCCACCAAATTCCGTAACGTAACAACCAGTACCAACAATCACCCTTACACATTATTGGGTGTCAAACTGTTGCAATACGGTAAAGTGACCATCGACTATCCACGCGGAAGATTCTATTTCGAAGCATTTCAACCGGACAATGAAATAAACAATCAAGGTAACAATTTTGACTTAACGGTCAAAGACGGAGATTTGTTTGTATCTACCGTATGGAGCAGTACGAAAGGTAAGATAGCAGTCGGAGACAAGGTGGTTAAAATCAATGGCAAACCAACTAAGAAATATGACTTCTGCGAAAGTATTCTGAACGGAATACCGGAATTGAAAGAGAAAAAGAAAACGAAACTGACGATTGAGACAGCTTCCGGAGTAAAGGATATTATCTATGAAAAAGAATAATATGAAAAGTATAGGAATACTGACCGGCTTATGGCTGCTATTATTTCTAAACTGCGGACAAAGAATGGCAGCGCAAATCCGGAATAAGGTTTGCGACACCATTCCTTATGAGTTTATACAAGAGAAAATCATTATCCCCGTCACTGTTAACGGTATAAAAGTGAAATATATCGTCGATACGGGAGGAAGAACCGGAACGATGTATGATGCCGCAACGGAAATGAAAGCTACTGCCGCAGGATATATGCGTATCTCCGATGTGAATGCACAAGGCTCCAATTATCAGGAAGCACACGTACAGAATGTTTCTATCGGGGAAAACTATAAAATCAAGCAGTTGAAGACGATGGTACTGCCCAAGAATCCATTCTTCACCGGACTAGGGGTTGTCGGTATTCTTGGAGGAGACGCTTTCGCACAGTCGGTAGTCACATTCGATTCTCGTTCTAAAATAATGGTTATCAATTATCCGTATCGTCCCGAAGGACTAAAAGTAACGGATGGGATTCCGCTGTTGGATGAGACGGATCATCACTCCATTGTCAATGTCCGCTTAGGGGACAATGACTTCAAAGTTCTGTTCGATACAGGTGCGGGAGGCTTTCTGCTTTATTCTACAGAAGATTATGAAAGGCTGTCTGACATTTCGAAAGTTACTAACCATGGATATGGTATCGTAGCTGCAGGAATAACAGGTCTGGGCAAGCCGGTGGATATAAAGAAGGTGACTGTTCCTCCTATCAACATCATGGGGAAAGAATTCACGAACGTGGGTAGTACGACCACAGTGATGAATGGAAGCATCATCGGGGTGGATTTACTGGAATACGGTAAAGTAATTATCGATTATATGCGCAGACGGTTCTACTTTTTCCCGTTTGAAGAAGGGAAAACCGACATGGGCGGTGCTCCCGCTCTCTGGAATGTGAGTATTCTGCCACGCAATGACAGATTCGAAATTACAACAATCTGGGACAGCATGAAAGATAAAGTTGCTTTCGGCGACCAGGTGATTAACATCAACGGTACTTCTTTGGACGATTGTCCTATGAGTCAAATGGCTGTGGAAGATATCATGAACGCTATCCCCGGTGATACCGGTTATATTATTGTCAAGAAAGACAATCAGGAGAAAAAGATTGAAATCAGGAAAGAGAAATGAACTTTAAACAGAAAAAAGATATGAAGCGAATAATAACAAAGATGTATCTCTGTCTACTTGCATTTTGTATTGCCGGAGGAATCAGTGCACAGATACAGAACAGTATGACAGAGGTCATTCCATTCAAAACCATTGATGGAAAGATTATCGTAGAAGCCGCCATAAATGGCGAAGTGGCAGACTTTGTCCTCGATCTGTCAGGACATAACGCCCTGCTTCCTGAGGCTCTCAAGAAGTTACGCATCGACACGGGGAAGAACGGTACTTTTAGTGCTTATCAAGATTTTGTATTCAAACAAGTACCTGTTGGAAAAGTATATGAAATGGCAACAGTTGCTATTGGCAACAACACATTTAACAACGATCTGCCGGCTTTCACTCTGGAAGACGAACCATATCTGCGCAAGCTGGGAGTGATGGGCGTATTAAGCGGTGCTATTTTCCGCACTTCCGTTCTGACTATTGATATGCAGCGGAAAAAACTCACCATTACGCAGCCCTATCGTCCTTCTTACATGAAATTAAACTATCGGGAGAACTTTGAGCTGATTACAGGATTAGGAATCGTATGTCCGATATCCATTCAGGGAAAACCCATTTCTCTTGTTCTGGATACATGGAGCGAAGGATTGGTGAATCTTACAGAAAAAGATTTCAATACATGGAGCACACAATATACCAAAGGAACCAACCAAAAAATTTCCAATGGATATAAAGAAGCGACTCAAGAAGAGGAAAGCCTCATCTTGCCTGAAACCATGTTTGTAAAAACAAAGATTGAAGATGCCATGGCAGTGAAGAACCCGTACTTGAAACGCTCCGTATTAGGCAAAAAGATACTGGACTACGGAATTATATCCATCGACTATATTC
>OKSF01002937.1_pt1 | contig 10769 bp, 8 predicted proteins | sample 1606061 | NCBI WGS metagenome assembly OKSF01 (sample SAMEA3541567, study PRJEB24748) | human gut metagenome | biome: human gut; feature: human-associated habitat; material: faeces | place: China | collected 2012 | reverse complement strand
CACTATACGGATTACGTGCTGGGGGAAATCGTGGATATGTTGGCGAAGACAAATGCTCCGGCATCCATGCTTTACTTAAGCGATCATGGAGAGGATATCTTCGATGATTCCAGAGCCCGTTATCTGCATGCTTCTCCGATACCGACCTATTACCAGTTGCATATCCCGTATGTGATCTGGTTCTCGAAGGCTTACCGGGAGTCATATCCCCAGAAATATCTGGAAGCGCAGGCACACGAGACTTATCCGGTTAGCACGAACAGCGTATTCCATACGATGCTTGATATAGCTGGCGTGCGGACTCCGGTGGCCGATTCCACGTTTGCCTTAACGAATCGTGCCTTCAAGGTACGTGACCGTATGTATCTGGGAGACCATGACGACCCGATCCCATTTTGGAAAGTCGGCTTAAAAAAGCAGGATTTTGAGATGATGGATAAATGGGATATCGCTTATGATAGGAATTAGACTGATCTCAACCGTATATGAAAGAGCAAAGCGGACATATTACTAGCAAGGTGATATTAGGCTATATTTTGCTGATTACCATTGCGGTCTGCTCGGTCGCTTACATTTATAATATAGTAGAGAAAGTGGCCGAGGAGGACGAGCCGGATCATCAGGCACGCCGGAAGGTGTACTTGGTCACTAATACGCTCTCCCTGCTCTATGAAAGCGAGGCATTGGGGCAGTTGGTAGGCATGCCCCAGAACGAGTTCCGCCACTTCAATCGTACGCTGAATAAGGCCCATAGTAACATGGATTCGTTGAGGACCTTGGTGACGGACTCCATGCAACTCCTAAAAATAGATACGATCGACATACTGCTGGAGCGTAAGCGATGGAATACCCGCCGCTTGCTTGAGACTTGTAACCCGGTTTCAGGAATGACATTGATGACACTGATTTTGGCTTCCGTAGTAATGGTAGCTGTCGGTCTGAAAGGTCCTTCGGGTATGGTTGCCGCATTGGTGATGGGTGGCGTGGTATGTACTGCACTGTCAATGGCAGGAGGTTTCATCACCGACTTGAAGATTGGGTACTGGCTCGGAAGTACACCCGCCAAACAGGAAACATGGAAGTTTCTGGGAACAATCGTATCAGCTGCAACAGTAGGCGGTGTAATGATTATCCTGAATAAGACATACGGATTTACAAGTGGCGCACTGGCTGCTCCGCAAGCAAATGCGATGGCGGCCGTGATCGAACCACTAATGAGCGGTGTAGGTGCACCCTGGTTGTTATATGGCATTGGGGCTGTCTTAGCTATTATTCTGACTCTTTGTAAAATTCCTGCATTAGCTTTCGCATTGGGTATGTTTATTCCATTGGAACTGAATGTACCGTTGGTAGTGGGTGGAGCAGTGAATTGGTTTGTTACAACACGTAGCAAAGATGCATCTCTGAATACGGAAAGAGGTGAAAAAGGAACTTTACTGGCATCCGGTTTCATTGCCGGAGGTGCATTGATGGGAGTAATCAGTGCCGCGATGCGCTTTGGTGGAATCAATCTGGTTAATGAGGCATGGTTGAACAATACTTGGTCAGAAGTGTTGGCATTAGGAGCGTATGCCTTACTGATTCTTTACTTTATAAAGGCTTCAATGAAAGTTAAATAAATAATTATGAGGAGACTATTATCCATTATAGTATCGCTTGTAACTGCCATATCATTTGCGCAGCAGCCCGTCGAGCTACCTTTGTGGCCCGACGGTGCTCCCAACTCCAGTGGACTAACCGGAGAGGAGCAGGAAACGCGTCCTCATTTTGTCACGAATGTCACGCATCCCACCCTGACGGTCTACCACCCGGAAAAGCCGAATGGAATGGCTATTATCATGTGTCCCGGAGGCGGGTATCGTGGACTGGGTATGGATGGAGAGGGGTATGATATGGCTCCCTGGTTCTGCGGACAAGGTATTACCTATATAGTATTAAAATACCGGATGCCGAACGGACATTGGGAAGTCCCCGTATCAGACGCCGAACAAGCCATTCGAATGGTACGTCAACATGCCAAAGAATGGAATGTCAATCCTTACAAGGTAGGATTAATGGGAGCCTCTGCGGGAGGGCATTTAACTGCTACACTCGCCACTCACTACAATTCGGAAACACGTCCGGACTTTCAGATATTACTTTATCCGGTGGTTACGATGATGCAAGTCACCCGTGGAAATACAAGAACTGCATTGCTAGGCAAAAATCCAACAATGGAACAAATACAGAAGTTTTCTGCCGAATTGCAAGTAACGCCCGATACTCCACAAGCATTTATCGCTCTTACCTCCGACGACCCTTCCGTAGCACCTTACCACGGAGTAAACTATTACCTTGCTTTACAGAAAAACAAGGTTCCGGCAACTCTCCATGTTTATCCTACCGGAGGACATGGCTGGGGATTTAAGGATCATTTTAAATATAAGCAACAATGGACACAGGAATTGGAGAAATGGTTGCGCGACGGCGTTGTATTCCCGGAAAACCCCGAACCCATGTTACGAATCGGGAAATCTTACCTGGGAACTAAATACGTGGCTAACACATTAGATCAAGACGGAGAAGAATCATTAGTGATCCGGACAGATGCCGTAGATTGCCTCACTTTCGTAGAATACACGTTGGCACAGGCACTCGGCTCTTCCTTTGCCGACAATCTGCAAAAAATACGTTATCGGGACGGCATCATCAACGGTTATCCTTCCCGGTTGCATTATACTTCCGAATGGATAGAGAACGGAATCCGCCACGGATTCCTCACCGACATTACTGCCAAAAACAGTGCGCATACCCAGAAAATCTCTCTTTCGTATATGTCTACCCATCCCAAGCAATATAAAAAATTGGCTGATTCGCCGGAAAATGTACGACAAATGGCCGAATATGAAAAAGCAATCTCCGGAAAAGTCGTACATTGGTTGCCGAAAAGCGAACTGCCGGAAGCCGGATTGCCCTGGATCATGAATGGAGACATTATTGCTATTACAACGAAGATGCCCGGACTGGACATTGCTCATGTGGGAATAGCAGAATATAAAGAGGGAAAACTGCACCTGCTGCACGCTTCTTCTACATTGGGAAAAGTAGTTGTCAGCGACGAACCTCTCAATCACATGCTAAACAACAATAAATCGTGGACAGGCATACGTGTTGTCCGGATGTCTCACTCTAAAAATAACTGATTATGAAACGAGTAAAACATTTCCTTCTCGCCTCGTGCTTATTCCCCACTTTGCTGGGAGCACAAGAAATGGCAAGCGCCTATTTTCTGGAACTTACTCCGGACGCCCAATCGGCAGGTATGGCAGGTACAGGATTAGCTACCACCGATAACGGTAGTACAGCTATTTTTCATAATGCTTCTACCATCGCTTTCTCACAAGAAGTGATGGGTGCGAGTTATTCATACGCTAAGATCAACCAAGATTATGCGCTACATAGCGCCTCTCTTTTCTACCGGATCGGAAGGGAAGGCATACATGGATTTGCTGTAGGTTTCCGGCATTTCAAAGATCCTAAGGTATTCGATTACCGTCCTCATATCTGGGATTTAGAAGCTGCTTATTTCAGAAATGTAGCCAAAAATCTGTCTCTTTCATTAACGTTCAGATACCTGCAAGCCAAAGCCGCGGAAAACGCAGACAGCAAGAATAGCGTTTGTCTGGACTTCGGTGCGACCTACTATCGCAATATGGCTCTATTGGACGAAATGGCTTCCTGGAGCATTGGTTTCCAAGCTGCCAACTTAGGTAAAAAGCTGGACGGACAAAAGTTACCCGCCAGATTAGGATTGGGAGGTACAATCGACCTGCCATTCAGCATAGAAAACCGTTTGCAAGTGGCTCTCGACTTCAACTATCTGCTCCCCTCTGAAATCCGTCATCTCCAGGCTGGCATAGGAGCTGAATATAATTTCCTGAAATATGGTGTTGTCCGTGCGGGATATCATTTCGGAGACAAAGACAAAGGAGCGGGCAACTACGGCACCCTAGGCTGCGGAATAAACTTCTGGCCGATACGTGCAGACTTCTCATACGCCTTGGCTGATAAAGATTGCTTTATGCGCCGCACCTGGCAACTGGGAGTTGGAATAGTTTTCTAAGCTCCTCTTCGAGGCGTTGCTTCACTTCGTCCATCGGCACATCGTGCTTTAATTCCTGACGAAGAGAAGTGACGCCTTTATCTATAAATCCGCAAGGGTGGATATAACTGAAATAACGTAAATCGGTATTCACATTCAGAGCCAGTCCATGCATCGTGACATAATGGCTGCTCCTCACTCCGATAGCACAAATCTTACGCGCACGAGGCGTATCACCTTCCAACCAGACTCCTGTCGCTTTCTCCAAACGTCCGGCCTCAATGCCATAAAAAGCACATACCCGAATCACCGCTTCTTCCAGCAAATGCACGTACTCTTTCAATCCTAACTGAAATTCTTCCAGGTTTAATATCGGATAACATACCAATTGTCCCGGACCATGATAAGTAATGTCCCCTCCCCGATCAATATGATAAAGGGTGGCATCAATTGCTTTCAGTTGTTCATCACTCAACAACATATTATTTTCTTTCCCGCTACGTCCTAATGTATAAACATGGGGATGTTCGCACATCACAATACGGTTTTCATAACTCTCGCCCTGAACTTTTGCCCGGACAATGTTATCAAACCATTCTGTCTGCCGTTGCCATGCTTCGGCGTATGGTATCAAATTCCAATCAATAAAAAATGTTTTCATAAAAACAAAGGTAAGAAATAAAAAGAAAATGCGTACATTTGTTGGCCTAATATAACACACACAACTATGAAAATGAACTTTCCACAGGTAGACTTGCCTACCGAAGTATTAGCATGGACGAATGTAACAGAAGACATTCTCAATATTTACAAGCAATCTTGCCGGTTGCAAGCATGTATTGTTGCCATCTGTACCGAAGGTTCGATGAAAGCCTCCATCAATCTGCTTGATTATGAGATTCGTCCTAATGACCTGATAACTCTGTTACCGGGAACAATCATTCAGTTTCGGGAGAGAACAGAAAAGGTATGCCTTTGCTTTGCCGGCTTTTCCGCACATTGCGCCGGACGAATCAACCTGATGAAGAATATTGGTAACGCATATCCCAAACTGATAGAACAGCCGGTGGTTCCTCTTAATGAAGAGGTAGCCAGTTATCTGAAAGACTATTTTGCTCTATTATCACGGGCCAGCTGCAATGAGAACTTCGAAATGGATTCTGAATTGGTTGAATTGTCTCTTCAGACCATCCTGACAAGCATACGATTGATATATCATAAATTTCCGGGTGAAAACGGTAGTTCGAATCGAAAAAAAGAAATCTGCCGGGAACTGATTCATGTTATCACCGAGAATTATAAAAACGAACGTCGTGCACAGTTCTACGCAGGTAAATTAGGTATATCTCTTCAACATTTAAGTACGACAGTAAGACAAGTGACAGGTAAAAGTGTATTGGACACTATTGCATATATTGTCATTATGGATGCTAAAGCCAAACTGAAAGGAACCAATATGACTATCCAAGAGATAGCATATTCTCTAAACTTCCCCAGTGCCTCTTTCTTTGGCAAGTATTTCAGACGATATGTAGGAATGACGCCATTGGAATTTAGAAACAGATAATTTATACGAAGGACGATAGAAAACATAAATGGTGAGTTGTAAAACAATGAACGGTGAATAAATTGCGTATTATCCGCAAAGTATTCACCGTCTATTATTTACAGTTCGCTGTTCATAAATGACAGCTTACCATTCATCGTTTACAGCTTACAGGTTCCTGTCTTTTTATAGTTCATTTCTCATTTTCGTCCCAAGCTCAACGAATTGAGCACTACGCTCACGCTGGAGAACGCCATTGCGGCACTTGCCAGCATCGGATTCAATAACAAACCATTCAGCGGGAACAAGATACCGGCAGCAATAGGAATACCGATCAGGTTGTAAATAAACGCCCAGAAAAGGTTCTGATGAATCAGTTTGACTGTCTGCTTTGACAACTGGAAGGCTTTAGGAAGCAGCAACAAGTCCGATGTCATCAAAGTCACCATAGCCACGTCCATAGCAATATCAGTTCCTTTTCCCATAGCAATGCTGACGTCAGCCAATGCCAGTGCCTGCGAATCATTGATACCATCGCCCACCATCGCAACCTTCTTTCCCTGCATTTGAAGCTCACGTACAAATTCGGCCTTATCGTCCGGTAGAGCGTCGGCAACAAAACGTTCGATTCCTAAACGGGAAGAAACGGCTAGTGCAGTCCGTTGTCCGTCCCCCGTCAGCATACAGATGTCAATCCCTTGACGTTTCAGTTCCTTCACTGCTTCGGCAGAAGTAGCCTTTATCGGGTCGGAAACAGCAATGATAGCCAGCAACTCGTTTTCACGTCCAAAGTAAATGATGCCGTTACCGTCCGATTCATAGTGAACCAGCATTTCAGCCATCACATCGCTTACTGTCGCACTGAAATCTTTCAGGAGTTTATGACTGCCTACCCAGTAAGTATGTCCCTCATACGAGGCTTTGATTCCTTTTCCCGTAATGCTTTCAAAGCTATCCAACGCGGCAGGTTTTATTTTTTCTTCGTCCTGAAGCGCAGAGACAATAGCGCCGGCAAGCGGATGCTCCGATTTCATTTCCGCAGCTAAAAGTACATCTTTGAAATGTGGTTCCTGCGACTGCGCCCATAACCATCCGGTAGCTGTAGGATGTCCTTCAGTCAGTGTTCCCGTTTTATCCAGAACAACGACATCTACTTTGCGCATTTGTTCCAAAGCCACTGCATCTTTAATCAGAATATGCTGGCTGGCAGCTTTACCTATACCCACCATCAACGCAGTAGGTGTAGCAAGCCCCAAAGCACATGGACAAGCAATGACAAGAACAGAAACAGCCGACAAAATACCATAAGAAATATATTCACTACCACCAATGGTAACCCACAATACAAATGTCAGAATGGCAATGCCCAATACGACAGGTACAAAAATCCCCGTAATACGATCGACAATGCGTTGCACGGGAGCTTTGCTGCCCTGTGCTTCCTGCACCATAGCGATAATACGGGCAAGCACGGTTTCACTGCCTACCTGTGCGGCACGAATGATAAATGAGCCACGCTGGTTGATCGTTCCCGCCAATACTTTATCACCTTTCTTCTTTTCTACCGGAACCGGTTCACCGCTAATCATACTTTCATCGACATACGAGTCGCCTTCGGAAAGCTGACCGTCCACAGGTATTTGCTCTCCCGGGCGTACAACCACCAAATCACCTACCTGAAGTTTTTCAATCAGGATCTCCTCCTCCACTCCATTGCGCAGAACACGAGCCGCTTTAGGCTGCATTCCCATCAACTTACGGATAGCTGTCGAGGTATTTCCTTTGGCACGTTCCTCCATCAACTTTCCGGTAAGGACGAAAGCGATAATCACCGCAGAAGCCTCATAATAGACATGCGGTTCCAATCCGCGGTCATACCAGAATTCGGGGAAGAAAGTGTTGAACAGACTGAACAGAAAAGCAATGGAAGTACTAAGAGCAACCAAAGTATCCATATTGCTCCGTCCTAATTTAGCCTGTTTCCAGGCTCCGGTGAAGAAACCACCTCCGAAAAAGACCATAACAGGGATAGCAAGTACCATTTGAATCTCATTAGAGTATGGCACATGCATCAGTATCATGGAATATACCAACAATGGTACTACCAAAATCCACGCTCCAATTACCTTCCATTTCAAACGAGTGTAACGCTTATGCTGTTCCTCTTCCCGGCGTTCTTCTTTGTGGGCTTCTTCCACAATCAGATCATAACCTGCCGCAAGCACAGCCGCACGAATCTCTCCGGGAGTCAGCTGCTCTTTCTCATAAGAAACGGTCAATGTATTGGTAGCAAAATTAACGGAAGCCTCAATGACTCCCGGCAATTTTTTTACTGTTCTTTCTACATTATTGGCACATCCTGCACAATGCATATTAAGCACAGGAAATGCCTTTTTTGTTGTGTTACCCATATAATTATTGTTTACGGCCTTCCCCTCCTCTCGAAAAAGAAGTTGGGGAAGAACCCTTGTTTGTTTATAGAAACAAGCTAATACAGGTATTTGTTCAATTACTTCTTATCAGCCTTCTGATCGTCTTTCTTTGTTTCTTTTACAAATTCGGCTTCATAACTGAACTTATTAAACCCTGCCTGCAACTTCTTTACATTCGTTTTTTCAGCGTCATACGTAATGGTTACCATTTTCGTTTTTACTTCGGTCGAAATATCCTTCAACCCTTTCTCAAAACGCATATTGTCCTTTACTTTCTTTTCGCATTTCTCACAGTGCATCTGCGACACTTTAAATACAACAACACGAATATCTTTTGCCAATACAGCTGTTACACTCAAAAGAGCCACCACGCAAGTGGCCATCCATCTTTTTGTTCTCATTTTTCTTATCAGTTTAAAATTAATATTCTTTATTATGCGATCGTTTCTTTCATTCGCTATTTCCTGCTTTTACTCACTATTTCTAGCTAAGTTAAAACGTATTCCGATATATCCTTTTGCTCCGTGCACCGGTCCCCAAATCATGGTAGAATCAAAGTTGTTCCCCCAGGGATTTGCCGCATCGATAATCGGATTCTTTTGTTTGAAGTTTGTCAGGTTCTCGCCTCCTACGTAGATAGACCAGCGGCGGAAGTAACGGGTCACCTGTAAACTCAACTGTTCAAAACTGCCATAACGACGTTCCCAGGACAACTGTCCGTCTCCCAGTTCATAAGGAGTAGGCATCCTGCCGCCGCCATTCAGTTGCAGTGTGGTGTCAAACTGCCATATTCCCAGCGGAGTTTGGTAAGAAGCCGTGAGTAGTCCTTTATATTTGCTAGTCAGCGGTTTCTCCATTCGTTCACCTTTGTAGGTCGTTTTTGCATCTGTGAGCCGGTAAGCACCTGTCAGGGTGAATCCTTTGAAGAAAGGATAACTTGCTTCCACTTGGAACACATGCGAATAAGAGCGTCCATCCAAATTGTAGAAAGCTACTTCATGGGGGTTGCTATCCATATCTACGATCACTTGTTTCAGGAAATCCGTATAATAGTATTCTGCATTCACATTCAGCGTTTTGCCGAATATAGGGATATAAGTAGAGACGCTGGCACCGTAATTCCACGCTTCTTCCATATCCAGGTTCTTTGCTATTTCCACCTTACGACTGCTGGAAAGCAGGTAGTTGTTTTCCGCCAACACATGATTGGTACGATACCCTTTTCCGGCAGAAAGACGGAAATTCACATAATCATTCGGATTGTACTTAAGATGCGCACGCGGAGTCACGAAGAAACCATGTTCGTTACTGTAATCACCACGCAGACCGGCCATTACCATCCATTTATCATTCAGGTTCAACGTATATTGCACGTAAGCACCGGGAACAGCTTCCTTTTCAAAGGCTTTGAGAGGATTGTCCGTTGTATTTTCCAAACGGTAATGTTGGTCATAAGCGTCATAATTGAAGCTCAATCCAGCGGAGAAACTATCTTGCGGATTAAATTCCGTTTCAAACATCAGCGAAGCATAGACGTTGGTTTGATCCACATTATACAGTTTGCGTCCATACGTAGCATCCTGATTGTGTAAAGTGGTGGAAAGAATCAAAGCCAGGTTCGTATTCTTCTCCTTATTAAAGATATAGGCATTCTTGGTGAAGAATTCATAGCGTTCTGTATCGATCCCTACTTTATACAGGTCACCGGAGTGCATTGTCCCTCCGTGATTGGCCTGTCCGCTGGTACGTGTTTCAGAAAGGGCTTTGATACCTGCCTGGAAAACATAATGGTCGCCCATATATGCCCACCGATTCCACACATTATATTGTTCTACCTGCGGAATATCCACAAATCCGTCATCGTTGCCATCATGTGCCTTGGTCTCATTTTCGTAATGTGCCAGCAGAGAAGTGCTCCATCGTTTGGAAAGTTTCAATGTAGCGTCCGCATTGGCTTCATACCTGTTGGTAGTGCTTGCAAAAAGATTGGCAGAAACCCAATCGGCTTCCGGCAACTGTGGTTTCTTAAATTCTACGTTTATCTGTCCTGTGATGGCTTCATAACCATTCTTCACCGAAGATGTTCCTTTGGAGACCTGTATGCTCTGCATCCACGGACCGGGGACATATCCCAATCCATAAGGAGCGGCGGCTCCCCGATAATTCGGGATGTTTTCCGTCAACATCTGCACATAGGTGCCGGACAGCCCCAACAATTTAATTTGTTTGGCTCCTGTTGCCGCATCGGAATAACTCACATCTACTGAAGGGTTCGTCACAAAACTTTCACCCAGATTACAACAAGCGGCTCTACTCAATTCGGCACTGCTTATCATGTCTTCGTTCATCACGCTACTGCGCAATTTCATCGTTCCCAGTTTACGAGTGACAATATTTACTTCATTCAGTTCCACTCCATCACGAAGCACAATATCCAGTTGTTGATTTTTACTGCTCACATGAATCGTGTCGTTCTGAAAACCGATAAAACTGACAATCAGCATGTGGCTTTTGGAAGGTTTAGTGATAGAAAAACTGCCATCCTCTTTGGTTGTCACTCCTTGTCCTGTATTCATCCAGAACACATTGGTACCCGGAATAGCCTCCCCGGTACTATCTTTCACTGTTCCCCGTACTTGCGCATATATATTGCCAGCAAATAACAGGAACAGTCCTATTATCATATATTTCATTCTTTCTAAAGTTACTT
>OKSF01002936.1_pt1 | contig 10771 bp, 1 predicted proteins | sample 1606061 | NCBI WGS metagenome assembly OKSF01 (sample SAMEA3541567, study PRJEB24748) | human gut metagenome | biome: human gut; feature: human-associated habitat; material: faeces | place: China | collected 2012 | reverse complement strand
AAAAATAAAATCATAAGTTTCTTTTTACTGACAATTTTAAAAATAAATAATTATAAAATTATTAATTAAAACGTTTATAAAAATAGTGATATTTATAATCATTCTACTGATTACATGATTATTTTTAAGTGAACCTTATAAAAAAATTGAAAATAAGAGCATTTCTTTTCACAAATATTAGGAATTTTGTTAAAATATTTAACGATTAGTATTTTTAAATACTTTTAATCTCATTGAGGGGTGAGATACTTAATAGTATAAGTGTGGAGGATTACCAAAGTGGGTAAAGATTTATTTAATGATCGTATAAGTCGATTTTCGATTCGTAAGCTGAATGTAGGGGTTTGCTCCGTTCTTCTTGGAACTCTGGTTATGGTTGGTACTGCTAGTCAAGTATCTGCCGATGAAACAGCTAACCAAGTCCAAGCAGGAGATGTAGCTAGCACTACTTCTACAGTGAGTGATGAGACATCTTCTCAGAATGCTGTTGCTGCTCAAGCTTCGACGGAAGTCGCAAATTTCTTATCAAGTTCTGAGACTAATAGTCAGTCTCAAACCGTTTCAAATGCTAGCGCAGCTACTTCTGAAACGTCTACAACACAAGCTTCTAGTGAGACAACATCTCAAGCAGCTTCGTCAACGTCAGCAACTACTGCAGCATCTACCACTAGTGTTGCTGGCTCTACAAGTGTAGGCAATACTACGGGAGTTTCAACGACAGCCTCTGTTACATCAGCATCATCTGAGACACCTGCTTCAGAAACAGCATCTGAAGCACAAGGTGTGGACGTTCAAGCAGAAGCTTCTACAACGAATGCTCTTTCAAGTGGAGCCGAAGCGTCTGCTGTAGAGCAACCTGTTGTAACAGCAGAAACTTCTGGTCGACGTCGTACACGTCGTGCATTAGGTGATCCTAATGACGAAAGCTTGATTGGGGATGATGTTGAAGATGCAACTTCAACTCCAAAAGTTGAAAAACCAGGCTTTACAACAAATGTTGATGCCAAATCTATGGCTAGCCAAATCTCATGGTTGGACTTTGGAGATGTAGCTAACTGGACAGGAACTACTACAGTACTAGTTCCTAAAAGTGAAGTTAAACCAACTGAGAACTTAGAAGAAAAATTGGCTCTTCAAGTTGGGTCTACCTATACCAAGGAAATTATGCCTGGTTATGTAGTTACTGTAAAAGTCAAATCCTTGAAACCTTTCCAAGCGACTGAAATCTATAAGAAACGGATGGAAAATCAAGGGGCTACAGAAGCTGAAAAAGCAACCTATGATCCAAATGCAAAAAATGGTTATGTAAGTGGAGTCACTTCAAATGCTGCTAGGCAAGCTTTTAACAATGGTGAAGAGGCCAAAATCGTTGCTGATGCCCAAAATAATTGGACTGAAATCAGATTTGAGAATATTGATACGAAAACCAAGAAGACTACCATAAGTTCAGCTTTGAATGGTGGAAATATTGGAGTTCAGTTTGAAATCTCTGCAACCTTCCGTGGTAAGACAGTTAAGCCAGCTATTGTTATGGCTGATGGGGAGTCTGCTAACCCAGGTGAATTAGTTATGTTTACTACCAATGGAGAAGGTTGGCAGCATATTGGAGAATGGAAAAAGTTTACCAGACCAACTACTTCTGTAACATATTCACCACAAGATACTGAAAATCTTTTTGGACCTAATCCTAAATTTAATAATACCAACTTAAACCAACTTCGTAGATCTACTCAAGTTGGGCCAGAAAAGAAACCAGTAGCTTGGAAGTATTTTGGAAATCCAGACCAAGTTACAGGTGGTCTAGGAACCGGTATCTTTGGACCAAACATTTCTGAAGGTAATTATACTGTTCCAATCGTTATGACGCGTGGTGCCTCTGAAGTGGGGCTTTATGTCGCTTCAGGTGGTAAACAGTCAGCAATGCTAGGATTCTTCCCAATTGATGAAGGGGACGCTCCTGAGTCATACGGAAAAGCTATGCATACCATTGCAACTGTAGATGGTGTAACTGGTGCTAAAGTAAATCAACCATATATTGGTAATGTGAGCCCAGATATGGATGAGAATACCGTTCTTGACTGGTTCGGTGATGATAAGGCAACTACGGCCGATGAAGGAATTGACCAATTGCTTCCAGATGAGCTTAAAGGTACAACCAATGAGATGATCAAGATGGATCGTACACGCCCAGGTAACTACAAGCTGTCAATAGAAGCCCATACAGATGGAGCTTCAGAAGCTTATATCTACGGTTGGATAGACTTTAACCAAAATGGAACCTTTGATGAAGATGAGCGTTCGAATCTAGCAACCATTACCAAAGATGGTACGGTTCAATTAACATTTGCTAATAGCAAAACCTACATTGACCCAAGTGTTAATGAATTAGGAGTTCGAATCCGTATTGCTAAGAATGCAAAAGAAATCGAAAGCCCAACTGGTATGGCCTTATCTGGGGAAGTGGAGGACTTCAAGACTCAAATCACCCATCCACCAAAAGGGGAGTTTAAAGAAACCACTGGGGTTCAAGGTGCTAAGCAAACCGCTACTGTAGCCTTTACTGCTCGTGGTTTGCAAAAATATAGCCGAACTGAGTCAGCTAAAATTGATGAAACAGTAGAACCATACATCGTTGATTCAAATGGTAACAAAGCTACTTTAGATTCTGAAGGTTATTATGTAGTCCCTGGTCAAGGTAAATACAAGATTACTGGTAATGGTACAGACGTGGATGTGGAATTCATTCCAGAAGATCACTTCCTTGGAACAGCTGATGGCATCTCTATCCGTCGTACAGACAGCAATGGCTATGATACTGGCTGGTCAACAAAATTCCCAGCTGACGAAGCTAACGTAGATACTGTTTTAAATACCATGGATGGTCTCTATATTCCAACTGTTACACCAAGTAATATTGAAGGGGTTGATAAAACATCAACGGATGTTCAAGGAGCAACTCAAACTGAAACTCCTACCTTTAATACAACAGTTACGAACTCGAATGGTGAAAAGATTTCTATCACACCTAGTCTTACTTACCCTGCAAAATTAGTGGATCCAGCTACTGGTCAAGTGACTGATGATTCATCTGTAACAGTAGCAGGTGAAGGAACATATACAATCAATCCTACAACTGGTCAAGTGACTTTCACTCCAGAACCAAGCTTTACTGGAACAGCTACTGGTGTAACTGTTTCACTTACTGCAGGGGTTGGTTACGATAAAGATGGAGATGTGTCAGCTGATGCTGTTAAGACAGCAACAGCTAAGTACACACCAACTGTAACACCTATCACAGTGACTCCTACAGACAAGGTTTCTGCGGATGTTCAAAACGTTCCTCAAACCCAAACACCAACCTTTGATTTGAGTAGTGACAAGACTGCAAAAATTACAAGTAAAAAACTGGTCGATCCAGCGACTGGTCAACCGACTGATGAAACTACTGTGACAGTAGCAGGTGAAGGAACATATACAATTGATCCAACGACTGGAGCAGTTACGTTCACACCTGAGAAAGACTTTGTTGGTACTGCAGCAGGAGTAACTGTGCAGGCAACTGCTACAATTACAAATGCGAACGGTAAGACTGCAACTATCACATCTGATGCAACTTATACACCAACTGTTGTAGCAGCTGTTCCAACAGCAAGCCCTGCAACTTCAAAAGATATCCAAGGTGCGACTCAAACAGGTACACCAACCTTTGCAGGAACAACTGTTCAAGTAAATGGTGAAGATAAAGCTATTACCATTAAAGATAATAGCTACACACTTTTGGATAATGATGGCAATGAAGTGACAAGCACACCAGCTTATGCTGCTGATGGTACAACTGAAATTGGTACATATTCAATCGATTCAGCTACAGGTCGAGTCACTTTCACACCGACAGATAAATCATACACAGGTGTGGTAACACCAGCCAAGGTTCAAGCTGAAAGTTCAAACGGTATTAAGGTAGATACAACCTACACGCCTGAAATCGTACCGGTAACGCCGACAGCAACACCAGCTGAAACAACAGATATCCAAGGTGCCACTCAAACAGGTAAACCTGAATTCAAGGGTGGAACAGTAACTGTTGATGGTGTTGAGAAAACAGTGGCTATCAATGAAGCTGTTCCAGCAACCTTCGACGATGGTTCAACAACTAAGACAGTTGACGGCGTTGGTACTTACACAGTAGCAGCAGACGGAACTGTGACATTTGTTCCTGAGAAATCATTTACAGGCACAGCACCAGCAGTCACAGTCGTTCGTGAAGACATGAACGGTACTAAAGCTTCAGCGACTTACACACCAACTGTGACTCCGGTAACGCCAACTGCAGCTCCAGCTGAATCAACAGATGTTCAAGGTGCCACTCAAACAGGTAAGCCTGTATTTACTGAGGGTAACAGCCGTGTGCCGATGAATGATGATGTTGCCGCAACATTTGACGATGGCTCAACAACTAAGACAGTTGATGGTGTCGGTACCTACACAGTAGCAGCAGACGGAACTGTGACATTTGTTCCAGAACCAAGCTTTACAGGAACAGCCCCAGCAGTTACAGTCGTTCGTGAAGACATGAATGGTACTAAAGCTTCAGCGACTTACACACCATCAGTAACACCAATTACAATTACTCCTACAGACAAGGTATCTGAGGATGTTCAAAATGTTCCTCAAACACAAACACCGACCTTTGATTTGAGTAACGATAAGACTGCTGAAATCACAAGCAAGAAATTGGTGGATCCAGCAACTGGTCAACCGACTGATGAAACTACTGTAACAGTAGCAGGTGAAGGAACATATACGATTGATCCAACGACTGGAGCGGTTACCTTCACACCTGAAAAAGACTTTGTAGGTACTGCAACAGGTGTAACAGTTCAGGCAACTGCGACTATTACCAATGCTGACGGTAAGACTGCAACCATCACATCTGATGCAACTTATACACCAACTGTTGTAGCAGCTGTTCCAACAGCTAAACCAGCTACATCTAAAGATATCCAAGGTGCGACACAAACTGGAACACCAACCTTTGAAGGTGCAACTGTTCAAGTAAATGGTCAAGATAAAGCTATTACAATCAAAGATAATAGCTACACACTTTTGGACAAAGATGGTAATGAAGTGGCGACTACGCCAGCCTTTGCTGAAGATGGTACAACTGAAATCGGTACGTACTCAATTGATCCAGCAACTGGACAAGTGACCTTCACACCAACTGACAAATCTTACACAGGTAAAGTAACGCCTGTTAAGGTTCAAGCTGAAAGCTCAAACGGCATCAAGGTGGATACAACCTACACACCTGAAATTGTTCCAGTAACCCCAACAGCTACACCAGCTGAAACAACTGATATTCAAGGTGCTACTCAAACAGGTAAACCTGAATTCAAGGGTGGAACAGTAACAGTTGATGGCGTTGAGAAAACAGTAGAAATCAATGAAGATGTTCCAGCAACATTTGATGATGGCTCGACTACCAAGACAGTTGATGGCGTTGGTACATACACAGTAGCAGCAGACGGAACCGTAACTTTCGTCCCAGAGAAATCATTTACTGGAACAGCACCAGCTGTAACTGTTGTTCGTGAAGATAAGAACGGAACCAAAGCTTCAGCGACTTACACACCAACTGTGACACCAGTAACACCGACTGCGGAAGATACAACATCTACTGGTAAACAAGGTCAAACTCAAACAGGTAAGCCTGAATTTACTGAAGGCAACAGCCGTGTGCCAATGAACGATGACGTTCCAGCAACCTTCGATGATGGTTCAACTACTAAGACAGTAGATGGCGTTGGTACTTACACAGTAGCAGCGGACGGAACTGTAACCTTTGTTCCTGAGAAATCATTTACTGGAACTGCACCAGCTGTAACAGTTGTTCGTGAAGATAAGAATGGAACCAAAGCTTCTGCAACTTACACACCAACTGTAACTCCTGTCACACCGACAGCAACACCAGCTGAATCTACTGGACCTCAAGGTCTAGTTCAAACTGGAACTGTAACTTTCACTGAAGGTGATGAAGTAGCTCCAATTAACAAGGATTCGATTACACTTCTTGATGAAAATGGTCAACCTGCAGCATCAGTAGAAGCGAAATCACCAGCAGGTGATGTGATCGGTACCTTCACAGTTGATAAAGAAACTGGTGTTGTGACCTTCACACCAACGGATAAATCTTACTCAGGTGATGTTGTTCCGGTTAAGGTTCAAGCAGCTGATGCAAATGGAACTACAGTTGAAACAACATACACACCGAAGATTACTCCAGTTGTTCCAACTTCCGAAGATGCAACATCGACTGATATCCAAGGTGCCACTCAAACAGGTAAACCAACCTTCACAGAAGGTAATCCAAATGTTCCAATCGACGAAGATACACCTGCTACCTTCGAAGATGGTTCAACCACTAAGACAGTAGATGGCGAAGGAACTTACACTGTTTCTCCAGATGGAACAGTAACCTTCGTACCAGAAAAATCATTCACTGGAACCGCTACAGGCGTAACAGTGAAACGCGTGGATAAGAACGGTACTGAAATCACAGCTAAGTACACACCAACTGTGACACCAGTAACTCCAACAGCTGCACCAGCTGAAACAACAGATATCCAAGGTGCGACACAAACTGGTAAACCTGAATTTACTGCAGGCGATAGCCGTGTACCAATGAACGATGATGTTCCTGCAACCTTCGATGATGGTTCAACAACTAAGACAGTTGAGGGAGTTGGTACTTACACAGTAGCTTCAGACGGAACAGTTACTTTCGTTCCTGAGAAATCATTCGTCGGAACTGCACCAGCAGTGACAGTTGTCCGCGAAGATAAGAACGGAACAAAAGCTTCTGCAACCTACACACCAACTGTAACACCGGTAACACCAACTGCAGAAGATACAACATCTACTGACAAACAAGGTCAAACGCAAACAGGTACACCAACCTTCACACCAGGTAATCCAAATGTTCCAATGGATGATGATACACCTGCAACATTTGAAGATGGCTCAACAACCAAGAACATTCCAGGTGAAGGAACTTACACTGTTGCTCCAGACGGAACCGTAACATTTGTTCCAGAAAAATCATTCACAGGAACAGGTACAGGCGTAACTGTGAAACGTGTTGATAAGAATGGTACACCAGTTACAGCTAAGTACACACCAACTGTAACTCCAGTAACTCCTACAGCAACTCCAGCTGAATCAGAAGCCCCTCAAGGTGTGGTTCAAACTGGAACTGTAACCTTCACAGAAGGTGATCCAGTTGCGCCAATCGACAAAGATACCATTACTCTTCTTGATGAAAATGGCCAACCAGCAGCATCAGTAGATGCGAAATCACCAACAGGTGATGTGATCGGTACCTTCACAGTTGATAAAGAAACTGGTGTTGTAACCTTCACACCAACTGATAAATCATACTCAGGTGAAGTCGTTCCAGTTAAAGTTCAAGCCAAAGACACAAACGGAACTGTTGCTGAAACAACCTACACACCTAAGATTACTCCGGTTGTACCAACTGCTGACCCTGCAACATCTACAGATATCCAAGGTAAAACTCAAACAGGTACACCAAGCTTCAAACCTGGTAACCCTGCAATCCCAATGGATGATGATGTTCCAGCAACCTTTGAAGATGGAACAACTACGAAGACCATTCCAGGCGAAGGAACTTACACAGTTGCTCCAGACGGAACCGTAACCTTCGTACCAGAAAAATCATTCACAGGAACAGGTACAGGTGTAACCGTGAAACGTGTTGATAAGAACGGTACTCCAGTTACTGCAACATACACACCAACTGTAACTCCAGTTACACCAACTGCTGAACCAACAACATCAACAGGTAAACAAGGTCAAACTCAAACAGGTAAGCCTGAATTTACTGAAGGTGACAGCCGTGTACCAATGAACGATGATGTTCCAGCAACCTTCGAAGATGGCACAACGACTAAGACAGTTGACGGTGTCGGTACATACACAGTAGCAGCGGACGGAACTGTAACCTTTGTTCCAGAAAAATCATTCGTCGGAACTGCACCAGCAGTGACTGTTGTTCGTGAAGATGTAAATGGTACTAAGGCTTCAGCGACTTACACACCAACCGTAACTTCAGTCACACCGACTGCAACACCGGCAGAATCAACAGGACCTCAAGGAGTAGTTCAGACGGGAACTGTAACCTTTACTGAGGGTGATTCAGTTGCTCCAATTGACAAAGATACTATTACCCTTCTTGATGAAAATGGTCAACCTGCAGCATCAGTAGAAGCGAAATCACCAGCTGGTGATGTGATTGGTACCTTCACAGTTGATAAAGACACAGGTGTCGTAACCTTCACACCAACGGATAAATCTTATTCAGGTGATGTTGTCCCAGTTAAAGTTCAAGCAGCTGATACAAATGGAACTACAGTTGAAACAACTTATACACCGAAGATTACTCCAGTTGTCCCAACTTCTGAAGATGCCACATCAACAGATATCCAAGGTGCAACACAAACAGGTAAACCAAGCTTCACCGAAGGAAATCCAAATGTTCCAATCGATGAAGATACTCCAGCTACTTTCGAAGATGGCTCAACGACTAAGACAGTAGATGGTGAAGGAACATACACTGTTTCTCCAGATGGAACCGTAACTTTCGTTCCAGAAAAATCATTCACTGGAACTGCTTCAGGCGTAACGGTTAAACGTGTTGATAAGAACGGTACTGAGATCACAGCTAAGTACACACCAACTGTGACACCAGTAACTCCAACTGCAACACCAGCTGAATCAACTGATATCCAAGGTGCTACACAAACTGGTAAGCCTGAATTTACTGAAGGTGACAGCCGTGTGCCTATGAACGATGATGTTCCAGCAACTTTCGATGATGGCTCAACTACGAAGACTGTAGATGGTGTTGGTACTTACACAGTAGCAGCTGATGGAACAGTAACCTTTGTTCCAGAAAAATCATTCGTTGGAACTGCACCAGCAGTGACTGTTGTCCGTGAAGACATGAACGGCACAAAAGCCTCAGCAACTTACACACCAACAGTAACACCGGTAACGCCAACTGCTGCCCCAGCAACATCGACAGATATCCAAGGTCAAACTCAAACTGGTAAGCCTAAATTTACTGAAGGTGATAGCCGTGTGCCTATGAACGATGACGTTCCAGCAACCTTCGATGATGGATTAACTACCAAGACAGTAGAAGGCGTTGGTACATACACAGTAGCCGCAGATGGAACCGTAACCTTCGTACCTGAGAAATCATTCGTTGGTGAAGCCCCAGCAGTGACAGTTGTTCGTGAAGATGTTAACGGCACAAAAGCCTCAGCAACTTACACCCCAACTGTAACTCCTGTTACACCAACTGCTGACCCAGCAACATCTACAGACATCCAGGGTCAAACGCAAACTGGTAAACCAAGCTTCACGCCTGGTAACCCAAGTGTGCCAATGGATGATAATGTACCAGCTACATTTGAAGATGGTTCAACAACTAAAGTTATTCCAGGTGAAGGAACTTACACCGTTTCTCCAGACGGAACAGTAACCTTCGTACCAGAAAAAGCATTCACAGGAACAGGAACAGGCGTAACGGTTAAACGTGTCGATAAGAACGGTACAGCTATTACAGCTACCTACACTCCAACCGTTACACCAGTAACACCAACTGCAGAATCAGTTACTTCAATTGGTAATAAGGGTCAAACGCAAACAGGTAAACCAAGCTTCACTGAAGGCGATAGCCGTGTACCAATGAATAACCAAGTTCCAGCTACGTTTGAAGATGGTTCAACTACCAAGACGATTTCAGGTGTTGGTACTTACACAGTAGCTGCAGATGGAACTGTAACCTTCACACCAGAACCTGAATTTACAGGAACTGCCCCAGCAGTAACAGTTGTTCGTGAAGATGTCAACGGAACTAAGGCTTCAGCAACCTACACACCAACTGTCCTTCCAATCACTAAGTTTGTTGATAAAGAAGGTAAGGAAATCCCAGGATATCCGACAGTTGATGGTGAACAGCCAAAAGTTGAGATCCCAGGTTACCGCTTCGTAGAAACTAAGAAATTACCTAATGGTGATATCGAACATGTCTACGAGCAAGTAACGACATCATATGTAGATGAAAATGGTACTCCAATCCCTGGTTATCCAACTGAAGATGGTCAACAACCTAAGAAAGAAATCCCTGGTTATGAATTTGTGAAGACAGTTGTAGATGAAAATGGTAATACCCAACACATCTACAAACAAATTGTGACTCCAACACCAGTGCCGGATACAACTCCGACACCAGAGCCACAGCCAGCTCCACAAACAGAAGAGCCTAAGGCTCCAGTGCTTCCAGAAACAAAAGAAGAAGCTCACTTTATCAATCCAACTGATAAGACAGCTCAACTTCCAGAAACTGGTAGTGAAGATTCAAACCTTGCAATCTTTGGTTTGGCAAGTCTTCTAGCTGGATTTGGACTCTATGGCGGAAAACGACGCAAACGTTAAAATGATTTAACGGTCGTATAGGACATTAAGAATCCAGATTCCAATTAAAATAGACCTCATGGCATTTGCCATGGGGTCTATTTGTATGGCCCAGACTGTGATTTTTTAAGTCGTCATGATTGACTTTGCTCTCTAGGAAGCGTAATCTAGACCTTAGGTAAAGGATTATAAGGAGGTCCCTCGATGATTGAAGTAACTTATTTAAATACTGCCAAGCAAGAAAAACACACTTCCTTTGAAGATTACAATG
>OKSF01002935.1_pt1 | contig 10772 bp, 10 predicted proteins | sample 1606061 | NCBI WGS metagenome assembly OKSF01 (sample SAMEA3541567, study PRJEB24748) | human gut metagenome | biome: human gut; feature: human-associated habitat; material: faeces | place: China | collected 2012 | reverse complement strand
CTTGGAGCACGCTCTTTTTCTAACATAAAAAACCATTTACATAATTTACGTTATGTAACATCATAAACTATCCAAGGCATTTTTCTGCTCGTCATTGACAATATGCGTATACAAGTCCGTTACCTGTGTGCTAGCATGTCCTAGCTGGTGGCTGACCAAAACCTGTGATTTGGTTGCATCATAGAGACGCGTTGCTAATGTATGGCGCAGCTTGTGGGGTGTCACGCGGACTTTGAAGTCTTCTGAATACTTAGCCACCATTTTTTCAACGCTAGAAGCATCAATTCGGTTTGGAACACCTCGATACAAGGTTAAGAATAGAGCTGTATCAGTCTTCTCTGTCTTGTACCGTTTGTCTCGAATAGCGAGATATTGCTCCAGATAAGGCTTAGCAAAGGCAGCAACATTAACCGAGTCACGTTTTCCACCTTTTCGAGTAACGTCAATGACCATCATCTTAAGATTGAGATCACGAAGGTCTAGGTTAACGGCTTCAGAGAGACGGACACCAGAGGCAAGAAGGAGTGCGATAATGGCTAAATCTCGCTCTTTATTCTTATTAAAGGAGGATAAGGCGCGATTTGAGAGTGTTTGAGGGTACTCCTGGTCGATATAGTTTAGGAAACCTTCTGTTTCATCTCCTAAAAAGAGTTTTTGCTTGATATTTTCAGCTCGAGCAGCCAAGGTTTCTTTCTTTTTCTTGGTAGCAACCTTCTTCATGACGTTACGGTAGAAATAAGGTTCCCCATGCTCGTTTTCAACTTCCTCAGTCAAATACTTATAGAGACTAGAAAGTGCAGATAAAGTACGGTTAATAGTTGTTTGGGAAACTCCGTTTTTCGTTGTATTGGCATTGAGCAGAGGACGTTCACGTAAGTAAAGAATAAAGGATTCCATGTCTTTCTTGGTCATGTGATCCAGAACGTCTAAAGGGATCTCGGCCATGGTGTCAGCATCCGATATACCAGATTCCAAGACCCAGGTGAAAAATCGATCGTATTCCTTTAAGTATTCGTACAAGGTTGTAAAACTGTATGGAACGGCCAATTTTGATTGGTAATATTCCAATACATACCAGGGCATGACTTGTTTGAGTTTATCAATCCGTTCTAATAAGATCTCGCGTTTCATGTTTTTCTCCAAATCTTTCTATACTAGTAGTATAGCATAGCCAGATATATTTTTCAAGAAAATTATAGTTTTTCGGAAAGATGTCATAGGGTATCTATAGGACTGTTTTGTATCCCTTTCTATACTAGATCCCTTTTAAACACAATAAAATCAGCAAATCTCATGGATTTACTGATTGTTTTTCTTTTCTAACTTATTTTTCTACATATCGAAATGGAATCTTGCTACCACAGAGCCAATTATAGACTCGATCATTGACTTGAACGTTCATAGCTTCGTGGGCATATTCTGGCATGATTAAATGCTCTTTTGGACCTTCTAATCGATTATAAATGGCAAACTGTGTCACAGGATAACAGACATCATCATCTAATCCTGTAATCATGTGAACCTGTCCTTTGATGCGATGGGCAAAATTTTTCACATCAATATAGGCTAAAGTCTGCATCAAACGATCTTCGGTTTCGTGAAATGGATCATGGAACTTGAAATAACGGAAAAGCTCGTCATAGGCCTCGCTGGTGTTTCCAATCTCTAATACACGTCTGAAATCCGATAAGAATGGATAAATGGCTACCGTTCGTTGAATTCTTGGATTCAATCCAGCAGCTACCAAGGCCAGGGCACCGCCTTGAGATGCTCCGTAGCTGGAGAGTTTGCTGTCGTCAACTTGAGGAAGGCTGGCTACAATTTCAATTAACTGGTAAAGATCCAAGTAGACATCCTTATAAAATAGCTCATCTGGACCTTCCACAGCTCCGCGGATAATCTGTCCTTTTACAGTATTTCCAAGTGGTGACCGATCTCCGTCTGTTGAATAGCCTGATTGACCTCTTACGTCCATAGACACAACTCCATAGCCAGCTACTGTATAAGCCAGCATGTCGGACCAATCCCAACAACGGCCCATATAGCCATGAAAATGGAAAATAACGGGAACTTTTTGATCCGTTTTTGGGAGGATCATTCTTGAATAGACAAGGCCATTTCTGGTTCCTTTAAAGGTTAATTCATAACAAATCACATTTGGAATGCTGAAATCTCGTTCTTCGAGCTTGTATCCAGGCAGTTCAGTCATCTTTGCTAGGGCTTGATCCCAAAAGCTATCAAAATCATCAGGAACATCATCCCGTCCCTTGTAAACTTTCATTGTCTCTAGTAATTTAGGATCCTTCATAAAATCCTCCTTAGGTATGTGTAATCGCTACCAAAAATGTACCATATTTACTTAAGGATTGCAAGAGACAAATAAAAATTACATAACCGAAATTATGTAATTTATTTATAGATTCAAAAATAGACTTAATTGTTTCACTAGATCTGGATTAGTGGGTAAAGCTGAATGATGAGCCTTACGACCGTTTAAATTCACTTCTGTATAGGCCTGATTGTCAAAAATAGATTGTGCTGCTTGTGCGCTAGAAAGAGGGACGATGCCATCTGATTTTCCAGCAAAGCTACCGACAAAATTAAGGACTTGTACTTCTTTTCCCAGGCGATGCTTCCATTTTTGAAAATCGTCAAACATTTCTTGATTGAATTGGTAAGGACTGCCAATAATAGCCAACTTGCTGACGGTTACCTTCTTTTTCTCTAAAAAGCCACTTTCCAGTAAACCAGTCAAAACTAGACCACCATTGGAGTGCCCGACTGCCTTAAACTCTGTAAAATGATAGTGATCCAAAAGGTAGGTAAGAGCGATCTTAAGGGATTCGATTTGCTGCTTGATATTGCTGTAACCATCTCGATTATTTTCAAAGCCAATCACAATCATCGGATTCGGCTCTTTTGTATTCAGGCTTCCCTCCATCTCTATAGACTCATCTTTGTTGACTTTTATTTTTAAAAGACTTTGCTTTTTTCTAGAAAATCGATGGAGCATGCGGATGGTTCCATTGAAACGCTGAACACTGGCTGAACTACCAGGTACAAAGATAATCGGTCTGATCGGTGGTTTCTTCGACCCTTTTGGGAATTCAAAGGGCTTGCTGTGCGAAGAAAAGAGTCTTCCAAAGAAACGAATGAGTTGTTGAAATAGTTTTTTTAACATGTTTCCTCTAGTACTAGTTTCTAAAAGAACCCAGAACAGTGTGTTCCAGGCCCTTGCTAGAAATGATTATTTCCGCTTTTTCTTATTCTTGCGCATTTGTTTGGCCATCTTGTTCATCGCCCGTTTCATCATAAATTCGCCGGCTTTTCCTTTGAGACCACCACCAAACATTTGGCTCATATCAGGCATTCCAGCGCCTCCACCAAGAGCTGACAAGTCAGGCATGCCACCTTGTCCCATCATGCCTTCGAGGGCAGACATATCAGGCATGCCACCAGGCATATTCTTCGGCAGATTATTTGGATTCAGCCCCATTTGTTTCATCATCTTGTTCATATCACCAGAGAGGACACCTTGCATCATCTGTTTGGCTTGGTTAAAGTCCTTGATGAATTTGTTGACTTCGACAAAGCTATTTCCTGAACCAGCAGCAATCCGACGACGACGGCTAGGGTTCAACAAATCTGGATTTTCGCGTTCAGCTGGGGTCATGGATGATACAATGGCGCGTTTGCGAGCAATTTCTCGTTCATCGACCTTTAGGTTCTTCATGGCTGGATTGTTGGCCATCCCTGGAAGCATCTTGAGCAGGTCTTCCATTGGTCCCATATTTTGAACTTGGTCTAACTGATCGATGAAATCGTTGAAGTCAAAGGTGTTTTCCCGCATCTTTTCAGCGAGTTCAAGAGAGCGTTTCTCGTCGTATTCTTGAGAAGCCTTCTCGATCAGCGTCAGCATATCCCCCATACCGAGGATCCGGCCAGACATACGGTCTGGGTGGAAGGTTTCGATATCAGTGATTTTTTCACCAGTACCAGTGAATTTGATTGGTTTTCCAGTAATCTGACGGACAGAAAGGGCCGCACCACCACGGGTATCCCCATCGATCTTGGTCAAGATGACCCCGGTCACTTCGAGTTGTTCGTTAAACTCACGCGCCACATTGGCTGCTTCTTGACCAATCATGGCATCGACAACCAAGAGGATTTCATTCGGCTCAGCAAGTGCTTTGACATCACGCAACTCGCCCATGAGTTTTTCGTCGATTTGCAGACGACCAGCCGTATCGATCAAGACATAGTCATTGTGGTTGGCTCTCGCCTGCTCCAAACCTTGACGAACGATCTCTACTGCAGGGACTTCTGTACCAAGTGAGAAGACAGGGACATTGATCTGTTGACCAAGGGTCTTCAACTGGTCGATGGCTGCTGGACGATAGATATCGGCCGCAATCATCAAAGGACGTGCATTTTCTTCCTTGACCAATTTGTTAGCCAATTTACCAGCAAAGGTTGTTTTACCAGCCCCTTGAAGACCGACCATCATGATAATGGTTGGAATTTTTGGAGATTTGATAATGTCTGCTGTCTCAGAACCCAAAATGGCTGTCAATTCTTCATCGACAATCTTCACGATTTGTTGGGCAGGGTTCAAGGTTTCGATGACTTCATGACCTACAGCCCGCTCGCGGACGCGTTTGATAAAGTCTTTTACAACAGGAAGGGCAACGTCGGCCTCTAAGAGGGCTAGACGAATCTCTTTGGTTGCCTCTTGGACATCCGCTTCAGAGATTTTCCCTTTCTTACGAAGATTTTTAAAGACGTTCTGTAAACGTTCGGTTAAACTTTCAAATGCCATTATTTTCTCCTATTTTTTCAATTCAGTGGAAATCGTCCGAAATGTTGCAAACATTCTAGTTCTTCGGGTGTGACTTCTTTCATGATTTCATTTGGATATCCCCAACAGCTAAAACCTATTTGCATAGCTTTGGAGATATCATTGGGCGAGATAATCTGTAGTCGAGTAGGAAATACTTCCTCTGCGACTAATAGTTTGCAAGGTATTCCTTGATAAATGACGAGACTGCCCATAATCACTCCCGATTGTCAATGCTTGATAAAATTTCAACCTGCTCTTGTAGAAAAGTATCTTCCGGATAGCGTTCTAAAATCTGATCAAAAATCTGGCTGCGTACAATGTAATCGGAATACATATGGAGTTTCATTTCGTAATCTTCCAAAATCTTTTCTGTACGTTTAATATTGTCATAGACCGCTTGACGGCTCACTCCAAACTCTTCTGCAATCTCAGCCAAGCTGTAGTCATCTGCGTAGTAGAGCTCGATGTAGTTCATCTGCTTGTCCGTCAAGAGCGCTGCATAAAACTCAAAGAGCGCATTCATTCGGTTGGTTTTCTCAATTTCCATACCTTTCATTATATCAAAAAAGCCCGCTAAAGACTAGCGGGACTTGATGCTTTTTGAGCTTGAAATAAGAGGATACATCATTAGAGTTTCAGTGCCAACATATTGACCGTCATCCCTGCTGCAGTTCCCATCAAGAAGATGGTATCTCCTTCCTTCACATAGCCATGATCCAGTGCATAGGCTAGGCCGAAAGGCACGGCTACCGAAACCATATTTCCATAATCACTGACAATATTGAGGTATTTATCTTTGCCAACTCCCAATTTGTCCATGACGAGTGGTAAGGCGCGGCTTGCTTGGTGAGGAATAATATAGTCTACAGCATCTTTAGAGATGCCTGATTTCTCTTGGAATTCTTGGAACATTTCTGGAATAACACGGGCAGAAAGTAAGAGGATTTTCTTCCCTTTCATATCAAACATGAAATCAGTCTTGGTTGCTTCAGAGTACAATTTCGGATGATAAGCTGTCAAACCACCACGAATCTCGGTATCATGAGCTCCCTCAGACCAGGTACGTTGCATGCTGGCAATGATTCCTTTATCTTCCTTTGTTGCTTCAAAAATAAAGGCTGCAGCTCCATCACTAAACAATTCAAAGCTTTCTTTTTGTTTAGGATTCAGCCCTAGGCTCCCTACTTCACTAGATACAATCAGAACCCGTTGGTATTCACCACCTTCAATCAGATAAGAAACAGTGCTTAAAGCAGATACAAAACTGGTACAAGTGGTATTGATATCCATAGCAGGAATCGTCAGTCCCTTGGCCACGCGCTCATGGATCAGAGCTGCTGTACAAGGAATGGGCTGAACGCCAACCGCACTAGCCGAAACCAGGCAGTCGATGTCTGCCATCTTAAGTCCTGCATGGTTTAAAGCCGCTTCAATCGCACGCGCTGCAAGATCAATCTGTGTTTCTTCTCCTTCTTTCACGCGGTAACGAGTTTGGTCTTTGAAAGTCACGGTATGAGCTGGAAGCGCTGTTCCATAGCCTTTAATTTGCAAATGTCTTTTTACAGTAGTCATAGGATTCTCCTTTTATTGAAGTCGTTGAACACGTTTTAATTTACGTGTTGGGTCCCATTGGTAATCGATAAAATGAATACTTGGAAGAATGAATTGTTTCTGCTGAGCTAAGAGTTCAAATTGAGCAAAAATCGCTTGCTCCATAGACTCTGTCCGGTGACTCAAGGCAATGGTAATGGATCCATCTGTCAACTGAGTTACTTGATAGTCCTGAATATTTTCGACAAAGAGAATACACCGTCGAATAAAATCCGGATAGATCATTTGGCTACTGCCATCGTCTTTTTTGAAATAGAAGATATCATCTGATCGTCCTTCGATCTTTGCGATTCGAGTAAAGACGGAACCGCAAGGGCAAGGAGACTTTTCTTCCACCAAAATATCATTGAGGCGGTAGCGATAGATGGGTTGACTGGTTCGTTTGAAATCCGTAATAATCGGATAAAAGCGGCTATCATCTAGATACTCTTTTTCGACATACAAAATATCTTCGTTGAGATGTAGATTGCCTTCTGAACAGGTACAAGCTAAAAATCCTTCTGTCGCTTGGTAGACCTGATCAAGCTTGTCTAGTTGAAAAGCTTTGGCTATGATCTGAGCATCTCGATCTTCTAGGATCTCTGCGACAGAAACGACCTTGACGGGTTGAATCGCAAGTTGCTGATTGCTGACATAGTTGGCTAACTCAATCAAGGTTGAAGCTGGTGCAACCACAATGGTTGGTTGATATTCTTTGAGACGCTCTATATGCTCCTTGCTATCCTTGAAAATATCAAAATACTCTAATCGAATAAGGGACGAATTAATGGTTTGATAGAGTTCATTGTCCGCTCGTAAGAAAAAGGCAATGCGATGACCAAACAGATTTCCTTTGGGGAGCATTTTAGCTAAGATAGCCGCGGACCACATACTTCTTTCTTTTTCTGTGGTGACAAAAACTCCTCGGTGGCCGGAAGTTCCAGAGGACAAGCCTACTGCTACTTCTCCATTCATCTCGGTGAAATCTCGTGTTTGTTCTCCACGTATGGCCATCTCTAATGCCTGATCACGATCTACCCCTAGGGTATTGAGTTCATTGAAATGCGTCATCATGAAATTCTTATCCATAGTCCCGAAGGCTTCAGGAGAATGGGTTTGAAAATAGGGGGATTGAGAAGTGATAAATGCATGGTAGCGTGCCAATTGCTTTTTTTGGTACTTTTCTAAGGTTTCCTTTGAACGGAATTGATGGTACCATCTCGTTTCAATAAAGGTTTTTAGAAAGACTGTTTTTTTCATTTAAAATCCTTTCAATCCGTTCTTGCGGGTCGTGGCTGACCACAACTTGAATGCCCTCTTGTAAAAGTTTCTCTAGTAACTCTGCCCCCTGGAGATAGGCCTTCTTATTGTCCTGCACGAGGGAAGGAATGAGACGCATATTTCGTGTGTAAGGCAAGAGATCCACTCCCCAAGAAAGATCTGCTCCAATAAAGAGCTTGAGCTCATCCAGATAAAGACAGCCTTGGCCTTTTGCGTGTCCATCAATAGACGATACAAGAATGCTCCCATCACCAAAAAGATCCGCAGTCGGGCGATAGGGGAAAGCAGGATGCCTTTGATCTGCTTTGAGACAAGTCACCCGATCTTTGAAATCAGCTGGCAAAAACTCTTTAAAAATCAGATCTTTAAATTTCGGTTTTTGGTACACCTCATAGACTTCCCGGGTAACAAAGAAATGAGCATTTGGAAAAAGGGCTGCTCCACCGAGATGATCAGGGTGCAAATGCGAAAGAATCACATAGGAAATGGATGCCGGGTCAATCCCACGCTCATGCAATAAATAATCGATCTGGTCTTCTTTTTTCATCTGCATTGGGGTGGCTAGACGGTACCAGAAATACCGTGCTTTTTTCTTAATCTCGAAGTGATAGCCGGTATCGTACAAAATATAGCCTTTTTCACGATGATGAATCAAAAAGACACCTGCTGGAAATTGCATTTTTTCATTCGGAATCCCTTTAAATAAGAGACCAGAATGACTGCTACAATAGCCTGCTGGAAAATAATCAATGCGCTTGATCATGTTGGACATAGTTGTCAATCCCTTCTTCAATGGTCATTTTTGGATAGTAGCCAAGTTCGGTTTGGGCCTTTTGAATATCGAGGGTTTGGCTATATCGAAGGAGATAATAGGTATAGCGAGTCAATGGGGGTTCGGCTTTCAGATGAAAGAATCGATACACCCCTTCAAGGCTATAAGCCACACCTGCTACTAGACCTGCTGGAATTTTCCGATAGCGAATCGGCTCTCCTAATCCCTTTAATGTTGTTTCGATCAAATACTTAAAGGTCTTTGGTTCTCCATTTGTAATATTATAAACTTGTCCGTGAGCTTCTTTTGCTTCCAGAGCCAAGCGAATGGCTAGGGCAACATTTTCCACACAGGTCATATCCATGAGCTGCTCTCCCCCTCGAATCAACGGAATCCCAATTTTCCGACTGAGACGTAAAACCCGAGGCAAGATACTGGTATCTCCCACACCAAATAATCCTCTTGGACGCAAGATGATACTTGGCACATCTGGATAGTCAGAAAAAAGTTTTTCAGAAGCCAATTTGCTTCGGATGTAATTGTTGAGGTGATTTTCTTTTGGAGCATCGCTTTCCTTGATGTTTAATTGGTCTTTTCCAGCTGCGTAAATACTGGGAGAAGATACGTAAACCAAGCGTTTTACCGCATATTCACGGCACAAGTCAAGGACATTTTGGGTGCCGATGACATTTGCCTGATAGAAAGCCTTCCAAGGTCCCCAAGCAGTGGATAAGGCTCCTGCATGAACAACAGCATCAATTTCCTGAAAGGCTTGTCTTAATTCCTCAATAGCGCTCAAATCCCCTTTGATAAATTGAACGCGCTCACTTTCCAGAGCCTTCCCAATTTTTTCGTTTCGGCCAAAGGCTACAATGAAATAATCGTGAGCCAACAACTCATCGATCACATATTTTCCAAGGAAGCCAGTCGCACCTGTTACAAGTATTTTCATAGTTTCCCATCCGTTCCACGTCTTAATAATCGTTGAATCTCAAACTCCAAGGTATCCAACGGTTTGTAGGTTTTTGAAAGTTTGTTTAGTCTCTCTAACTTTTCCCAAGATTCTTTTTCTAATAGGGCATTAAAACCTGCTTGAATCTCTTCGGTGCGATTGCGATGTGCTTGAAAAGCAATTCCTGCTTCTACTCCTCGAATCGCATAGTCAAATTGGTCATAATCATGTGGCAAGATCAAGGCTGGTTTTTTAAATTCGATACACTGATAAAAGATTCCAGCTCCTCCATGGTGAATGACATAGTCCATCTGCGGAATATATTCTTTGTAGGGCAGATATGAGACAACCGTCACATTTGGCGCTACTTCTTCTTCAGAGAATTCCTTTGCCCCATCTCCAAGAGTGACAAAAAAGTGACATTCTGGATGCTCTTTGGCCAACTGCTTGGTTTGCTGAAGCAAGTTCTCCTTCGCCCAAGGCAACTGGGTTCCACATGTCACGAGTACCTTCGTCTTGTCCTCGTAAGGACTGAGATCTAAAGGATAATCTTCAGCTTTTTCAAGAGAAGTCCCCAAAGGGCCAAGCCAGGCATATTGATGAGGGAAGTGTGTCTTCAACTCTAGCTCCATCATCCCAATTCCAAAGATGGCATAAGGAGAGTAGATGGTCTCCACTCCATTTTGATTGTACAACTTGAAATTGTAACGTTTTAAGCGTTTGCGTAAGAGGAAAGCTCCACAGTATTTTCCAATGCGCGTGAGTTTACGGCATAGTGCTTGGATCTTCTCTTCCTTCTTCGTGCGCGCGACTCCCATCCCTCCGAAGAAGCAAGGAGGACCATAAGGAGTTTCGATAGCAAATTGTGTCGCCATGGTGGTAATCCAAGGAATTTCTAACTCTTCTGCCACAAAGCCTGCTGATAGAGTGATAAAGTCAGCAATCACAATATCTGGACGATTGACACGCCACTCCTCTAGCAATTGATCCGATACATGATTAATCAAATCAAGACTCCTAGACAATTGCCGATAAGCTGAAAAGAGATTGTGTTTTTTATCGTTATTAGCCACACGTTCAAATTCTTCTACTTTGTCCTCTAGAATCGGAACGACTGTGAAGCCGAGACTTTCTGCGACGGCTTTTTTCTGAGGACCCGTGAAAACTCGGATTTCCATAGTTGGATCATCTAATAAGGGTTTAACGAGATTTAAAGTTGGGTACAGATGCCCACTCAAGGGAACAGCTACCACATCAATTTTAATTTTTTTCATTTTTTCCTGCCTTATATCTTTTTTTAGATCTAAAACTAGCTTCTATCTATTAATTCGTAAAAA
>OKSF01002925.1_pt1 | contig 10808 bp, 9 predicted proteins | sample 1606061 | NCBI WGS metagenome assembly OKSF01 (sample SAMEA3541567, study PRJEB24748) | human gut metagenome | biome: human gut; feature: human-associated habitat; material: faeces | place: China | collected 2012 | reverse complement strand
AGGCAATCTGGAATGAATTTTGGCTACGTTACTGAGAACGGAGTGAACAGTAACGACATTCGCAATCCGCTTCGCTACTTGCTCATGAACGCAGTCACTTCGCGACCTGCGTTCAAATCTCAGATTTTCAGATAGGATTTAATTTTCTCCTCATGCAGTTCTTCTCCAATCACGATCAGGACCTCCTGTCCTACATGAAGCGGTCGGATTGTAATTTCATTCTTCGTAGCATTTAATTCAATCCACTGCCGTCTATCGCACTCTGCCCATGCAGATAGTCCAGAACCGTCTTCGCTGTCACTGTCTACTCTCATAAATCCCTTCATTCGGAACACACGCCCGCATTCAGAATCAGACAGAATCTTCTCAGCCGCTTCCCGAAGCTCCTTCTCAGTCATCTTCACATTCATAAAGTACAGAGAAGTAAAGGCATCCTCTGCCTCAAACTCTGGTTTCCTGTAGCTTGCCATCACATATCCACAGGATGCAATCCGGTCAAAGTCCTCTTTCGACATCTCATCCCAATTCCTGTGGATAACATCAGCAGTATCCACACCATTCATTTCACAATGAAATCTCCTGCTGCAATGAACCTTCTCCAACGCCTGATTCACATGCTCAATCGTACCCTGGATTTCCTCGGGTGATGCGTCCTGGCTCTTGCTCATCACAATGCATCCGGCATCTGCCACCTCAGAAGCCAGAATGAAATCCGCCTCCTCTGACAAATCACGCTCCAGCTTAGAATCCACAATTGCAATCACATTCCCAATCTGATACCAACGATTTAACGGCTCCTCATGAAGAATATCAAAGAACTCATCCACATCAAAAATCCCAGACGGCTCCACGATCACACGGTCATAACCGCACATACCCATAGCAATCAGTTTCGTCTTAAATCTCCTCCTGTGGCAGTCCTTATCACACCCTCCTGAGATCATCTCCAGCTCACAGTTCTCTCCCATCAGATCCTGAAGCAACATCATATCCACATTCACAGCCCCGTAATCATTCTCCAGAATCCCAATATTATTACCAGCATCCATCAGATACTGCGCATACTTCCTGATAAACGTCGTCTTCCCTGAACCAAGAAAACCAGTGATCAGATCTATCTTTACCATCGTATATCTCTCCCTTGCTGCTGCATAATTTTTCTTTTTTATCCGTAAACCGGAACTTCATCATCTGTGATCCACATACCTGTACGATCATAGCATTATAACGCAGAAAACGCAACGCCCGCAAAGAAAGACCACAATTATTCATGTTCTGAAATAATTGCAGTCTTTCTGATAGTTCCTTATGACAATTCCAGCTTACCGGTATAAAGCTGATAATAAGTTCCTTTTAACTTAATGAGGTCTTCATGGTCGCCTCTTTCAATGATCTTTCCATGATCCAGTACGATGATGGCATCGCTGTTTCTGATGGTTGAAAGTCGATGGGCGATCACAAATACAGTACGGCCTTTCATCAGGTTATCCATACCTTTTTGTACAATACTCTCTGTACGGGTATCAATACTTGAGGTTGCTTCATCCAGGATCAGTACAGGCGGATTGGCTACTGCTGCTCTTGCAATGGAGAGAAGCTGGCGCTGTCCCTGGGACAGTTCCTCACCGTCTCCGCTTAACATGGTATCGTAACCTTTTGGAAGCATTTTGATAAACTGGTCTGCATGAGCCAGTCTTGCTGCCTCGTATACTTCCTCATCTGTGGCATCCAGTTTACCGTAGCGGATGTTTTCTTTAATAGTTCCTGTAAACAAGTGAGTATCCTGAAGTACGATTCCCAGAGAACGTCTCAGGTCATCCTTCTTAATCTTGGTAATATTGATTCCATCGTAACGGATCTTACCTTCCTGAATATCGTAGAAACGGTTGATCAGATTTGTGATAGTTGTCTTTCCTGCACCTGTGGAACCTACGAAAGCAAGTTTCTGTCCCGGCTTGGCGAAAAGACTGATGTCTTTCAAAATAACTTTGTCCGGGTTATATCCGAATGTAACGTCTTCAAAGCGGACATCTCCAGTCAGTTCTGTATAAGTAACGGAACCATCTGCAGAATGTGGATGTTTCCATGCCCACATGCCTGTTCTCTCTTTGCATTCTGTGATATTGCCGTTGGCATCCTTTCTTGCATTAACAAGTTCTACGTAACCTTCATCCTCTTCCGGCTTCTCGTCAATGAGCCTGAAGATACGTTCTGCACCTGCAAGTGCCATAACGATGGCGTTGAACTGCTGTGCCACCTGCATGAATGGCTGGGTAAAGCTCTTGGTGAACTGTAAATAGGAAGCCATAACACCGAGGGTGATGCCGCCCACACCTGTTACAGAGAGAAGTCCCCCAAGTACTGCTGTCAGTACGAACTGCAGGTTACCGATGTTACCGATCACCGGTCCCATCATATTTCCGTATTTATTGGCATTTGCGGAACTCTCGAAAAGTGCTTCATTGAGTTTATCGAATTCTTCTTTTGATTTATCTTCGTGGTTGAAAACTTTTACCACACGCTGACCATTCATTCGTTCTTCCACGAAACCGGTCACATCTGCCAGAGATACCTGCTGACGGATGAAATATTTGCCACTGTTGGAACCAATCTTATTGGTAACCTTCAGCATGATAAAGATGATCACAACTGCCAGAATCGTAAGTAGCGGACTTAACAGTAACATGGAAATAAAGGTAACCACGATCGTAAACAGGGCCATCAGTGCCGGCGGGAGAGATTGACTGATCATCTGTCGCAGGGTATCTGTATCGTTAGTATAGAGGCTCATGACAGATCCGTTTGTATTCTGGTCGAAATAGCGGATTGGAAGAGTCTGCATATGCTCGAACATATCATCACGGACACTTTTAAGCACACCCTGACCGATATAAACCATCATTCGGGTATAAATAAATGTGGCAATCACACCAAGTGCAAAAATACAGCCAAGGACTGCAAGTGCCTTATAGAGTTCTGCAAAGTTCGGATCTGTCTGTCCGATCAGCGGAATGATAAAGTCATCCAGCAGAAATTTCAGGGACAGGGATACTGCAATACTTGCTGCGGAACTGATAAAGATGCAGATAAATACGATGATAAACTGTATCTTATGGGTTCCTGTCATATATTTCAGAAGTCTTTTGGCAGTTTGGATGGTGTTCTGATCTAATTTTTTCTTCTTATTCATCGTCTCCGCCTCCTTTGACCTGTGATTCATATACTTCTCTGTAAATATCATTTGTCTTCAGCAGTTCTTCTGAAGTACCCACACCTGCGATCTTACCGTCATCCAGTACGATGATCTGATCTGCATCTTCAATAGAAGAAACTCGCTGTGCGATAATAATCTTTGTTGTGTTCGGGATCTCCTCGCGGAAAGCCTTACGTATCAGGGCATCTGTTCTTGTATCTACTGCACTGGTAGAGTCATCCAGGATCAGGATCTTCGGTTTCTTGAGAAGAGCCCTTGCAATACACAGACGCTGCTTCTGACCGCCGGATACGTTGTTACCGCCCTGAACGATCATTGTATCGTAGCCATCCGGGAACTCACTGACGAATCCATCTGCCTGGGCCAGCTTACAGACCCTCCGAACTTCTTCCTCACTGGCATGTTCATCACCCCAGCGAATATTGTCATAGATGCTTCCTGAGAACAGCACATTTTTTTGAAGTACCATGGAAACCTGGTCACGAAGTACTTCCAGATTGTAGTTGCGTACATCCACGCCTCCCACCTGGACATTACCCTTTGTGACATCATAGAGTCTGGGGATCAGCTGCACCAGGGTAGACTTGGCACTTCCGGTTCCGCCGATGATACCTACTGTCTGCCCGGATTTAATATGAAGGTTTACATCCTTCAGAGAAAGATTTCCTCCCTCTCCTGCATAGCTGAAATCTACATGATTAAAGTCAATGGAACCATCTGCCACATTTTTCACTGCATCAGCTTTATCCTGCATCTCAGGAACTTCATCCAGAACCCCTACAATACGGTCTGTGGATGCTTCTGCTATCATGATCATAACAAACACGAAGGTTACCATGTTCAGGGACATGAGAATCTGAAGTGCATAGACAATGATACTTGTCAGCTCACCGGTCTCCATGCCGCCGAGAACAATTCCTCTTCCGCCAATCGCAACAATGATAATGATTACAGTATATATGGCAAACATCATAACCGGTGAGTTCCATGCAACAATTTTCTCTGCTTTAGTAAACAGATCATAAACATATCTGGAAATTCCATGGAATTTCTCAATCTCATAGTCCTCTCTTACGAAAGCCTTAACTACACGTGAGGCATTTACATTCTCCTGAACGGAATTGTTCAGGTTGTCATATTCATCAAAGACCTTGATGAAATGCGGATGTGCCTTTTTCGCAATAAAGATCAGTGTACCGCCAAGGACAGGAACAACTATCAGGAAAAGCATTGCGATCGGTTTGTTGATCGTCAGTGTCATAATCCATGACAGGATGATCATAAACGGTGCCCTGGCAAGAAGGCGGATACTCATCATGTATGCCTGCTGTACATTTGTGATATCAGTGGTCAGTCGTGTGACCAGACCTGATGTTGAAAAGTGGTCGATATTTTTAAAGGAAAAATCCTGCACCTTATAAAAAATATCGTGTCGTAAATTCTTCGCATATCCTGCTGCTGCAACTGCCGCCATATTTCCGGCCTGTACGCCGAAGAACAGGGAAAGCATTGCCATTGCAACAAGGATGACTCCACGCTGGATGATATAGTTCATATCTCCGTTTGCAATACCTACGTCGATAATCTTCGCCATCTCCAGAGGAATCAGAACTTCCATCAGTACTTCCAGGATTACAAGGACCGGAGCCAGTACAGACTGCTTCTTGTATTCCCGGACTGAACGTAAAAGTTTTTTATTCATCTTCGTCAATGTCCTCCTTATGTCTCGTTATTCCTGTTAAAAATCATTCCTGCTATCGCAGGATTTTTTCCGGTTTTCATACATCTGCCAGAGAACCTGTTTGCACAGTTCCACATCCTCCTTCGGAATTCCCCGGAGCATTTTGGCTTCGCCTTCTTCAATACTCTTTAAGATTGCAGGACGGATCTTCTCTGCTTTCTCTGTGGGAATGATCTGTTTCAGGCGTGCATCCTGTTTCGCACTCTCTCTGTAAATGTAACCGTTCTTCTCCATCAGCTTCAGGATTCCTGTCACTGTAGGTTTCCTGATCTGGAATTCCTCTTCAATATCTTTCTGATAGAGATCTCTGTGCATGGTTTCCAGAAGGATAAATTTCAGCACATGTTTCTGCATGGTCGTCAGATCGTCATTCTCCATCACCTCTGCCGGATTATGCCGTTTCATTGTATGGGATAAAATATGTATCAGCCTGCCTACATGCATCTCATTCAGCTTCTGTTTCATTTCCTCGTCTATCTCGCCGCACCTCCTAAAATCAGTACCCATACTATTGCAAAGCCATATAATAGTTAGGTTGCTATCCATTAGCTGCCTAACTATTATATGGCTTTAGTTTTTTTATGTCAATACTCGTTTTTATTTCTCCTTTTGAACTACTCAAAAATTGTTACTGTTCACTCCGTTCTCAGTAACACGCTTCGCGATGCAGGAAATATGAACCTCCTTGTGCAAAGCCCAAGGAGTATCGTTTGCTTTGCAAACTTAATTTATGCTATTCGCATAAATTCGCACGGTATGTCTCGGTATAGTGGCGTGTGAACAGTAACTGATAATGATAAAAATATGTTATTGAATGAAATTCAGGGTTGACAAATATAGTTTCCGGTGGTAAATTAAATGTAAATTTAACAGATTAAACCGATGAAGCGGAAGTCAAAGCAGTCATGCGCGCACAGAGAATCCGGGAAGGTGAGAGCCGGGTGGAAATGCAGTCTGCCAAATGGGCCGCTGAGGGCACAGTGAAAGGTTGAAGATTACAGAGCAGACTAAGTATCCTGTGACGTGAGGCATACGTCAGTTGCCAGAAATATGAAGGTATTTCACAAAGAGTACGGCTCAAACCGTAAATCAAGGTGGCACCGCGGGTGAAGTATATACGCTCGTCCTTGACAGAAAAGATAATTCTGTCAAGGGCGGGCTTTTTTATGTCCCTGGCAGAAACTGAATTAATCACAGGAGGTGTTTCCATGTATCCAACATTAGAAACTATCAGGCAGCTTGCACAGACAAAAGAATATCGTCGTATTCCTCTGTGTAGAGAACTTTATGCAGACAGATATACACCGGTAGAGGTAATGCGCATTTTGCGAAAAGCCAGCCGCCATTGTTATCTGCTGGAAAGTGCCAGTCAGACAGAAGTGTGGGGCAGGTATTCTTTTCTGGGGTATGAACCGTCCATGGAGATTACCTGTACAGACAGAACATTGAAGATCCGGACAACCGATGCTGAGGGAAAAACAGAGGAAACCGTAAGGCAGGTCACACATCCCGGTGATACTCTCAGAGAAATCATCCGGAAATATAAAACTCCGGTAATGGAAAAGATGCCTCCTTTTACAGGCGGTCTGGTAGGATATTTCTCCTACGATTATATCAAATACAGTGAACCAAAGCTGAAACTGGAGGACAGGGAACAGCAGGATTTCAGGGACATGGATTTAATGCTTTTTGATCAGGTGATCGTATTTGACCATTTCAGACAGAAAGTACTTCTGATCACAGGTGTGATGACAGATGATCTGGAAGCCTCCTACGAGAAAGCAGTAAAGAAATTGAAGGAAATGGCGCAGCTGATCCGAAACGGGGAGCATATGGAATTTGAACCGCTGAGACTTCAGTCAGAAATACAGCCGAAATTTCCGAAAGAAAAATATGCAGAGATGGTGGAGAAAGCCAAACATTACATCATAGAAGGTGATATTTTCCAGGTAGTACTTTCCAATCCCATGCGTGCGAAAGCAACAGGAAGCCTGTTTGATACTTACCGGGTTCTTCGGGCATCTAATCCTTCTCCTTATATGTTTTATTTCTCCAGTGATGACATTGAACTGGCAGGTGCTTCCCCGGAAACCCTTGCGAAGCTGGAAAATGGCACCTTAAGTACCTTCCCTCTGGCAGGAACCAGACCAAGAGGAAAGACAAGAGAAGAGGATAAAGAACTTGAAGAGGGACTTCTGAAAGATGAGAAAGAGCTGGCAGAACACAATATGCTGGTAGACCTGGGAAGAAACGACATTGGAAAGATCAGCAAGATCGGAACTGTAAAAGTAGAAAAGTACCTCTGCGTAGAACGTTTTTCCCATGTAATGCATCTGGGTTCCACAGTAACAGGAATCATCCGGGATGATAAGGACGCTGTGGATGCAGTAGACGCAATCCTTCCGGCAGGAACCCTTTCCGGAGCACCCAAATTCAGAGCCTGCCAGATCATCGAGGAACTGGAACAGAGCAAACGAGGCATTTACGGAGGCGCCATCGGATATCTGGATTTTGCAGGAAATCTGGATACCTGTATTGCCATCCGCCTGGTTTATAAGAAAAACGGAGAAATCTGTATCCGTTCAGGTGCCGGAATCGTGGCAGACAGTGTACCGGAAAAGGAATTTCAGGAATGCTGCAACAAGGCAAGAGCTGTGGTACAGGCAATTGAACAGGCACAGGAGGGATTAGAATGATATTACTGATCGATAATTATGACAGCTTTTCCTATAACTTATATCAGCTCATCGGCGCAGTGGAACCGGACATCAAAGTAGTGAGAAACGATGAGTGTACACTGGAAGAAATCGCAGAGATGAAACCGGAAGCCATCATTTTATCCCCTGGTCCGGGAAGGCCGGAGGATGCAGGTATCTGTATTCCGGTGATTAAAGAATTTGCAGGAAAAATCCCCATTCTGGGTGTGTGCCTGGGACATCAGTCCATCTGCGAAGCCTTTGGAGGAACCGTTTCCTATGCAAAGGAACTGATGCATGGAAAGAAAAAGCTGATGTATAAAACAGGAGAAAGCCGGCTTTTCAAGGACCTGCCGGATACCTTTGCAGCAGCCAGATATCATTCCCTGGCAGCATTAAAGGATACCCTGCCTGCAGAACTTAGGGTAACAGCAGAGTCAGAGGACGGAGAGGTCATGGCAGTGGAACATACGAAATATCCTGTGTTTGGAGTACAATTTCATCCTGAATCTGTAATGACACCGGACGGTAGAGTGATGATAGAGAACTTTATGGAGGTAGTGAGAAATGATTAAGGAAGCCATTATTAAATTATCAAAGAAACAGGATTTAGCTTATGCGGAAGCAGAAGCTGTAATGGACGAGATTATGAGCGGTCAGGCAACACCTGTACAGATGTCTGCTTATCTTACTGCATTAGCTTTAAAAGGAGAGACAATTGATGAGATCACAGCTTCCGCAGCAGGAATGAGAGCTCACTGTATCAAACTTCTCCACAACCTGGATGTGCTTGAAATCGTGGGTACCGGCGGAGACGGTTCTAATTCTTTCAATATTTCCACTACTTCTTCTCTGGTGATCGCAGCAGGCGGTGTTCCGGTTGCAAAACATGGAAACAGGGCAGCATCCTCCAAATCCGGTGCAGCAGATGTTCTGGAAGCACTGGGAGTGAAGATTACACTGACGCCGGAACGCAGTGCAGAGATCCTGAAAAAGATCAACATCTGCTTCCTGTTTGCGCAGAATTATCACATTGCAATGAAATATGTGGCACCGATCCGTAAAGAGCTAGGAATCCGTACTGTATTTAACATTCTTGGACCGTTAAGTAATCCGGCAGGTGCAAACATGGAACTGATGGGAGTTTACGATCAGTCACTGGTGGAGCCACTGGCTCAGGTTATGGCAAATCTGGGCGTTAACAGAGGAATGGTTGTCTACGGACAGGACAGTCTGGATGAGATTTCCATGTGCGCACCTACTTCTGTATGTGAGATCAGGGATGGCAAATTTACTTCCTATGAGATTACACCGGAACAGTTTGGATATGAGAGATGTGAGAAGGGTGCCCTGACAGGTGGTACACCTGCAGAAAACGCAGAGATCACAAAAGCAATCCTGAAAGGTGAGGAAAAAGGTCCGAAGCGTCAGGCGGTATGTTTAAATGCAGGTGCAGCACTCTATATCGCAGGAAAAGCCGCTTCCATAGAAGAAGGAGTGAAGCTGGCAGAATCCCTCATCGACAGTGGTGCAGCACTGAAGAAACTGGAAGAATTTGTAGAAGAGACAAATAAATAAAAAGCAATCCCCAATTACTAGTGTAAAGGAAATCTGTAACTGTCCGGTAATCTGCTGACTGTGGATATACAGAACAGTTACAGAAAAATCATAGAGATTATGAAGAATATATTAGAAGAAATAGCAGCCAGAACAAGAGAAAGAATTGCAAAAGAAAAGTCAGATATTTCTGTTTCGGAGCTGGAGAACCGGATTCAGGAAGTAAATAAAAATGCAGGGCAGAAAATCACATTTCTCCAGGCATTACAAAAAGATGGTATGTCCTATATCTGCGAGGTAAAGAAAGCCTCCCCCTCAAAGGGACTGATCGCACCGGATTTTCCATATCTGGCAATTGCAAAGGAATATGAACAGGCAGGTGCAAGTGCAATCTCCTGTCTCACAGAACCTTTTTATTTCCAGGGAGCAGACCAGTATCTGAGAGAAATCTCAGCCGCTGTACAGATACCTGTACTCCGCAAGGATTTTACAGTAGATGAATATATGATCTATCAGGCGAAATCCCTTGGTGCTTCCGCAGTGTTACTTATCTGTGCTATCCTGGATGACGGAGAATTAAGAGCATACAGACAGCTTGCAAAAGAGCTGGGACTGGATGCACTGATAGAAGCACACGATGAGTACGAAGTGGACAGAGTCTTAAATCTTGGGGCAGAGATCGTGGGAGTCAATAACCGGGATCTGAGAACCTTTCAGGTAGATATGAACAACAGTATCCGCCTGAGAAAAATGGCACCGGACAATGTAGTTTTTGTTTCCGAGAGCGGAATCCGCACCCCGGAGGATATCCGAATTCTTTATGAGAATAAAGTGGATGGGGTACTGATCGGGGAAACACTGATGAGAAGCCCGGACAAGAAAGCAGCACTGGAAAGCCTGAATGGCAGCCCGTTACGCTGAAAGATCGAATATTATCTGAGAGGATAGAATATGACCAGAGAACAACAGCAAAGAAACAAAATCAAAATTTGTGGTCTGAAACGCCCGGAAGACATTACCTATGTAAATGAAGCAAAACCTGATTACTGCGGATTTATCATAGGATTTCCCAAAAGCAACAGAAATGTTACGGGCGTGCAGCTAAGAGAACTTACTGCAAGGCTGGCTTCGGACATTATCCCTGTAGGTGTTTTTGTAAATGCAGCACCTGAGCGTGTGGAGGAACTGCTTCTTGACGGAACTATCCATATTGCGCAGCTTCATGGACAGGAAGATGAGGCATATATACGGAGAATCCAAAAGAATACAGGGCATCAGGTTATAAAGGCCTTTTCCGTAAAAACGGCTCAGGATATTGAAAATGTCCTGAAAAGTCCGGCAGATTATATTCTGCTTGATCAGGGTGGCGGTGGAACCGGACAGACCTTTGACTGGTCACTGATCCCGGAGATAGACAGACCGTTTTTCCTGGCAGGAGGACTGGGTGCAGATAATCTGGAAACAGCCGTCCGGACTATTCATCCCTATGCAGTAGATCTGAGCAGCAGTGTGGAGACGGATGGAATGAAAGACAGAGATAAGATTTTGAAGGCAGTTCAATTGGTGCATATGAAATAAGATAACCGAATCAAGTAAGTCA
>OKSF01002913.1_pt1 | contig 10848 bp, 9 predicted proteins | sample 1606061 | NCBI WGS metagenome assembly OKSF01 (sample SAMEA3541567, study PRJEB24748) | human gut metagenome | biome: human gut; feature: human-associated habitat; material: faeces | place: China | collected 2012 | reverse complement strand
GTCAATCCTTTTGGAGAGAACTGACTGTTGACTGCTAGAACTATCTGTTGTTTCAATTCCGTGTCTAAAGGCTCGTTGGGCAGCTGACTTATCTGATAGTCTATGGCTGGTCGGAAAGGTTCTACCAAATCGTCGGCTAGACAAAAATAATTATTAGCGGAATGATGGTGTATTCCAATTGTTGGGGAGAGTCCCGCTGAGCAAATCGACTTGATAAGAAAACCCCGTAGTATTGTGTAAGCGTAGTCTAATTGACTATTTCTCCCTTCACCGGAGCCGGGGAAACGACGGAAATTCTCATCGGGAAACATGCGATGCCAATATTCACGTGCCGCCTGTCCTTCGATATTGTTTGGGTCTCCGGAACGAACTTTCGAAGCTAGACTTCTTAAAAACTGCCCTCCTTCCAGTCCAAGCAGGTCCAGCGTATGAGACTGGCCTAATATCTTCGCATGTATGATTCTTCCCCAAGCGGATTTTCTAGATGGTAGACTCATTGTCTGTTGCGCGTTTTGGCGTGCGGCGGAACGAGTGTTGGTTTTAGCCCATGATTGCATTGCGGCTATTGGAATTTCGTTCCATTGGCATATGAGTACTTCCACATCGAAGAACGCCAACTGTTGCAATAGTGCCGTGGACACGGTCGTTTGAACACCTAAAAGCAGTACGGCTGTATCCGCTAAAGGAATACATGTTTCCAAATCGTGGTGTTCGATAACAAGCTGTCCACGCTTATAACGGAGTATCCCAGTCATGGCGGTGCAGTCCACTATCCTCCATCCTTTTGTCATAATAAACCTCCTAAAAAAGGGTCTACCGATAACCTTATATGGTTTTCGGTAGACCCTTTCTATTTAGAGGGGTGGTTGAAAGCAGTGTGTTCAGCACTCCAAAAGCGGCCCGATTTTACTGATTGCTGGAGTATAAGTGTGTAGTTTGAACATTTTTTCAACCTTGACCGGTATTTCCACTCCTTGTTCCTTCAACTTGTCTAACCCCTCTTCCGAAATGACGGAAGGAGCCAGACGGATTTTAGTAGAGGTGGGGAAACCTAAGACCGTGAACCTTCGTTCCACTCCCGAATCAGTATGGAATATGCGCGAGTATTCCGGGCAAGTGTCTTCCATGACTTCCGGAGTCAGTCTGATTTCATCGTTAACGGTAAGTTGTGCGATGCAGGTCGCATTTCCAAGTGCGATGGCCTCCCTGACCTTGCCATCCGCATAACGGAGTGATACGTCAGCCGGACGCAACGGAGTGCGGAACAGGTCGGTATTCTTCCTGCGTTTCATCAAATCGCATTGGAACACGCGCACCATGCCATAGAACGTCTTGCGTTTTCCGTTCTTCAACACCTGTTCGCAACGGTAGATGCGGGCGTGGTGGATGGTTCCGCCAATGTCGGCGGCACCACCGTTGACGTACAGTTGCGCGTTGTTGCCGGGTAGGAATCCGATTTCGTCCTGCGCATGGCATACCTCGCCCAAGGCTGTGATGACACGGTTCGGATTGGCGGGCAGACCGGTCTGAGGATTATAGTCCGGCAGTCGGGTCAACGCCTTCCATACCTGCGGTGTGATGGCATGGTCGATGAGCGTGGGGGAGAGCGCGTCTCCCAGTCGCACGTATTGCAACGGTTTCACCGTCGCATCATGCGCGGTACTGTTGCCCAAGCGGAGGCGGCGGCTCCGAACGACCGGAATGGTGTCCTCGTCCAAGCCCTTGTTCAACAGGTGGAGCAGACTTTTCATCTGTTCAATCCATTGCTGGTACCGGACGTAGCCGGGGGTGTTCTTGTTTGGATACTGTTTCCAATCCGCTTGCCCGAACGGGGTTCCGCACAGGCGTTGGGATTCGCGTAGGTAATGGCGTTCTGCAAGACGGAGGGCGACACTCTGGTTCATCATGGCGATGACCGAAGCGTCAACCGCGTGATGTCGGCGGTCGAGTCGGGTCTTCCACTGTGCGCCGATGAAATGGATTTGCCCGTCGATGCCGGAATCTCGACGTGCCTCATAGGTGATGGAGCCGGGGAACGTGGACACTTTCACCGTTTTGTTGGCGTATCGTCCGTCGAGTCGGCGGTGGAGTTCGTCGGCCATCCAGCCCACGGATTCGATGGAACGATTGTCCAACGGCTCGTCCTGTTCGGTCTGCTTGAGTCGGCTGATGATGCTTTTCTTCACCTGACCGACCTGCTTGCGGTTCATGGACGGCGGGAACATCAACTGGTTCACTCGTGCGATGACATCATTCATGGTGATGCCATGCTCCCGCGCATAGTCGGAACGCACCCAAACGGCGAACGGAACGTTCGACTTGCTGGCATTGCATTCGGGGCAGACCGCAGCCATGTTGGTGCGTTTGCTGTCCGAACCGACGCCACGACGGGGTACGATATGGTCGAGTTCGGACTTGTCGAAACTGAATCGTGGACTGGTCGCACCACAGTATAGGCATGTGTTGTTCTGCGATTGGACGATTTCCCAACGGCGGATATCGTAATCGTGGACTTTGAAGCTTCCACCGTTGGACAGTTGTTTCTTCATATCCTCACGGATTGCTGCTCTCATCTGATTGTCCTTGTCACGACGTTGACGGCGCTCATAGTCGAGCGTGCGTCCGAACGCGATGGACGAGAACGATTCCTTCGTTGTTTCGATGGACACGCTTTCCGGAATGCCATACTGTTGTTCGCATTGGCTGAGAAAACGGTTGAACGCTTTCAACACTCGGTCCACGGCAGGATTGCCGGTCGGTTCCTGAACAGGTGGAACCGGGGGCTTCCAGTCGGCTGGCACGTTGAACTCGTGGCGGATGGCATAATGCAAATCGTCTTCCGTTTCCAACATGCGTTTGGACAGTCGTGTGAGGGTCTTTTCGGAGTAGGCGGCACGTCCCACGGGAAGACTGATGGAGTCCAACGGGGTGAGCAGGTCTTCGTCCAATCCGTCGATGAATTCGATGGGGGAGGCGTATTCGATGAGGTCGCGCACCTTGTCCAAGTCAATAGTGTTGGAGAGGAGTCGAATCATCGCGGCCCGTTCGCCCTCGGTGGCGACATCCCACCATGCGTCCATCATCTTGCGGAGTTTGGTGTTCTTGATGCCGTGGAGTCGGATTACGGTGTCCAATACCGGCGGCTTGTTGCCGATTCTTTCCTCCCCGTCATGGGTGAGGGTACCAACGCCTTTGAGTTCGTTGCGTTCGATGTCAAGCACGGCGCACACGTCCAACCATTCCACGTCTTCCTTGGCGGTGGTAAGCAGTTCGTACACATCCTGTTTCTCGCTGACGGTCAACGGACGTGGTTCCTCGCCTTTACGGCGGATACGCAGGTTGGTGATGACGTTGAGGATACGATACTTCTGGAAGGCGATACTGGCTTTCAATGCTCTCTTCTGGGTCGAGTCGAGCGGGTCTGTTCCGACATGCTTCTCTGCGGAACCTTTGGGGGATGCGCAGTGGAACACGGTACGCAGGATGGGTTTCCAAACATCCTCGGGAACCTGCTGGACGGTGAAGATACGTCGGAGTTCACGCGCATTGTCGGACTGCATGAGACGGCTTGGCAGAACACCCTCACCGTATTTTGTGCTGGTACGAACCCTCATGAAATTCTCATCACGGTCGGAAAGCGTCAATGCGACGAGTTGCGCCGGAGTCATATCATCGTCCAGTTTCATTCCAAGACGGGTCTCCACACGCTGTTTCAAATCCTTGTACTGGTCGGACGGCTCCACATCCTCGAACAGGGTTTCGACACGACTATAGGAGTTGCGCCAACCGCGATGGCGTGCGATATGTCGGATAGCCATGACCATCATCCGGTCACGCTTGTCCTTGTCGGGGACGTAGGCGGTTGCCAATGCGGAGCGGACGTTCCAGTATTCGTAGAGTCCATGCTCGCTTTCCGGCACGTCGTCTACCGGATAACCCAGTTGGTAGAGCTGACGGTCGAGTTGGTTGAGACGATGGCGGCGGCGTTTGCGCATGTTGCGGGTTCGTCGGGCGATTCCGGCCATGGCTTTGCGGGTGGTGCCGGACTTGTTTTGGGTCGGGTCTACTCCGCCGTCGTGAATGTAGCTGAGGGTTTTGAGCAATGCTGTCGGGTTGCCGTTGGCGTCGAGTTGGATTGCCGAGAATCCTAGACTGTTGAGTCCTACGTCGGCTCCCACGCGATAGCGGATATTGGTTTTTGCGGTCAAGGTCTGTTGTTCTCTTTCCGCACTGCATGAAAAAAGCGGCGATTGGGACTTGCGTCCTATCGCCGCTCTACGGTCAATTCCGGTCTGTCACCGGACTTGTTTAGACTATATGCCGTAATTTCCACTATAACACACAGTGTTTTTCTGGCAACCCCGGCGTGTCGTTTCCGTTTTTCGAACAGCGCTTTGGTTTTTTATTTGCGGACGTGTCCAGTATATCTCAATATTCAGACCTTGCGACACGACTCTTTCCTGTTGTCTTTTTATAAGGTATACTGGAATCGTTCACACAATCAAGCTGAAGTAAAAAGAAGGAACGTAAAAATGTGGAAGATAATCCACCTCAACAGCGGCCATACGCTCATAACGGAAGACAACATAGACCTGACGAAACCCGTCATCACAGCCAACGTGCTCGACCACGAAACCAGCATCGCACTCCACGCCATCAGCGGTGAACTATTGGAAAACGTGTTCTACCCAATGACCTACCGTCCGCCGATTCGCCGCACCGAATACAGGGTGGCGAACCCTGAACGGATACGGGCGTTCCTTTCCGCCACCAACCGCGTGAGCATCCTCTTGGGTTCCGTCGATTACGTCGAGGATTACGTTCCGACCGCCGTCGAGGATGAGGAGGAAGACGGTTATGGGGGAGCCTACCGCAACGCCATCCACGGCGAAGGCTGTTAAGAAAAGGGGATTATAGAATGTCCACAGTGACTCCGGTAGACCCGATAGAAAAACTGTTCGTCAACACTCGCGGCCAAATCTCCGACCAATTCCGGTTGCGCAAGCTGAAAATGAGACTGGGCACGGTCGGGGATATCACCGCGATGACCGCCGATCAGTTCACTGGACTTTTTGGCTCGGATTATATGCGAGTCGTTGGGAACCGTTTGAGAAAAAACGGTTTGGATTTCCGCTCGGTGGAGGATTCCGCTTTATATCGTGAGGGGGTGGATGACCCCGATTTCCGTATCCGCCTGTATTCGATTGGTGTCGGCTCATTGGCGAAACTGTCTAAAATATCCTTGGCTCAATTCCTGCATTATCTGGCCCGACTGCGGGAGTCCCGCCGTCTCCAATATTCCAGTGGGGTCACGGTTCCCCAGTTTGGAGCGTTGAATATCGCCCATTTGGAGCGGGTCATGTTCGAGAACGGGTTCCGTTTTCGGGATGGTTCGTTGAATACGGCTGATTTGACCATGTTGGGCAATAATCGTGATGGCAGTCCGACGGGGAAGAATATGGTGAACGCTCATGATGTTGTTTCGGGTCATCCTGTGTTCTCGGGTGCTCGTAGGAAGGGTCTGCTGGTAGCCCGTCGTAAGCGTTTGTTGGAGGAGTTGGCTGGGATTGAGGTGGAGTTGGTTTCGTTGGGTTGATTTGCCCCAATATTTGTGTTATATTGAAATTGTTCACACAAAAACAGAAAATCAAAAAGGAGCAAACCATGAACAAGCAGACCACTCTCGAAGAGTTCGAAAAAGGAATGACCGAAAACCTTCCCTACCTTCAAAGGAACACCAAGGAAGGCAAGTACGTTTGGGCGAAAAGCCATGTCTGCAATCCCGAACGTTCCTTCTCTCGCTCTTGGAAGATGACCTTATGCATGTGGGGCGAAGAAGGATACGTCAAGGAGGCTACTTTCTCTCTCACTTACGACCTCTCACTGCAATACGCTGGAGACAATGGAAGCGCGGCTGGAATCCCCACGGAGACTGCCCGAATCCCCATGTATCGGGATGGTGTGCCTATCACCACTTTCAAGGGTGTTGACAAGTCCGCCAAGATACTTCTCGACAAGGTCGAACAGGTCTTGGGATTGGCGGAGAAGTTCGAGCGTGGATTCTGGGAATTGAATCAGACGAGCAAGTCGTTGACTTCTTTGGAAGAGAACATCTTCTGAATCCAATGGCCTCACAATGGGGCTTTGCCTTGGTAGCCCAGTGGATAGGGCGTCCGCCCTCTAAGCGGATGGTCGTGGGTTCGAATCCCATCCAAGGCGCTTTTCCTCTCGTTCGGGGTTTCCTTGCGCGAGCTGGAAACCCTTCTAACAAGGGGGCATAATGTAAAAGACTCCACCCCACACGTGGAAAAGAAACCAAACAAAGGAGATAATCTTGGCAAACGTCAAGAAGACGTTCATCGCCACTACCGTGGCTGTTGCGACACTCGCCGCACCGGCCACCGCGTTCGCGGATGACGCCAACAATATCCAGCCGGACGTGAACGGCGCTATCGAACAGGCGCAGACCGCAGTATCCCAGACTCAGGACACCGTGGCACAGGCCACACAGGCAACCCCCCAGACCGCCACCACGCCGGACAATACCACTACGGCCACCACGACCCCCGCACAGTCAGACCCCGCGGCCGACGGACAGGCCAAGGTGGACGAGGCCCAAGCCAACGACAATCAGGCTCAGACGAATCTGAATCAGGCACAGACCAACGTTGACAGCGCACAGACCACCGTCAATCAGGCCCAGACTCAGGTGAACAACGCCCAGACCACTCTGGACGCCGCCAACCAGCAGGTTCAGAACGCGCAGACCACCGTCAATCAGGCTCAGACGAATCTGAATCAGGCACAGCAGAACGCCAGCGAATCCGCCAATCCGGAAAACCAGCAGAAGGCTCAACAGGCGCTTTCCGACGCGAACAGCCAGCTCGACCAGACCACCAAGCAGTTGGAATCCGCCAACCAGCAGGTTAAGAAGGCCCAGCAGGAAGCCCAGCAGAAGGCCGACAATCTGACCGCAGCCAAGAAGGACGAAGCCGCCGCCAAGACGGACAAGGACAAGGCCGATAAGACAGCCTCGGACGCGAAGACGAAGGCCGACGAATCCCAGAAGACCATCAGCCAGCTCAAGGCCGAACTCGAAGCCGCGTTAGCCGCGAAGAACGACGCCGACACCGCGAAGACCACGGCCGACAAGAACGCGGCGGACGCGAAGAACGGCATCGAAGCGAAGCGGAAGGATGCTGACGAGAAGGCCACCGCCGCCAACACCGCTCAAGCCGACGCAGACTCCAAGAAAGCCGCCGCCGACAACGCGGACAAGCAGCTGGCATCCGGCTCCATCGGCTTCTACCAGTGGAAGCTTGCCTCCAGCTATAAGAACGAGGACACCCAGTTCGCCCTCGACCAGCTTGTCAAGTATCAGAACGAGGATTGGGTGAAGATTGGTGAGGAAAACTCCGCAACCAGCTTGCAGAACATGCTCGACGCTCTCGACATGATTGACAAGGGCAATGAGATTCGCCGTAACCTCGGACTGCCGGAGTGGACGGTCAACGATGCGGACACCGCCGACGCGCAGCTTGCCGCCGACTACAATACGTATTCCCCGAATATGGGACACGTGTTCACCGGAACCTCCCAGAACCTCGCTTGGGGTTACGATAACCCCTACGATGGCTGGTATACGGAAGAGAAGGCCGTGTTCGACCGGTATGCGGAGAAGAATCCGGAACTGCGCAACATGACCGCCGTGGAAATCTACATGAAGTATCCGGACATCTACGAGCAGACCGGACACTATCTGAACATCATCGACCCGGATTGCGACACCACCGGTTTCGCAATCACAGGTTCGCTGACCGCCGCGCAGAACTTCAGCCAGAAATACCTGTACTCTAGCGGCGTTTCCGTGGACGAGTACCGTCAGCAGATTCTCTCCTACAAGAACGCATTGGACTCCGCCGCCGACGTGTATCAGAAGGCTCTTGACAAGGCGAACGAGGCGAAGAAGGCCGCGCAACAGGCCCAGCAGGAGCTTGCCGAACTACAGGAACGCGCGCAGTCCGCACAGCAGACCGCCGATGAAGCGGCCAAGACCGCCAAGGCTAAGAACGAAGCCTATCAGAAGGCTCTCGACGCATACAATGCCGCAGTCAAGGCCGGTCAGACCGCCGACAGCACCTACGCTCAGGCGAAGGACGAGGCCGACGCGAAGCAGACCGTGTACGAGCAGAAGCAGTCCGCAACCAAGAAAGCCCAGAACGAGTTCGATGAGGCGAACCAGCAGGTGAAGACCTCCCAGTCGAACGTGGACAAGGCTCAGGCCGCAGTAGACGAAGCCAAGAAGCAGGTCAAGGAAGCCCAAGCCAAGCTGGACGGCTACACCGACGCGAACGCGAAGCTGGACAAGGCCAAGGCCGACAAGAAGCAGACCGAGGCCGCTCTGACGGATGCGAAGAACGCTCTTGACGGCATCGCCACGAAGCCGGGCGAGGGTGATATCATCGACCCCGGTTTCTCGGTTGATGATGATTCTTCCAAGCCGTCTACTCCGGATACCCCGTCTACTCCGGACGATTCGGGCAAGCCGAACGACTCGAACTCTACCGGAACCTCCAAGGGAGACACCGGCAAGACCGACACCACCAAGGATGACAGCTCTTCCCTGACGGACACTACCGTCTCCACTAAGAAGAACGAGTCCAAGGCCGAGACCGCTGACGAGAAGGCTTATAAGACCACCACATATAAGGTGGACGCCGACAATAAGACCGTCACGGACACTGGTGAGGATAATCTTGCCACCACCGGCGTGGATGTGGCGGGTATCACCGCAGTATCCATCGTCGCCCTGATGATGGGTGTTGGCTTCGTTGGAGTGGAGCGTTCTGTCCGCCGCAACGACTGATGCCTGTTTGAGACTGGAAGCCCTGACCTTCCGTATAGGAGGGTTGGGGCTTTTTGTTTTTTTGCATTTTCAGACCACATACGCCATAATGGAATTGTTCACACAAAGTCTTTCATGCCGCCATGGCTTGCGTTGAGTGACGTTGGCGAGATTGGCTAAACATTCAATCTATGCTATACTGGCATTGTTCACATAAAGATAGTTCAAGCAAACAAGGAGACAGGCATGAGCAACATCACAGCAGACGAATACAGTCTCTTGGAATTCATTTCATCCCGCGACAAGCAGGAAGACAACAGTCGAATCCTCTTGGAACAAACCAAGAAAATCCTCAAATCCCTCGTCCGCAAAGGCTTCGGAAAAATCGAACACTACTCCAACATCGGAGACTGGTTCATCCCCGACATGGACGCTATCAACGAGTTCGTTGAAACACACGTCGGACAGTACAAGCTCGAACGCAAGTACCTCCAATACGACATGTTCAACATCCTTGAGGAAATCTCCCGCAAAGGATACGGCTGGAACTACGTCTCCCAGCCCACAGCCAAAGCCAGCATGGAACGGCTCCGCCACTACGGGTGCGTCACCTACGTCAAGCGCGGTGACAAGTATATCGCAACTGGAACTCCGGAGGGCATCGCCTTCGCCAAAAACATGATGGCTACGGCCACCAGAACATGTGCCGAATGCGGTCGAAAATACCCCTACTATTCCGGCATGAAAGCCTACGACATCTGCTCCAAGGAATGCTACTACAAGCGTTTCGGCACTCCCGAAGAACGACGTGCAAAAAGATTACAGAAGAAGAACTGACAATCATGGTCGAGAAAAAAAGTAAAAGGAAAGGGCGCCACGATGATTTTCAAACTGACTTTAGGCGACTGGGAGTGTGACGGCTACTACGCCAACAAGGATTACTTTTTCGAAAGCAACTATTCGGCTGAAAGAATCACGGAAGCCTACAAGGCTAGTTGTCGGAAGTATGGCGTCCAATTCAACAGCGCCAAACATGATTACACGGGTCTTGGACGCGAGAATCTTGACCGACGGCGTCTCGTCTGGGCTAGCTATGACGAACCCAGTATGAGTCGGGAGGTCTACCGTCTATTCGTTGAACTCGGGCTGATTCAGGATGACGAACTGTGGCTCGATAAGAATGGACTCTACCATGCGGGGGAAGATAATGTTCTCAAAATCATCATGGGCTTTATCGCGCTTTCCATGCCGGACGATTTCGGTTACAAGCTGGTGAATATCCCAAGCGTCAATGCTCTTATCTACGATAAGATTGGCGAATCCGTACAAAGACTATACGGAATTTGACGTCCTCCCAGTGTTGAAACACCGGGAGGACGTCAAATACAAGCTGTTGGAGATTCCCCGCGTCAACGCTCTGATTCACTATCAATATCAGCTACGGATTGTATTCAATCTAAAAGACGTATTTCGGAAGGAAAGACGGTAGTCGCAATGGCAGAAAAATATGGTGTCGAACTATATGAGGGAATGTGTGTTGAAGCGTTCATTCGTGGATACGTGGATTGGAACCCACTGGTGCTGGGTGATGGCATGAGTATTCGATTTGACGCAACGAATGTCAGAATCTACTTTTACGATGAATCTTCCTATGACAGGGTTGACGGATTGCATGTGAACGTCAACCATGAGGAGCTTCCTGTATTCGAATATGCGGGAATGCCGCCGAGTGAAGCCGCCAAAAAAATATGGGACCGAATAGAGGAGTTAGTAGCAATATGGTTATCAACGGCAGGTTGGATTGCGGATACTGTTCCGCTCCTATCACCCGGCTGTACGGTGGAATAATCGGAAAGCAACAGTCATATCCATGTCCGAACTGCGGGTGTATGAACTATGTGACGCCTAAAATCACATATTCGGCTTCCACGTTCGGCTCGCAGGTCAAAGACGCCGTCCTGGTCCAGAACCGCCATGGCGGCCAGACCCTCGATAAATTCCAG
>OKSF01002910.1_pt1 | contig 10851 bp, 17 predicted proteins | sample 1606061 | NCBI WGS metagenome assembly OKSF01 (sample SAMEA3541567, study PRJEB24748) | human gut metagenome | biome: human gut; feature: human-associated habitat; material: faeces | place: China | collected 2012 | reverse complement strand
GGTGGAAATCTTGGCCGATGAAGCATGGGCTGAATTGGGAGAAATTCCTAAGGAACAACGGGCCCCATGCCGGGCAGCACGCCGATGAGCGTGCCCACGGAGACGCCCGTGAAGCAGTAGAGAAGATTCTGAAGCGTGACGGCGTTCTGAAAGCCGAGCAGCAGGTTGGAGACGAGATCCATGTGCGCACCTCCCTCAGAGGAAGGCCGGCAGAACCGGCACCTGAAGGCCCACGCCGAAGATGAAGATCACCCAGCAGAGAAGGCACATGAAGACCGTGAGCACCGCCACCTCCCTTGCACGGAAGCGTCCGCTGGCAAGCGACGAGATCACGATCATGAGGGCGATGGAGAGCAGGACGCCGAGCTCGAGGAGCGAGACGGCGAAGACCGCGACGCTGCCGAGGATGAATCCGAGTACGCCCCAGTTGACGCCTTCGAGGGAGCCGTCGCCATAACCGGAGAAGAGCAGAGCGCGAAGGCTCAGGCAGCAGCCGAGCAGGGCCAGAATGACGCCAAGGGCCGTCGGGAAGAAGCCGGGCCCCATGCGCGAGAGCGTGCCGAGCGCATTCTCCTGGGCAACGGCCGCGGCGCCGACGCCGAAAGCGATGAAGAATATGCCTGCCCAGAAGTCCTTTTTGTTTTTGATCATCATTTCAAGGGGTCTGCGTCAGCCGCACGGCCGTCCGGGCCGCGCGGCTGCGCCGTGCGTTAGTCATTGTTTTCGTTGAACAGCGAGCCTTGATTCTAGCGAATGAGAAAAAAGGCCTCGATTCCTTGGGATTCGAGGCCTTCCATTCGAGCTGCGCCCTGCGTCAGTCGACGCGTGCGCCGGAAAGCTTGACAAGCCTTGCGTACTTCTCGCTTTCGCTTGTCACGAGCTCCTGGAACTCTTCGGGCGTTGTCGGAGAGGCGACGCCGCCGAGCTTTTCAAGCCTTTCCTGAACGGGCGCGGACCTGAGGGCTCCCGTGATCGCCTTGTTGAGGTGCGCGACCACGTCGTCGGGCGTGGAGGCGGGCACGAAGAGGCCGTACCACGTGGAGATGTCGAAGTCGGGGACGCCCGCCTCCTGCATCGTCGGGACGTCGGGCAGCGCCTTTGCGCGCACATTCGTCGTGACGGCGAGCGGCAGGAGCTTGCCCGCGCGGATGTTGGCGGTAGCGCTCGCGAGGTTGTCGAAGATCAGGTCGGTCTGACCCGCGAGCACGGAGAGCTGCGCGGCGGCGGCACCCGCGAACGGGACGTGGACCATGTCGATGTCCTTGATCTGCTTGAGCCATTCGCCGGCCATGTGGCCCGCGCTGCCGTTGCCGCCGGAGGCGTAGTTGAGCTTGCCGGGGTTCTTCTTCGCGTATTCGACGAGATTCTGGACCGTCTTGACGCCCGTCTTCTGCGAGAACTCGGGCGTGACGACGAGGACGTTGGGCACGTGGGCGATGAGCGTCACGGCCTTGAAGTCCTTCTTCGCGTCATAGGGCAGGCGCTTGTAGAGATGCGGGTTGATCGCATGCGTGGCGACCGCGCCCACGACAAGCGTGCGGCCGTCGCCGGGACGACGCTTGACGTAGCCCATGCCGACGCCGCCGCCCGCACCGGGACGGTTGTCGACGATGACGTTGCCGAGCGTGTCGACGACGGCTTCCGCGATCGTGCGGGCGGAGACGTCGAGAGGACCTCCCGGCGGGTACGGCACGACGATGCGGATCGGATCCGAACCTTCACCCCGAGGCATGGCCGCACAGGCTGTCATCGGGAAATAGGAGGCACTGGAGAGTGCCACCGCGCCGATGGCACCGATAAGAGTGCGACGTTGAATCATATTGATTTCTCCTCTGAGAGATGAAGTTGTTCCAAGCATATACGCTATGGACGGGAAATGGCAAAACTAGGCACTTTGTTTTAGGCGCACCCGCAACAACCTCTGTCACAGGCGTTTCGAGCGCATATTAGGGTTTTCGCCCTAGGTATTCACCACTATGAAAATCGTTGGCGAGCCTACAATTGCCTTGTTGAAAAAGGCGGCGGATCCCGACCGTCGCCCCGACATGAGGACACATCATCATGCAATCCGTTCATCCCTGGCCCTATGCCCGCGTCTCCGCCCACCGCGGTGCGGGCACGATGGCGCCTGAAAACACCCTAGAGGGTTTCCGCGCCGGTCTTCACCACGGCTTCCACGCCTTCGAGACGGACGCCATGCTCGCCAAGGACGGCATTCCCGTCCTGATGCACGACGAGCGCTTCGGCCGCACGATCCGCGACACACGCTCCGTGCCCGAGCTCACGAGCCTCGAGATCAGGTCGCTTGACGCGGGCAGCTGGTTTGCGCCGCAATACACGGGCGTGCCTCCCGCAGGCTTCGAGCAGGCCGTCCGCTGGTGCCGCGCCAACCGCGTCTGGCTCAACATCGAGATCAAGCCCGCCAAGGGCGCCGAGCTCGAGACGGGCCGCGTCGTCGGCCGCCTGACGGGCGAGCTCTATGCCGACCTCGTGCGCGAGGGCGGCGCCACTCAGGCGGGCGTCGTGCCCGATGCTCCGCTCTTCTCGTCCTTCAAGCCCGAAGCCCTTCGCGGCGCGATGGAGACCGCCCCCAACATTCCGCGCGGCTTCCTCGTCGACGAGCTGCCCGAAAACTGGCGCGAGGTGCTCGAGGAGATGAAGTGCGTGGCGCTTCACTGCAACCAGCGCCGCCTGACGCCTGAATTCGCACGCGAGGTGAAGGCCCTGGGCTACTGGCTCTTCTGCTACACAGTGAACGATCCGCGCCGCGCCCGCGAGCTCTTCTCGTGGGGCGTCGACGGCCTGTGCACCGACAGGCTCGACCTGGTGCGCCCGTCGCTCTGAGGCACGCACCCGACGTCTGAAGTCTCAGGAAGGGCCTGAATGAGGGCCCGAATGAAGACTCAAAAGCCCGCCATTTCCATCAGGAAAGGCGGGCTTCTTCATGTCCTGCAGGGCGTGGCCATCAGGCCTTCTGGATCTTCATGGGCGAGGCCGTGACGGGCGAGGGCGAGTGGTCGAGGTCGACCGCCGAGACGATGGCGCGCAGGCCCTCGGGGTCGAAGATGCGGACGTGCTTCTGGTTGACCTCGATGAGGCCGTCATGGGAGAAGCGCGAGAGCACGCGGCTTACGGTCTCGAGCTTGAGGCCGAGGTAGGAGCCGATTTCGGCGCGCGTCATGCGCAGCACGAACTCGCTGCGGGAGTAGCCGCGGTTTTCGAAGCGCTGGGAGAGCGACAGGAGGAAGGCGGCAAGACGCTCCTCGGCGTGCATGGAGCCGAGCAGCAGCATCACGCCGTGCTGGCGCACGATTTCGCGTACCCATGGTATGCACCTCCTTCCGGCCTGTGTTTCTGCCACGGTTTCAGGTCTTTCCCCAGGAGATCTTCCAGGAAACCGCCCACGATGTGGCTGGCCTCCTGCTGCATGTCCGGCGTCACATGGGTGTAGGTGTCCAGGGTAAAGCTGGCACTGGTATGGCCCAGGATGCCGGACAGAGTCTTGGCGTCCACGCCGCTGGTGAGGGCGTGGGTGGCAAAAGTGTGCCTTAAATCGTGGAATCGGATCGCAGGCAGGCCCGCCTCTCTTAAGATCCGCTTCATCCAGTAGTAGGCGGCGCTGGGGCGTACCGGCTTCTCCGGGGCCAGAGGTTCCGGGAAGATCCACTGGCTGACGGCGTGCTGTTTCCGCTCCCGCAGCCGCTGGACGGTACTGGGCGGCAGGCGGATGGTCCGCCGGCCCTGGCTGGTCTTCGTCTCGCCGATCTCCAGCTCCCCGGCCTTGGGGACATTCACCGACCGAAGGACCTTCAGCGTCCCGGCCTTCTCATCGAAGTCCTGCCACATGAGGCCGCAGATCTCGCCCCGGCGGAGACCGGTGGTCAGCTCCGTGTAGAAGAAGTCCCGCCAGATCTCGTTGCGTTCCACTGCAGCCAGAAATGTCTCCATCTGCTCCTTCGTGAGGATCTGCTTGGGCTTATAGCTGGCCTTGGGCACCACGGCCCCGTCAGTGGGGTTCCGGGCGATCACATGGGCAGCCTCCGCGTCCTTCAGGCACCGGTGGAGCATGGCGTGGATGCGGAGCACCATGGTGTCCGACAGCTCATGCCCGTGTTCCGGGTGCTCGCGGACACGGCCCTCGTGTTTCAGCTTGCGGTACAGCTTCTGGATGTCCATGCGGGTCACCCGGGACACGATCTTATCCCCCAGATAGGGCTTGATGTAGCACCGGATGAATTGCTCGTAGCTGCGTAGGGTGTTGGGGCGCAGGGTGGCCACGCCGTAGTCCTCCATCCACCGGTCCAGCCACTCTCCCAGAGTCATGCGGCTGTCCTCGGTGAGCTCCACATCCTGAAAGGCCTCCAGGTCCCGGTGGAGCTTGTCCAGCAGTTCCTTCTGGGTTTTGGCCAGGACATACCGGAAGATGGGCTCGCCGTTTTGTTTGTGGCCCACCACGATGCGGCCCTCCCAGCGGCCGTCCTCCCGCTTTCGGACCATGCCGTCGCCGGACGGCCTGCGTTTTGCCATAGGCTATCCCTCCTTGTTTGGGTCGAGCAGACTGCCGTCGTCCTCGTCCAGGGCCTCCAGGATCATGCGCACTCCCAGCCGGAAACCCAGGATGAAGTTCTCCAGGGCCATGGTGCTGCCGATCTCATTCTCTGCGTTGATGAGCCGGAGCAGCAGCGCTTTTTCTTTGTCCTCCAGCAGGGCGGTGAGTTTCTCCTCGCACTCTGCTGACTGTTCCATAGCCTTTTTCAGGGCAGTCCCCGATTTGACAATTTGATCATTGGGGGTGATGTTTCCAAAGTACAGATTTTCCAGTGTGTCGCGCATGTGTGCCGCCTCCTTTGTCAGCAACACACAATACCCGAACTTCCTTCCAATAGCTACCCCCAACTGCAACTATTTTCAGAAAGTTATCATCTGCGGGCAGGATTTTATCTTTGTATTGCGGTCCAGATTTTGATATGCCTGCCATAGAAAAAACCGCCTGCATCTCTGCAGACGGTTCCGGTGACAAATCGTTTCTCCCTATGGAGAAGATTGTCTCTATTCGTTTGTTTCGTCGTCCTGCACATCTCCAAAGAGGATGCGAAGATAATCCCGGCGGCCGTAGAGCACACGATCCACATAGACATCGTTGTCAAGAACTCGGTAAAAAGTGAGGTAACTGCCGGTCACCAGGAAACGATAGTCACTCTCGACATCGGCAATCGAGGACAGGGACGCGCCAATCAGACTGTGCTCCCGCAATCTGCGGATGTCCTTTGTGATGTTCCGTACCGTGGAGATCGCTACGCTGGGATTTTCCAAATTCTTTGCGATATAGGACTTGATCCCGTCCAAATCAGCCTGCGCCTCGTCGGATAAATGCAGGTTATTCATCTGCGATTCCGAGATGTTTTTCTACGGCCTCCAGCGTCAACCAGCCCTTTTCCTCCCCGGACTTGCGGCCCTTGGCCAGCTCGTTCATCAGCCGGAGGGTGGCCTGTGTCCGCTCATAGTCCTGCATGTCCACGATGGCGTAGCGGCCCCGGCCATTCTTCGTCAGAAAAACCGGAGCGCCAACTGCCACGTCATGCAGAACCTCCGTGTAATTACGCAGATCAGAGATGGGTTTGATGTTCGGCATGGTATTCAGCCCCTTTCTTGCCCTTAGTATACCTCGATCTGCTGTAAAATTCAACAGCATTTTTTACTGCGGTTTCGTTGGCGATTGCTACCACCCCATGGTCATGCCGCCCATGTCCTGCCGGGGAGTTTCCTCATGGTCATCCGGCTTGTGGCCCATGGCGATCTTCTTTTCCTGGATCTTCCGCCGCAGCTTTCGGTCCACCCGCTGTCCCACCGGGGCGGCGGGCGGCACCGAGTTGTCACGAAAGATCTGACTCAGATGGTGGAGCAGTCGGGTGGCCGCCAGGAACACATTGGGCCTGCGCACCTGATCGAAGTGCTCCAGAAAGAAGTCGGCGTACTCATTTCCCTGTTCCGCCGATTCATAGAAATACGCCCAGGCCCGCTCCCGATCCTGTTTGACGCCCTGCCCAGTGAGGTACAGTTTTCCAAGAGCGTACTGGGCGTACTGGTTTCCATGTTCGGCGGAGTCGGTGAGATAGGCCACCGCCTTTTGCACGTCTTTCGGAACATCTTTCCCCTCCAGATACAGCTTTCCCAGGCGGTAGGCGGCGCAGGTGTTCTCCTGCGCCGCCGCTTTTCCATACCAGGATACCGCCTCATTCGTTCGATTTTGGCCTTGCAGGAACTTTCCCAGTGCGTATTGGGCGAAGTCATATCCCGCGTCCGCCGCCCGCTGAAACCACAGTTCCGCCTGCTCGTCATCGGGGAGAACGCCCCGACCATCCCGCCAGCACTTGCCCAGCTGGTAGGCGGCCAGGGGGAAACCTCTCTGCCAGAGTTGTTCCAGCACCTGTACCTGCTCCGCTTTTTCCTCCTCTGGATTTTCGTACTCCTCCAGCACCTCCTTGGCGCTCTGGTAGACCTCGGCCATCCGCCAGCTGGAGTTCCAGGCGAAGCACACCGCATCCTGATCCTCGTCCACTTCATCTTTCATGCTGGCATCCTCGAAGGTAAATGTGCCAAGCCGGAGCCGCTCCGCCTCCCGGATGACCATATTCTTGATGGCTTTGAATTCTTCTTGCTGTGAGAGCGGCAGGTATTCTCTGGGTGAATCCTTGTAGTAACGCTCCAGCTCATCTCGAAGCTAATTCCACTGCTCATAGCACTGGGCCACCTCCGGGATCTTGGCCAACTCATCCACGATGGCGTCCACCTGGGCCTTCACCGGCTTTTTCAGGTAGCCGTAGACCTTTTTCCCTTTGTGGCACTCCAGCATCCCGGCCAGCGTCTCCATCTGCTCCATGATAATCGAACTGTGGCACAGGCCCGTCTCCATCTCCCGGATGAGCCGCCCCATGGCCTCCGTCGCCGCGTCCCGCACTTGGCTGTAGGACAGATCTTTTTGCTGATACAGGGACAGCAGCTCGTCCCGGAAGATCTCATTGGACAGCTGGGAGCGCATCTTCTCGATACCCTTTTCTGTTAGAAATCCTTGCTTTGGGTCCGCCGACCAGACCATCATGTGGATGTGGGGATGGTGTTTCTCATCGTGGAAGGCGGCACACCAACGAAAATTGCTTGGCGGAATTTTCATCGCTGTCGCCAATTCTGCTTGATGAGCCAGCAATAACCTGCGCCAGCTCTCACCGTTTTCATAGCCCAGCCGGTGGGCATCCTCCCGTTTCAGAGAGTAGACAAAGGTCCACACCGGTCCGGTATGTCCGTTGATCTCCTCCATGGTTTTCTCCAGATCGGCGGGACCGTCGGCGGAGAACAGTCCGTGGGAGCGGGGACGCTGGGCCATATATTCCAGGTATCCGCCGCCGTCATGGGAGGGGGGCGGAGCCTCGATCAGCTCCACACCCTCCCGGGTGGCGATGTACTCGGCGTAGTGACTGCCGCCGTTTCCCGGCTTGATGTAGCCCGACTTCTGGATTAGTCCCGGCATCACTCAGCCCCCTTTTGGTAACGGACCGTGTCTTCGAAGCTGATCTCACCGTTGGTCTCCTTTACCTCTTTGACACAGCGGACGCGAGCTTTCCGCAGCTGATCCGGGTCGATCTCTATGTCGGCAGCCAGGATATTTCCCATGAGGTTTTGGTCCACCGACAGCTTAAACAGCAGGTGTCCCATTCGGTTTCCCAGGGCCCCCAGCTTGCCTTCCAGCACATCGGCGAGAACCCGGGGCAGGTAAGCATCGGCAGATTCCGTGTCCAGGTAACCGGAGTAGAATCGGATGGCCTTCTCAATAAATTCGTTTTTGGTCGTACAGTTGTCCCTCTGGTAGTGGGACTCCACCTGATCCCACACATCGTCGTCCATCCAAACGGTGTGCCGGTGTCTATTTTCATCCATCGTCAAATCCCTCCAAACTCTATCGTAGCGTCAGCGAGTATCCCTCAACAGCGGGGATATTCGCCTGTTTTTCCGAAAACAGCGTCAATCGCAGTTTTGGCGACCCGGAAAAGCGTCAGCCCCCGTCCCCTGAAACCGCCCGCACTGCGGGCGGTTGTGACCGCCCAGGCGCCATAAAAGCGCCAAGGCTTTCTCCTGCTTTTCCTTTCGTCCTCCGTAAATCAGTTATGGGGCGGCAAATTCCCCGGATAGGCCTCCTCCACAGAGGTGGAACAACGGGCCAAATCCGCCCCGAAACCGCCGGGAGGGGCAGGGTCCCTGCCTCTCCCGTAATCGGGGCACACAGCCCCTCACAGGCCGTTACTCAGGGAAAACCGCTTGCTGCAGAGGACGGCGTACTGCGACAGAAAGATCCGGCAGTATTCCTCCGGGCCGGACACCAGATGCCGGCGCATCATTTCGCCGCACTGAAACATCTGGAACACCGCATTTCGATAGCAGGCCTTGATCTCCTCACGGCACTCCCTCGCAAAAATTCTTTGTTCATCTGTCAGGGTTCCACGGTTCTCATCGCAGAGGAACAGAGCCACTCCATCTTCGTCGATAGACTCCTCATGCGTACGGTTCCACCGGTTGACAATGTACCGCCGCACGTCTATGGTGCGCCGTGCTGACAGAGACGGATCCTGCTCGATCAGGCAGTCGATCATCTGCATCAGCATCCGGATGCACACTCCTTTCTCTCCAGCGCCGCCATGCGCCGCTCCACTCTCTGTCGTTCCAGAGCCAGGTCAGCCGCGTGGAGCTGCCGCGCATAGAACTGTTCAATGGACATCTGGATGGGCAGGATGTAGTAACGCAGACAGCCATTGAGGGTGCGGCCGTCCCGGGTGGTGACGGTGGTGCGCTCCGTCCGGATCAGACCGCGATCCTCCAGTTCGGTCACATACTTGCGCACCGTGTTGACGCTCATCCCCACAGCCTCTCCGATGGTCCGGTAGCTGACCACGCACTGGTAGGTCCTCCGATCCTCCCGGTGGAGGAGAAATCCGTAGACTGCGATCGCCCCGGCGGACAGTCCCAGGGAGAAGATCTCGTTGGGGAGGGGGAAGTAGTTCTTGATGGGGTCCCGCTTGGGCCAGTGCTGTTTTCTCATTTCGCACCTCCCGACTGTCCCTCCGCCCACAGGATGAACTTCTCTTTCGGAACTACCATACGGCTCCCCACCCGCAGCGTGGGGAAACCGGGATCGTTGAGCAGCTCGTAGGCAGTGGAGATGGACACGCCCAGTACCTGCGCCACCATCTTGGCGTTGAGGAACAGGGGCAGGTCGTCGTAGGATTTGTAGACAGACAGTTTCAATGCTTAGTACCTCCGGTGTTTCAAATTCAGAGAAAAAATTTCTTGCGTTTCGGAGGTCTCTCTGTTAAACTGGGACACAGATCAGGCTGTGTTTTCCGAAACGCGGCAGGCCGCTGAACTGTTGCAGCAGTTCAGCGGTTTTTTTACAGGGTCTGTCTTTTCCCTTTCTGGTTTTCTGGGTTTGGCCATGCACCATACCGGTTCCTGCCCTGCGGCCTTGTTTGACCAACACAGCGTTTTCTTCCCCTTGGCACGCTCAATTGTCGGTGCTCTGCGACAACGTCCTGGCGCTGCTTCCCCGGAGAGTATCGTCTCTGGTGATGGGTATTCGGTTTTCAAGGTGCCGTTCCGAATGTTGGGGACCAATTCCCCGTTGACAATCGGATTTGCGGGTGTTAGACTATTGTAAGATTATTTTGACAGTTCCCTGCGAGAGTATTGTAGCATGTGAACCTACCCCCTTGTCAAGACTATTTTATAATTTTTTTACGATTGTCTATTTTGGAGGGCGCCGACATGTGGTATGCCAAGATGTACTTCTCTGAGAAAAAAGAGGTTTTCCAATTTGATAGCCACGGGGTCCAGGGCGTTCCCTCGACCTACAAGGAATTCCCGTTCCTGGAGAGCCTGCTGTCTTTTCTGGAGACCGACTGTAAGGAGCTGGAGCCCCTGCTGCAGCGGGCTTATGAGAATTGGTCCCTTCTGATCGACAGGGATGATAGAGATGCTGGGGTCCGTACCTTGATGGACCTGGGTGACCTTGGGAGCCGGCACATCTACCTGAATCTTCTGTATGTGCGCTGGTTTGAGCGGTTTGGACGCATGGGGATCACCCAGGACCGGGGAAGCAGGGAGGATCAGCAGATGCTGGAGGAGCTGCAGGGCATCCCGGAACAGCTCCCGCTTTATCAGCAGCAGGTACAGCGTTTCTTTGATCTCGTTCTGGATGTGGACAAGGCGGGGCGGGATCCCCAGCAGCAGGCATCGGCCCACTATCTCTACGATGCCCCCAAGGATCCGTCTCTGTTCACCTTCCGGCCTATCCCCCTCAGCTTTGAACCGGTGGAGCCGGGACGGTGCTCGCCGGTTCTGTATCCCCTCCACATTTCGGACATGATCGACTACTCCCTGCGTAGCTGTGTGGAGCGCGGCATTACCGTCCGACGGTGCAAGAACTGCGGACGCTGGTTCCCCCAGACCGGTCGGGTCAGCGCGGAGTACTGTGAGCGCCCGGTGGCCTCTGATCAGCAGACCTGCCGGGAGGCCGGGGCCTTCCAGCAGTGGACCAAGAAACAGTCCGACGATCCGGTGTTTAAGGCCTACCGCAAGGAATACAAGAAGCGCTTTGCCTGGATTAAGGCCGGCCGTATCACCGACGAGCAGTTCTATGCCTGGAGCGAGCAGGCCAGAGAGATGAAAAAGAAATGCGACCGGGAGGTCATCACCTTGGACGAGTTCAAGGACTGGCTGGGGAAACCGTGAGGACGAATCGGCAGAAAATGTGCCCATGTATGCGGAGAAGATGTGAAACAGTTCAAGGGCAAGGGCTCCTGGCTG
>OKSF01002897.1_pt1 | contig 10883 bp, 9 predicted proteins | sample 1606061 | NCBI WGS metagenome assembly OKSF01 (sample SAMEA3541567, study PRJEB24748) | human gut metagenome | biome: human gut; feature: human-associated habitat; material: faeces | place: China | collected 2012 | reverse complement strand
CTTGATCGGAATGCCCTCGGTAACAGTAATAAAGCAGCCCTCTTTTAAATCATAGGAGGTTCCGCTGAACGGTGCGTCTGCCTCCATGCCGAATTTCTCTTTTACCGTAGCTGCGAACGTGTCGCAAACCTCATCATCGCCGTGTACGACGAAGACATGTTTCGGCCGTTCCATGAAACTGCCGACCCACTCAAGCAGCCCTGTCTGATCCGCATGGCCGCTGATGCCCTCTATCTTTTCTATATGGGCTTTGACTTCTATCGATTCACCAAACAGCTTTACTTCTTCTCTTCCCTCGACAATACTGCGGCCCAGTGTGCCTACCGCCTGATATCCGGCAAAGAGAATGGTGCATTCCGGTCTCCAGAGATTATGCTTCAGATGGTGTCTGACACGTCCGGCATCACACATGCCTGCGGCCGAGATAATTACCTTCGGCTCTTCGTCAAAGTTGATGGCAATGGAATCGTCGCTTGTAACGGAGAGACGCAGGCCGGGGAAGGAAATCGGGTTGATGCCCTTCTTAATCAGGGCTTTTGTCTCGTCATTATAACAGTCCATCATGTTTTCCTTAAAGACTGCCGTTGCTTCCACCGCCATAGGGCTGTCGAGGTAGACAGGGAAATTGTCATGGCCCTTTACAAGATGTTTTTCCTTGATTTCCCTGATATAGTTGAGGACCTCCTGGGTACGGCCGACTGCAAAGGCGGGAATCACCACGTTACCGCCGCGGTCCAGCGTCTCCTCGATAACTTTTGCAAATTCCTCCACGTGATCGCCGGTATGCTTATGGAACCGATCGCCGTAAGTGCTCTCCATAACCACATAGTCAGCCTGATGAATGTACTGCGGGCTTCTGATGAGAGGTTTATTTTTATTGCCGATATCGCCGGAAAAGACGATTTTCTTCGAACAGTCCTCTTCCGTCATCCAGATTTCTATGGAGGCAGACCCCAGAAGATGGCCTACATCGGTAAAACGTATCTCAAAGCCTTCCTTCAGTTTAATAATCTGGTCGTAATTGCAGGGCACAAAATGCTCCAGCACTCCATTGGCATCGTTCATCGTATAGAGCGGAGGCACTTCCGATTTACCTGCACGTTTTGCCTTTCTGTTCTTCCACTCCGCCTCTGTCTCCTGAATGTGGGCACAGTCCCTGAGCATAATCTCACAGAGATCACAGGTGGCCCTGGTACCCATCACCTGGCCCCTGAATCCCCTTGCATAAATAAATGGCAGCATTCCCACGTGATCAATATGGGAGTGAGTCACAAGCACATAGTCCACATCGGAGTAACTGATGGGAAGCTCTGCATTCTCGAATTTGTTAATTCCCTGTTCCATACCGCAGTCTACCAGGATATTAAGACCGCATGCCTGCAATAAATGACAGCTTCCCGTTACCTCGTGATCCGCACCGATAAAAGTTAATCTCATTTAACCATCTCCTGTACTGTATTTATTTTTGCCAAAACTGATGGTTTAAGTATACCCGATATCAGATAATAATGCAAATCATACCGCCGTTACTGTCATTAATAATTTTTTGCAGTGTATCCTGTAATTTCATCTGGCAGTCCTCCGTCATCTGGGAAATCTTCGCCTGAATTCCGTCATCCACAATCTGCTCAATGGATTTTCCGAAAATATTGGTGCTCCAGATGCCCTCTTCGCTCTGTCCTGCATTTTCTTTTATGTAAGTGATCAAATCCTCGGCCTGCTGTTCGCTTCCCACGATAGGCGCTATCTCCGTCTCAATATGGGCCTTTATCAGGTTGATGGACGGCGCCTGAGCTTTCATCTTCACACCGTATTTGTTGCCGTGGCGGATTAGCTGCGGCTCATCCAGCACAATTTCAGAGCGGTCGGGCGTAACGACTCCGTAGCCCTTAAGGCGCACCTGGCATACGGCATTGCTCACCTTCTCATACTCCTTCTGCATCGAGGCCAGGCTCTTTAAAGTCTGCATAAGCTGATATTCCCCCTCGATCGGGACGCCGACATATTCGCTTAAAATCTGGTAGTAATGGCTGTCATCCACCTCGATTTGGGCCTGGATGCTGCCGTCGGCCATCTTCATCCCTGTGATTTTAATTCTTCTGACGGCTTCCTTATCCTCTTCCGGAAGCGCCTCCTGGGCATCGCGCATATGATCCGTCTTTTTGAGCATTTCCTTGACGGTCTGGATCACCCGGCTCTTAAGCCAGTGTTCACGCGGGAGAATTTCCATCCATTTGGGAATGGTGAAGTCAATCTCCGTAACCGGGAATTCATGCAGAATCTCTTCCAGGATCGCCTTAATGTCTTCTTTTTTGAGCTGTTCGCAGTTGACAGGCATAACCTGAACCCCGTATTTTTCCTCCATCTGCTTTGCCAGTTCCCTTGTTTCATCGGAATAAGGCCTCATGGAGTTTAAAAGCACCAGGAACGGCTTTTTCAGGTTCTTAAGCTCTTTGATCGTCTTCTCTTCCGCCGCTATGTAATTTCCCCGCTTAATGTCTCCGAAGGAACCGTCCGTCGTGATGACGAGACCGATGGTGGAGTGGTCATTGATAACCTTCCTTGTGCCGATCTCCGCCGCCTCGGTAAACGGAATCTCCGCATCGAACCAGGGAGTCTTCACAAGGCGTTCCGTATCATTTTCAATATGGCCGGCAGCGCCTTCCACCATGAAACCGACACAGTCAATGAGCCTGACCTTGACGTCAACGCCGTCGCTGAGCGCGATCTGGGCCGCCTCCTTGGGGATGAATTTCGGCTCTGTCGTCATGATGGTTTTCCCGGCGGAGCTTTGGGGCAGTTCATCCCTTGTGCGCTCCCTTGCATGCGGATCGTCCATGCCCGGCAGCACCATCAGTTCCATGAAGCGCTTGATAAAGGTAGATTTGCCGGTTCTGACAGGACCTACGATGCCTACGTAGATTTCCCCATTCGTTCTGGCCTTAATGTCACTGTATACGTTAAAATTGTCCATAAAAATACCCCCTTGGCTATGCTGATACAAGTATATGCAAGGGGGAAGGGGGCGTATGCTAAAAAATATTGGCGAAGAGGTATGTCCATACCTTTCTTTTTTCTGACAATTATTTTAAAAAGCAGGAGAGAAATTCATGCGGTAATGATATCGTAACCACGTAAGTCTCTCTCCTGCCTTCATATTGCCAGACTGTCTGACAAATCCTATATTCCTACTCGCTCAGATAAGCCTTCTTCACCGAGTCATCATTCATAAGCTCTTTGGCGTCGCCCTTCAGCACAATCTTTCCTGTCTCCAGCACATAAGCCTTGTTGGCGATTGACAGCGCCTTTTTCGCATTCTGCTCCACCAGAAGTACAGTGGTGCCGTCTGCGTTGATCTCCTTGATAATATCGAAGATCTCATTCACATAGATGGGGGAAAGGCCCATCGACGGCTCATCCATTACAATCAGGCGGGGATGGGACATTAAGGCCCGGCCCATGGCCAGCATCTGCTGTTCACCGCCTGAAAGCGTTCCGGCCAGCTGGTTCTTTCTTTCCTCCAGCCTTGGGAAGCGCTTATAAATCTTTGTCAGAGTATCTTCAATCTCCTGCTTGTCATTTCGCGTATAAGCGCCCATTTTCAGGTTCTGCAGAACGGAGAGCTGTGCAAATACACGCCTCCCCTCCGGCACATGGGCAATCCCCATCGGCACCAGCTTATAGCCCGGTACCTTTGTAATGTCTTTCCCCTCGAACGTGATACTGCCCGATTTAGATGGAATCAGTCCTGTGATAGTATGGAGGGTGGTCGTTTTACCGGCTCCGTTCGCTCCAATCAGGGCGATTACATCTCCCTCGTTAACCTCGAAGGAAATCCCTTTCAGGGCCTGTATGACGCCATAATATACACTTAAATCCTTAACTTCCAGCATTGCCATAAGACTTCCTCCCTATTCTCCCAGATATGCCGCAATTACCTGCGGATTATTCAGCACTTCGCCTGTGGGGCCTTCCGCCAGCATATGGCCGAAGTTCAGCACGGTCAGGCGCTCACAGATTCCGGATACCAGTTTCATATCGTGTTCAATCAGGAGAATCGTCATATCAAAATTATCCCTGACAAAGCGGATCGTGTTCATCAGCTCCGCCGTCTCATTGGGGTTCATGCCGGCCGCAGGTTCATCCAGGAGAAGGAGCTTCGGCTCCGTTGCCAGCGCCCTCGCAATCTCCAGCTTCCGCTGCTTTCCGTAAGGTAGATTTGAAGCCTTGCAGTCAAATTCCTGATCCATATCAAAAACTTTTAAAAGCTCCATTGCCCTCTCATCCATCTGTTTTTCCACCTTGTGATAAGCGGGAAGACGAAAAATTCCCGACAGGGTGGAATACTTGTAGTGGTTGTGAAGCCCCACCTTTACGTTATCAAGAACGCTCAGTTCCTTGAAAAGACGGATATTCTGAAACGTCCTGGCTACTCCAGCTTTATTGATATCGGCCGTTTTCCGGCCTGTTATATTCATTCCATCCAGGGTAATCTGGCCGCAGTCCGGTTTATAAACCCCTGTCAGCAGATTAAAAATCGTTGTTTTACCGGCTCCGTTAGGCCCAATCAGTCCATAGAGCTGCCCTTTTTCAATCATAACATTAAAGTCATCAACTGCTTTCAGGCCGCCGAAGGAGATACTCAAGTTTTTAACTTCCAGCATTGCCATAACCTACGCCTCCTCCTTTGTCTTTGGTTTCCTGATGGAAGAAATCCATCTTTCGCGAATCTGAATCGCCTTGGGGCTTGCCGTGAGAAGCATCATCACGATCAGCACAATGGCATAAATCAGCATACGGTAATTGTTGAGACCGCGCAGCATTTCCGGAAGCAGGGTCAGGATGACCGCCGCAATAACGGAGCCGCGGATATTCCCGATGCCGCCGAGAACGACGAATACCAGAATCATAATCGACATATTATAGCCGAAGCTTTTGGGCGTTGCGGCAAGTGTTGCCAGGTTATGGGCATAGAGTACGCCCGCCACGCCGGCCAGGGCAGCTGATACGGAAAATGCCAGCAATTTGTATTTTGTGATATTAATTCCGATGGACTCTGCCGCGATACGGTTGTCGCGGATTGCCATGATGGCGCGTCCGGTTCTGGAATTAATCATATTCAGGACAATAAAAAGGGTGATCAGCACCAGAATGAAGCCAATCGTAAAGGTTGCCATCTTCGGCGTTCCGGTGATACCCTGGGCGCCCTTGATGATGACCTTGCCGCCTTCAGCCAGGTTTAAGGAGGCCACATCCTTGGTTGAGATATGGATACCCGAGGCGTCCGTGCCAACATAGAGCACGTTAATCACGTTTTTAATAATCTCACCAAAAGCCAGAGTTACGATGGCAAGGTAATCTCCTTTCAGACGAAGCACCGGAATACCGATCAGGATGCCGAACGCCGCCGCTACGACCGCACCGACAAAGAGAGCGATAATAAAGCGGAGCTGCGGGTTGGGAATGGAGGCTGCCATAACATGGGTAAAAAATGCCCCGGAAAAGGCTCCCACACACATAAAACCGGCGTGTCCCAGGCTCAGCTCCCCGAGGATTCCCACCGTCAGGTTCAGGGATACGGCAAGTATGACATAGGTGCAGAGCGGAACGAGAATTCCCTTTAAAAGACTGTTTATATGGCCCCCGGCCATCAGGATCTGAATCAGAAGGAAGGCCGCTATCACCAGTGCATAAGTGATAGTATTCTGAATCAAGATTTTATTTTTATATGATTTCATCCTATTCACCTACACTTTCTCGTTGATCTTCTTACCAAGGATGCCGGTCGGACGTACCAGTAACACGATAATCAGTACGGAGAACACGATGGCATCAGCCAACTGGGAAGAGATATAGGCTTTCGCCAGATTTTCGATTACTCCGAGCAGGATTCCGCCGATCATGGCTCCCGGAATCGAGCCGATACCGCCGAAAACAGCCGCTACGAATGCTTTGATACCCGGCATGGAGCCTGTGTATGGTGTCAGGGACGGATAAGCGGAACAGAGAAGCACGCCCGCAATCGCAGCCAGGGAGGAACCGATGGCAAAGGTAACGGCAATCGTACCGTTTACATTGATGCCCATCAGAGTGGCTGCACCCTTATCTTCTGAAACGGCCAGCATCGCCTGGCCGATTTTTGTCTTGTTGATAAATGTAGTCAGAGCCAGCATGATTATCACGCAGGTAATAATTGTCACAATCGTTACACCGGAAATGGACAGCTTGCCGCCGGCCAGTTTGAGCGCCGGCAGAGTTACGACCGAAGTGAACTGTCTTGCATTGGAACCGAATATTAACAGGGCGACATTCTGCAGCAGATAGCTGACGCCGATAGCCGTGATCAGAACGGCCAGCGGAGAGGCCCCGCGCAGAGGCCGGTAAGCGACCTTCTCAATCGTAACGCCCAGAACCGTACATACTACAATCGAGGCCAGAACCCCGACGACCGGCGACCCCCCTGCCGTACTTACGATCGTAAATACGGTAAAACCGCCGACCATAATAATGTCACCATGGGCGAAATTCAGCATCTTTGCAATTCCGTAAACCATGGTGTAACCAAGGGCAATGATAGCATATACACTTCCAAGACTGATCCCGTTGATTAAATAAGAAAGAAAACTCATACCGCTTACACCTACCTCTTTGTCTTTATTTGGTATATTAATAGTTAAAAAGAGGGTTGTCTTTCGGACAACCCTCTTTAAGGGCTAATTCTATATTGCTTTATTACTGGATTACATATACGCCGTTTTCAATCTTAACAGCCTTCGGTGCCTTGTTCGGCTCTCCTGCTGCCGTCCATGTCATTCCCGTACCGGTTAAACCGTCAATCGTGATTTCCGTCATGGCTGCCTTCATTGCGTCACAGATGTCGGATGCACTCATATCAGGTGTAATACCGGATTTTTCTGCTGCTGCCTTGATGGCATACATGCCGTCGTAAGCGCCTGCCGCGAACTGAAGAGGCTCTTCATTATATGCAGCCCTGTAAGCTTCAACAAAATCCTTGCTGCCTTCCTCGTCAACGGAGAAAGGTGTTAAAAGCATTAATCCTTCTGCTAAAGATGTATCGAAGTTTTCAACACTTAAGATACCATCCATACCGTCACATCCGAAGAAGATCGGGCTGAACTCTTTATCAGAAGCCTGTTTTAAGATAACGGAAGCTTCCTGGTAGTAAATCGGAAGGAATACAAGCTCTGCTCCGGCCTCTTTTGCCTTGTCAAGCTGTACGGAGAAATCGGTGTTGCTGTCTGCCGTGAATGCTTCACTGGCAACGATCTCAAGTCCCTGGTTGGCGGCCTCCGCTACGAAGGACTCACGGATACCGTCGGAATACTCTGTAGAGCTGTCATAAATAATTGCGATTTTGGTAGCAAGTTTGTGCTCGCCTATGTACTGTGCGGAAGCTTTACCCTGATCCGGATCAGAGAAGCATACACGGAACGCATTATCCCCTGAAATACACTCAACGGCAGAACCGGACGGTGTAATCTGGAAAATATTATCAACCTGAGACTCAGCAACAACTGCGATACATGGTTTGGATGTAACCGTACCTAAAAGCATCTGCATATCCCAGTCTTTTAATGTATTGTAAGCGTTTATTGCTTTCTCAGGGTCATGCTCATCATCCTGGAAGTTGTATTCAATCTGCGCACCGTTAATACCTCCGGCAGCGTTAATCTCCTTGGCAGCCAGTTCCATTCCGTTCTTAACGGCAATTCCATAAGCTGCAGCCGGTCCGGTTAACGGTCCGATTCCGCCAATCTTAAATACGCCTCCGGCTGATTCTGCTGCTTCTTCTGCGGCTTTTGTCTCTGTACCTGCTGCATCAGCAGCCTTAGTCTCTCCAGCCGGAGCTTTCGTCTCTGCAGAACCGCCTGAGCTTCCGCAGGCAGTCAGGGATGCGGCCATAGCCACCGCAAGGCCTAAACTCAGTAATCTTTTTTTCATAATCTTCTCCTCCAATTCTTCTGTCAGCACCGTATTTTTCAGGTATTTTCAAATGGCATGCTAACGGATTGATTGACGACATTATAAGTTTAACAATTTGAATTGTCAATACAAAAACCTCATAAAAAAAAGGAAATCGAAAGAAAAACTTCATTTTTCCGTTCAATTTCCTTCTTGCCATAACTTGTCGTTATAGCTGCCATCTCCTCAGTTCATAGAAAGGACAAAAAAGAGCCGTTTTGTCTCCCACTTGCGAACGCTTGATGTCATCAGGAAGACAAACGGTTCTTTTTGTTTTTTTTATGATTCCCAGGGAAGGCCGCTGCTTTCGATTCTACGGTCACGCAGCATCAGATCGTTTACTGCCTCTTTCGCCGGTTTTCCGTCAAAAAGCACCTGATTGACCTGCTCCACAATCGGCATGTCGATTCCATAAGCCTCAGCCAGCTTCATGCCGGCTTTGGCGGAATAAACCCCCTCCACCACCATCTGAACCTCGTTCATGGCTTCTTCCATGGTATATCCTTTTCCAATCAGGATACCGGCTCTTCTGTTGCGGCTGTGCATGCTGGCGCAGGTAACAATCAGATCGCCGATTCCGGAGAGTCCTACAAAGGTCTGTTCTTTACCGCCCATCCTGACGCCAAGCCTTGTAAGCTCTGCAATTCCCCTTGTGATTAAGGCCGCCTTTGTATTATCTCCGTAACCGAGGCCGTCGGCAATGCCTGCGGCAAGGGCTATTACATTCTTCAAGGCTGCTCCCACTTCAATTCCCAGCATGTCGGGACTTGTATAGACACGGAATACCGGGCTCATAAAGACGGACTGGATGTAATCGGCCACCTTTTTCCGGTGAGCTCCCGCCACACAGGTGGTGGGGATCCCGCGGCTTACCTCCTCGGCATGGCTCGGCCCTGAAAGGACGGCCACCTCTGCCTCCGGAAGCTCTTCCTCAATTACCTGAGACATGGTTTTTAAGCTGCTCTCCTCGATTCCTTTGGATACATTGATTACTATCTGGCCGTATCGGATAAACTCCTTCATCCGGGCCGCCGTCGCTCTTATATAAACGGAAGGAACGGCAAGCACGAGAATATCCTTCTCCGCCATGGCTTCCTTCAAATCTGCTGTCAGCCTGAGTTCCTCCGGCAGCACTACTTCGGGCAGGTTCTTATGCCTCCTCTTCTCTTTCATTTCCGTTATCTCTTCTTCAATGGCAGACCATACCGTTACCTCGCAGCCATTCTTACAAAGAAGCAGGGACAGAGCTGTCCCCCACGTTCCTGATCCAATCACACCAATTGCAGCCATAATATAATCCTCCGCTATTTTTTCGATGCTCCCAGTTTGTTTTCTGTTCCGGACAACAGGCGTCCAATATTGGCCCGGTGGCGCCAGACTGCCATTCCCATCAGGACGCCGCCCAGTATGTAAAACTCAGGCAGGCTGAGGGCGGCTACCCTGTAGCTTCCCATCCTGCCGAAAATAATCAGTTCCGCGAAAAAGGTTATGGATACCAAAATGGATCCGAGAGACACATATCTGGTCACAGCCACCACGACGGCAAAAACCACGAAGCAGGTGAGGGTAATCCTGAAATCCATCGCCGTCATAATCCCTGCCATGCAGGCGATCCCCTTGCCGCCTTTAAAGCGGAGGTAGAACGGGAAGTTATGTCCCAGCGTAACGCCCAGTCCTGCATACAGGGCAAGCAGATCCACGCTGTCTGAGCCTGAGGCAAAGAGTACGCGGACAAGGCATATCGCAGCAACCGCTTTGAAAAAGTCGCCGAGGAATACTACCGCACCGGCCTTTGTTCCCATAACGCGCAGCACATTAGTGGAACCGGCATTGCCGCTCCCATGCTGGCGGATATCGATATGGTTAATCCTCCCATACAGATAGCCGGACTGAATCAGGCCGAATGCATAACCGATTGCAACACAAATAAGCCGTTCCATACCTACTGCTCCTTTCCCTTCCTTTCACGGACTAAGAACTTGAGAGAAGTTCCCCGGAAGCCGAACGCATCGCGGATTCTGTTTTCCAGGTATCTGGTGTATGAAAAATGCATCAGTTCTTTATCATTTACAAAGATTACAAAGGTCGGCGGTTTCACCGAGACCTGCGTAATATAGTAGAGCTTCAGCCTCTTGCCTTTATCGGACGGCGGCTGCTGAAGGGCTACCGCCTCCGTCATAATCTCATTCAGCACGCCGGTGGCAATGCGCAGCGTCTGGTTCTCCCTGACCATATCGATAATCTCATAAAGTTTATTGATTCTCTGTCCTGTGGCAGCCGAAATAAAGATAAACTCGGCATATGGGATAAAAGACAGGGTCATCTTTATCTTATTGGTGTATTCATAAATGGTTTTATCCGTCTTCTCGATGGCATCCCATTTATTTACAACGATAATGATGCCCTTTCCTCTTTCATGGGCAATCCCGGCAATCTTGGCATCCTGCTCCGTCACACCCTCAACGGCATCAATGACCACCAGCACCACATCGGCACGCTCCACCGCCGTAACGGTTCTGATGATGCTGTAGCGCTCAAGTTCTTCTTTAATCTTGCTCTTTCTGCGCAGTCCCGCCGTATCGATGAAGACATATTCCGTTCCGTTATGGATAATCTCCGTATCCACAGCATCCCTGGTAGTGCCTGCAATATCGGATACGATTACCCTGTTTTCCCCCAGCAGCTTATTTATGATGGAGGACTTTCCGACATTCGGCTTGCCCACAATGGCAATTCTCGGACGCTCGTCTTCCTCTTCTTCGCCTGTTCCGTCCTCAAAATGGCTTACGACCGCATCTAAAAGCTCGCCCAGCCCCAGCCGGGAAGCTGCCGATATTCCAACCGGCCACCTCTATGACGGCGTGCTCTATCACCTGCGCCAGCGCGAAGCCTTTGCGCCG
>OKSF01002892.1_pt1 | contig 10908 bp, 11 predicted proteins | sample 1606061 | NCBI WGS metagenome assembly OKSF01 (sample SAMEA3541567, study PRJEB24748) | human gut metagenome | biome: human gut; feature: human-associated habitat; material: faeces | place: China | collected 2012 | reverse complement strand
ATTGCACGGATCAGGTCCTGATAAACATACTCGCCCTCGTGCAAACTAAAGTATTCGACCGTCTTTCGGTCAAAGCGAGAGACCTTTTCCTGTGCTTCGCACAGGTCGTCAGCGGTGTGGTGCGGGCAGTGCGCGCACAGAGAATCCGAACCAAAGACAAGCCGAATTCGGGTTCCCGGTACATTTCGCAGAGAATGCACAATCGCACTCATATTTTGCACAAATTCTGTGCTATAGCCCTTGCCGGAGTAGCCTTGTGTGCAAAGCAGATGATGCGGGCGCAGCCAGATCATGCCTTGAGCCCCGGGATGCGCTTGCGAACGAGAAAGCCGACCACGGTTGCAAGAACAGCCTTGATGACAGCGGTCGGGATGAACGGCAGCACGCATGCGGTCACGCCTGCGGCAATCGAGCTGTTCATGAGTACGCAGAACATTGCCGTGCCGACAACATAGTTGGCAATCGTGCCGACGATCAGCGCGAGTACATACGCGCCGCGGAATGCATGACGGTGGTCGGCGCCCCAGCCGATGATAAACGCCATCAGCGGGAAGGAGATCAGAAAACCGCCGGTAGGACCGATAAACTTGTCAAAACCGCCGGAAAAGTTCGCGAGCACCGGTACACCTACGGCACCGAGCAGCAGATAAATTACGCTTGAAACCGTGCTCAGCTTGGCGCCGAGAACGACAGCCGCCAGTGTAATCGCGAACGTCTGCATGGTCATCGGTACGCCGCCGGGCATCGGAATGGAAATCTGCGCCATGATCGCGATGACCGCCGCGAACAGACCGGAATAGCAGATGTCGCGCACGGAAAACGCGCTGCGCTGTGCGGGCTTGCTGGAAATGTCACTCATTGGGAGTTCCTCCTCGTTGTTTTGCTTATTGCATTAAACCACAGATTTACTGCAATGTCAACTGATTTCGGAAAAATGGTTGACGGTGTGCGCAAAAAAGAAACAGCCGTTCCGTGCATTTGCACAGAACGGCTGTTTGCTCAGCTCGCGGATTGCTCCCAGCGGGCGAAAATGCGGTGGAGGATCAGGCAGAACAGCAGCGCGAACACCACGCCGAACATATTCTGCGCGACACGCAGACCGACCGCGCTTTTGAGTCCGTACGCGCTGGTTGCAATAGCGAGCGCACCGAACGTGTTGAACACGGCCTGCCAGCCGTATTTCGCGGAAAAACCGACACCGATGCCGCCAATCACGCCGATATAGGCGTAAATCGAGGACGGAAGCAGAAAATACAGCACTAAAAAGCAGCAAACACCTGCGATATTTCCGATGATACGCCAGCGAACGCGGTAGCGCATATCGTCCATCGCGGGAAGGATTGCGCTCATGGCGGCAATGCCCGCCCACATCGCACGCGGCATGCCGCTCAGCTCTGCGAGGAAAAGCACGAGCGGAACGCAGATGATCTGGCAAAGCTGCCATTTGGAGCGCGGATGGCGCAGATCGAAAGCAGGAAGGATGTCTCCTGCACAGAGCTCATAGGCATTGCCGCGATGGTTGCCATAGAATACCGCGCAGACCAGAAGCGCACCGACAGCAAGTCCAAACAGGCGCATTTGATAGGCGTGCCCGCTCACATCGTAACCATACAGCAGCAGATAGCCGAGCACGAGTGTGGACTGATTGAACATTCTCGGCTCGTGGCAGCCGAACAGAATGAGCAGAGCAATCGCAGCAGCATTGATGAACAATCCGCCGACCGGGCCGGCCAGATTGGCTGCATGCGGTCCGACGGCCATAATGCCGAAAAATCCGGCGAGCAGCAGCGTGGACTGTCCTGTGCGAATGCACAGATGTGCGCTGCGGAATACGAGCAGATACAGCAGCACGACTACGCCGACAATGCTGTTGTCCGCGCCGAAGCCCAGACTGTAAAGTGAAACGAAAACAAAGCAGAATGCGACGGTTATCGCAATTTTGGTCAAGTATACGGCAATATGGTACAGCTTTTCGCGCTGTGACGCACTCTCGCGGATGATTTTCTTTGAGCCTGCCTGATTGACCTGTAATTCCTGATAAAATGTCATGAAATTCCTTTCCAATCGGTGAAAATGAGTAACTGTATAACTATATCACCATCGAGAAAGAATTTCAACTGTTTTTTTTAAAATCGAACAACAGGCCGGATATACTTCCAGAAACGTACACAATCGTGCACAAAATAGAACACACGACCGGGTGCAGTATCCAGACAGCAGCCGGCGGCCTCGTAATCGAAATCGCGCATCGCACGCTCGATTTTCGCCTCAACAAGACTGTTTTCCGTCTGCAGATCAAACGGACCGTGCTCGAAAACCAGATAATCCCCTTCGGGGACCTCCATTAGCTGCAGCGGAGCGGGCACCGCGTCGGTGCAATCGCGCGGCAGACGCACACCCCAGCATTCCGCCAGAGGAATGCCCCAGCTGCAGATACGGCCGCTCGGCTCGTTCACGAACGCCATCTGCTGCTCGGCTTCGGGGACAAGCTGCCGCAGAAGCGCGCTGACCGTTTCTAAATCCGCACCGGGAATGCGAGCCTGCTTTTGCATAAAATCCCAGTAACCGATGCTCTCATAGTTGCGAATGTGTGCAAATTTGTGCGACGGAAGCGTGATAAAATACGTCTGTATATCGTTTTCCGTGCCTGCGGGAGCCTGCTCTGCGAGATAACAGTCCAGCGGCCGAATCACCGTGCGCAGCGACAGCGGGCGGGGAGAGCGCCGATATTCGCCGGGCGTGATGCCGTAAGCCGCACGGAACGCGCGCGTGAACGCCTCCTGCGAGGAAAAACCGCAGTCGAGCGCGATATCAAGCAGCCTCGCTAAATGCGCGAGTGTCAGCGTTTCGCCCTCACGCGCACGGATACAGCGGTCAATCTCGGCAATCAGCCGCAGAACATTGTCGTGCCAGTTTTGCATGAAAATCCCTCCTTGTCCCTGCATGATACAGGAGAATAAGCTGTGCCGCTTGATCTGATCTGCAAAAAAAGAAAACCGGCGTAAAAACGCCGGTTTTCGATCTTATCCGTTCTTCTTGATGGCATTGATGAGCCGCTCGGCCTGTGGAGCGCCATGCTTCTTGGCTTGCTCGGCCCAGTAGAGCGCCTCGTGCGCGTCATGCGGTGTGCCTTCGCCGCGTGCGTACAGGATGGCGGTGTTCATCATGCACGCTGCGTTGCCGCCCTGAGCGGCCTTGAGAAAATACTGGAAGGCGAAGGTCGCATCCTGCGGAACGCCGGTACCGGTGCTGTACAGCCATGCCAGACGGCCCATCGCCAGTACGTTGCCGCGGTTTGCGGCAATCTGGTACCAGCGGACAGCCTCGTCCATGTCCTTTTCCAAGCCGCGGTCGCCCGTCTCGATCAGGCTGGCGATCAGTGCCGCAGCCTCCGGATGACCGTATTCAGCGGCCTTGCGGTACCAGGTGAGCGCGGTCTGCTGGTTCTTTTCCGCGCCGAAGCCCTTGTCATGGTAGCACGCCAGATTGAACATAGCAACCGGATCGTTTTGCTCAGCCGCCTTTTTTGTCCATTCAAAGGCATTTTCAGCATTCTTTTCCACGCCCTGTCCGCGCTCATACAGCGAGCCGAGCGCACGCTGCGCCGGTGCGCAGCCGTCCTCCGCAAGAGCCAGCCACTGACCGGCCGCTTCAGCAAAATTGCCTGCCTTATATGCGTCCAGAGCCTGATTGAACGCCTGTTCAATGCTCTGCTGATTTTCCTTGTTCGCTTCCATTGTTTACTCCTCCAGACAGTACCGCCTCCGAAATATGCGGTATGCAGATATCTTATTTTATCACACCGCACGTCGAAAGTCTACGAAAAAGCGAAAGAAATAGCATGGCACAACCGTATCTTGACAAAAATGTGAAATGTGTGTGAATGGACTTGCGCTTTGCGCTGAAAAAACGTAAACTGGAAATAGGATTTCTTAAACCAAGGTATAGATTGTAAAACAACGGCACTCTATCAGATAAAAGGAGAATGGCAAATGGGACTTATCAAAGCAGCAGCAGGCGCGGGCGGCGGTGTGCTGGCTGACCAGTGGAAGGAATATTTTTACTGTGATGCGATAAACGCGGACGTGCTCGCGGTCAAGGGCCGCAAAAAGGTCACCAAGCGGTCGAGCAACACCAAGGGTGACGAGGATATCATCACAAGCGGCTCGGTCATCGCGGTAGCGGACGGACAGGCGATGATGATCGTCGATCAGGGCAAGGTCGTGGAAGCCGCGTTCGAGCCGGGCGAGTTCGTCTACGATTCGTCCGCCGAGCCGACTATTTTCGCCGGTTCGTTCGGTGACAGCGTGTGCAAAATGTTCGCCAACATGGCCAAGCGCTTCACGTTCGGCGGAGAAGCGCCGCGCACGCAGCGCGTCTACTATTTCAACACCAAGGAGCTGACCGGCAACAAGTACGGAACCGCGTCTCCGGTGCCGTTCCGCGTGCTCGATGAGCGGGCGGGCATCGACATGGACATTGGTCTGCGGTGTTTCGGCGAGTACAGCTACAAGATTGTCAATCCCATGCTGTTCTATACCAATGTGTGCGGCAACATGGCAGAGGAATACCGGCGGGAAAATCTGGACAGCCAGCTCAAAAGCGAGCTGCTGACCGCGCTGCAGCCCGCCTTTGCACGCATTGGTGCAAATGGTGTGCGCTACTCGGCGCTGCCCGCGCATACGATGGAGATTGCAGACGCGCTCAACGAACAGCTTTCGTCCAAGTGGCGTGAGCTGCGCGGCATCGAGATCGTGTCGTTCGGCGTCAACTCGGTCAAGGCAGACGAGGAGGACGAAAAGACCATCAAGGAAATGCAGCGCGAGGCCGCCTACCGCGACCCGACCCGTGCGGCAGGCTCGCTCGTGCACGCGCAGGCCGAGGCGATGAAGTCTGCGGCAGCGAACGCGAACGCCGGTCCGGCGATGGCGTTCATGGGCATGAATATGGCCGGTCAGGCAGGCGGCGCCAGCGTGCAGAATCTGTACGCAATGGGTCAGCAGCAGACCCGGCAGGCGCAGACGGCAGGCGAGTGGACGTGCTCGTGCGGACAGACCGGCAACACCGGCAAATTCTGCATGGGCTGCGGCAGACCCAGACCTGAGCAGAGCAGCTGGAAATGCGTTTGCGGTACGGCCAATACCGGAAAATTCTGCTCCGAGTGCGGGAAACCCCGACCGGAGAATACGACCTGGACGTGCTCGTGCGGCGCGGTCAATCAGGGAAAGTTTTGCTCGGAGTGCGGCAAGGCGAAACCAAATATGTAAAAATGATAGACGATCCAATGTATATCGTAGGGTGAGGGCAACCCGCCCTACGGATTCACTTCAAAAATAAAAAGTGATGGTGAAGAAATGTCAGACAAAGCAACAAACTACCAATGCCCGTCCTGTACGGGACCGCTGCACTACGACGGCGCCACGGGACGGCTGCAATGCGACTACTGCGGCTCGTCATTTGACCCGGCAGAGATCGAAAAGCTGTACGCCGAAAAGGAACAGCAGGCCGCGTCTCAGCCGGAGACGGGGAGCGACACCGGCGAATGGCAATCCTCCGCAGATGAGGACTGGGGCACGGACGCGGACAAGATGCGCGTATACAGCTGTCCGTCCTGCGGTGCGCAGCTGATCTGCGAGGAGACCACGGCGGCGACCTCGTGCCCGTACTGCGGCAACCCGACCGTCATTCCCGAGCAGTTCAGCGGCATTCTCAAGCCGGACTACATACTGCCGTTCAAGCTGAGCAAGGAGGATGCGGTTTCCGCGCTCAAGCGGCATTACAAGGGAAAGCTGCTGCTGCCCAAGCTGTTCCGCGATAATAACCATATCGAGGAGCTGCGCGGCATTTATGTGCCGTTCTGGCTGTTTGACGGCGAAGCCGAAGGCAGCGCGAATTACATGGCAACGACCACGCGCGTGTTCCGTCACGGAGACACGGAAATCACCGAGACCAGCTTTTACGAGGTGCAGCGCGCGGGTACGCTGCCGTTCAGCCGCGTGCCGGTGGATGCATCGCGCAAGATGCCGGATGATTATATGGATTCCATCGAGCCGTTTGATTATGCCGGCCTGAAGCCGTTCTCGACCGCCTATCTGCCCGGATTTTTCGCGGATAAGTTCGATGTTTCCATCGAGGAGAGCAGCAGCCGTGCGGACAAGCGCTGTCGGCAGTCGCTGTCGGATGCGCTGCAGGGAACCGCGCGAAACGGCCGTCCGTATACCTCGGTCACACCGACCGGCGAGGATATTCACCTCAAACGCACCGGCGTGCATTACGCGCTGCTGCCGGTCTGGATGCTGAATACCCGCTGGAACGGCAAGAATTACATGTTTGCGATGAACGGTCAGACCGGGCGCATGGTCGGTGACCTGCCGGTGGACAGAAAACGGTTCTGGGGTCTGTTTGCCGCCGTTGCCGCGCCCATGACTGCGGTGCTGACGGCGCTGCTGTATTTTCTGTAAGGAGGCGGCGTAGATGAAAAACAAGAGAAAACTGCGTCTGGCTGCGCTCTTAGCAGTGCTTTTGCTGCTGTTTCCGGCCTTTGCGGTTGAGGACGATATGACGGATGAGAGCGACATCTCGACCACCCAGACGGAGGAAACTGACCAGACCGTACCGCTCAGCGGTACGGATTCGATTGACCCATCGGCAGACAAGCCGCGCATGTTCGACTATGAAGAGGTGCTGACGCAGACCCAGATTGACACGCTCGAGGAAAAGACCAGGGCGATCGCGGAGAAATACAGCATCGGCGTCGGCATCATCACGATTGACGACTACACGCCGTACGGCGATGACGCTTATGATGCGGCAGAGCAGCTCTACAACGAGCTTGATCTGGGTGCGAGCGAGGACGGCGACGGCGTGGCGCTGCTCATCAGTCTGGATGACCGCGATTTTGCGACCTATGCGCATGGCGCGAAAGCCGAGGAGATTTTCAGCGATGCAGTCCTGCAGGATTTGGAGTCGTATTTCCTGGATAATTTCGGAAACGACGACTGGTACGGCGGCTTTTCGGACTTCGTTTCCGGCTGTGAGTGGTATCTGCAGCATGTAGCCGAAGGCGGCGAAGCCGGTGTGCCGGTGCATAATGAGGTCGAGATTTCGGACAGTACGCAGGAAAACACAGCGGACGATTCGTTTACGCTCGGCGGTGCATTCGGCCTGTCGCTGCTCATTTCGTGCGTGGCGGCGCTGATCGTGTGCATGGTGTTCCGCTCGCAGATGAAATCCGTGCGTACGCAGACGACCGCAAATCAGTATGTGGGAAACGGCGGCCTCAATCTGACGCTCAGCCGCGATATTTACCGTTATACCTCGCAGAAGCGGCGGCAGATTCCGCGGAATGACAATAATAACAACCCGACCGGCGGCGGTCACGGCGGAGCCGGATTTTCCGGCAGCGTCAGCCATACCAGCAGTTCGGGACATGGGAGAAGCGGTAAATTCTGAATGGAGAATGGAAAATGGAGAATGAATATAGCTGCATTTTCTGTAAACAAAAAGCAAAAGACAGCCGACAGGCTGTCTTTTTTATGCAAAAAACGGAGATAATTCCGAAATTTTCGCAATCGTTTTGGATTCCTCCGGGAAGTCCTTCTGCAGCCTTGCGGCACACCGTCTGCAGAAATCCTCATACAACTCGGGATTCTCCCGCATTTGCTGCTTAAAGCCCCAGATATGGGTAAAACAGCCGTTCTGCGCACCGCCGAACAGCGCAGGCAGGTCGCTGAGGGCAGCCGCGCGTGCGTGCCTTTTCTCGGCGCACATGGCAAGCAGCCGCTGCTCGGCGAACACCATGTAAGTGAGTGCGTCGTCGGCATCCGGTGAGCAGCGCATGAACCGAATGGCGGTGTCCGTGTAGTACCGTCGGAACTCGTCATTGCCGAAATAGGCGAGCGCGGTATTGAACGGCTGCACCGTCCAGTCAAATGCGTCAAGCGGGAAGCCTTCGGTTTTGGCGAATGCCGTTTGATCCGGATAGATGGACGGCATAATGTCCTCGCGGTGGATGGCTGCGGTGTCCGGTCCGTCGAGCAGATTACTGATGGATTTCCAGCAGATGAAATCTGTATCAAGCATCACGCACGGCGATGGCACGGCGGAGAGTGCGTACAGCTTGCCGGCCGCCCAGAAGGCTGTGGCGTTTATGTCCTCGGGCATGGTGTCCAACAGAGGATACACGCCGTCATCCCACAAAAAACAAAGCCCGAGCGATTCATAATAACGCTTGGCAGGTGTGTCGCAGATCATACGGATCGAACCGTTCTCTCTGCGCCACTCGAGCGCGGAAAGCGCGGTCGTGAGCAGTTCAAACGGCTCGATTCGGTATTCCATATGGGGATTGCGGATGAAAAACGGCCTTGTCCAGTTGGAGTGGAACGCCTGCATCAGATCAGCTCCAATCCGTAGCCGCCGACCGGGCACGAGCCGGAACCGAACCGGAACGAACCTGATCCGGAACCGGAATAACTGGTGCGGTAAGAGGTGGTGTACGAGGTCACATACGAGCCGGAGCCTGAGCCGCACGGCACGCAAACGGTCTGTATAACGGTAGTTTCACCGGATGCGGAGACAACGGTTTCCTCACCCGCTGTCGAGGGGACAGCGCCGCCCATGATGGGCACCGGAGGACGCTCGTCATCGGCCGGATACCAGCCCTCCGGGTAGGGGTCCACCGCGAAAACAGGTGCTGGTGCGGCAGACTGCGGCTGCTCGTCAGTCTCGGGCGCTGCTTCGGGAGCGGGCGCTTGCTCTGCCTTCGGCTGGCAATGCCGCGCATAGCTCGCTTCGTCGAACACAACGCCGTCGATCTCGCGGTATTTTTCCGGATTCATTGCCACAATACCGTTCGGCTTGGACATAACACCACACACCTCTCATTCACTAATTATAATTATATATGAAGGGAGCGCAATCCGCAACCGCAAACAAGCAAAATTTTGGCTTTACAATCCGCAGGCGGTTTTCGTATAATAGTAGGGAGAAAACAGATACGGTGTTCCGGTCGGGTTATTATGCTGTACCATGTAAAATATTGTAGGGGCGCGCATTGCGCGTCCGTTTTATCCGGTTGGCACAATATCAATTCTGCGGATTGGATTAAACAACTACCGTGAGGCACCCGCCCTACGGTAAAAGTTAGATAAATGTCATTTGTATATAGAATGGGAGAAATTATGGACTTTTTATCAGTAGAGCAGTCGGTCTGGCGTCGATTGCAGCAGGAAACGCGCCCAATCGCGCTGTACGGCATGGGCGACGGCGCAGACAAGATACTCGCGCAGTTTGACCGTCTGGGCATTCGCGCATCCGCGGTGTTCGCGAGTGACGAATTTGCCCGCGGCAACCTGTTCCACGGGTTCTGTGTGCGCAAGCTGTCTGACACGGTAGCCGAGCTTGGCGAGGACATCGTAATCGTGATTGCGTTCGCCAGCCAGAGAACCGAGGTGCTGCAGCTGATGTATGCGCTCGAGGACAAATACGACGTGGTGGCGCCGGACGTTCCGGTGGTCGAGGGACCGCTGTTCGACGAGGCTTTCGTGCGCGCGCATCAGGACGAAATGCAGCGCGCGTATGATCTTCTGGCGGATGATTTGTCGCGCGAGGTTTTTCTGGATACCGTGCGCTTCAAGCTGTCCGGCAAAATGGAATACCTGCGCCGCAGTGAATCCGACAAGGATGAGGTGTTTCATAATCTCCTGCGCCCGACCGCAGAGGAGCACTTCTCCGACCTCGGCGCATACAACGGTGACACCATCCGCGAGCTGCTGCACTACACGGACGGCAGGTTTGCGTCCGTTACCGCCCTCGAACCCGATCGCCGCAGCTTCCGCAAGCTGAATGAGTGGGCGAGTGCCAATATCACGGGCGATGTTACGCTCGTGCAGGCGGGCGCGTGGAACGAGGACACGGTCAAATGCTTCACCGATCAGGCAGGCCGCCAGTCCCGCGTAGCGGGGCAGGGCAAAGAGACGCAGATGCGCGCGCTCGACAGCGTGCTGTCCGGCCGCCCGTGCACCTATCTTAAAATGGACGTGGAGGGCGCAGAGCGCGAAGCCATCGCCGGTGCCGAGAAAACCATTCGGCAGTACGCGCCCAAGCTGAACATTGCTGCCTATCACCGCAGCGAGGACTTCTTTCAGCTGCCGCTGCTCATCCATGCGCTGCAGCCGAGCTACCGGCTGTATCTGCGTCACCATCCTTATGTTCCGGCGTGGGATACGAATTTGTACGCAATATAAAAAACAGTGGAAATCCCGGTCGGGCCGTTGTATAATAAAGATAGATTACGGCAGGGTGTGACCTGCCGGAGAATTTATACATGAAGGAGATCATAACAATGGGCTGTTTTTACTGTGATGAGCACCATGAGGGCCGCGAAGCAATCATGTTCAAGGTTGGCGACATGAAGGCAGGTACCCTGTACCTGTTCAAGGATCAGGCACACAAGGGCCGCTGCGCACTGGCGCTCAAGAGCCATAAGAAGGAGCTGTGCGAGTGCGACGAGCAGGAGCGCAACGATTACTGTGCAGATCTGGCTGCTGCTTCCGGCGCTATTAAGAAGCTGTGGGGCTGCACCAAGATCAACCTCGGTTCGTTCGGCGACAGCAATCCGCACCTGCATTTCCACATCGTACCGAAGTACGAGGGTGGCTTTGAGTTCGGCGGCAGCTTTGCCATCACCAATCCGGAGCCGGTTATCCTGAAGGACGAGGAGTACAAGGAAATGATCGAGGCTCTGAAGAAAGAGCTGAACCTCTGATTTTTGTTCCTGATACGAGAACAGCATCGAACTTTACGGTTCGGTGCTGTTTTTTATACCTAAAGTTTAAGATTTGTTGTTTCGGGTATCGCGCGGCAGCGCGCATGAAATAGCATTTGCTCTGCAAATGCTCAAAAAGGGGG
>OKSF01002888.1_pt1 | contig 10928 bp, 9 predicted proteins | sample 1606061 | NCBI WGS metagenome assembly OKSF01 (sample SAMEA3541567, study PRJEB24748) | human gut metagenome | biome: human gut; feature: human-associated habitat; material: faeces | place: China | collected 2012 | reverse complement strand
CATCATCAATTATTCAGCGCCCGCGCCGAAGACGGAGCAGGCCGAGGGAGCGGATCATCGGCAATGGCCGGAAGGACGGGCGACCATGAAGGTCGCCCCTACGTCCGGAACGCCCTGCGGTAGGGGCGGCCTTTATGGCCGTCCGGACCCCCGGCGGAGCCCAACGAAGTGGGTCTGGCGGGGAGGAGGAGGCGCAACGGAACGAGTGAGCGTTCCCGTTTACGGGGACGCGAAGGATGTGCAGTTTGCGCCGACGAGAAAGAAGGTTGAAGCATTGAGCGGAAAAATTGTCAAGGTCTCCGGCCCGCTGGTGGTGGCGACGGGGCTGAAGGACGCCAACATGGCCGACGTGGTGCGGGTGGGCGAGCAGCGCCTGATCGGCGAGATTCTGAACATGAACGGCGATGCGGCGTCCATCCAGGTGTACGAGGAGACCTCCGGCCTGGGCCCCGGCGCGGTGGTGGAGACCACCGGCGCGCCCATGAGCGTGGAGTTGGGCCCCGGTATCATTGAGAACATCTACGACGGCATCCAGCGCCCCCTGGAGGGCATCATGCGGAAGGCGGGGAACAACAACCTGCCCCGGGGCGTGGAGGTGCCCGCCCTGGATCGGGAGAAGAAGTGGGACTTCACCGCCGTGGCCAGGCCCGGCGACAGGGTCACCGGAGGCGACGTGCTGGGCACCGTCCAGGAGACCAGCGTGGTGCTCCACAAGATCATGGTGCCCCCCACCCTGTCCGGCACCATCGAGTCCATCCAGTCCGGTTCCTTCACGGTGCTGGACACGGTGGCGGTGCTGGTGGACGGGAAGGGGGAGAAGCACCCGCTGACCATGGTGCAGAAGTGGCCCGTCCGCGTGGGCCGGCCCTACAAGCACAAGTATCCCCCCAGAACCCTGCTGCTCTCCGGCCAGCGCATCGTGGACGCCATGTTCCCCGTGGCCAAGGGCGGCACCGCCGCCATCCCCGGGCCCTTCGGCTCGGGCAAGACGGTGATGCAGCACCAGCTGGCCAAGTGGTCGGACGTGGACATCGTGGTCTACATCGGCTGCGGCGAACGGGGCAACGAGATGACCGACGTGCTGCGGGAGTTCCCCGAGCTGGTGGACCCCCGCACCGGCGAGTCCCTGATGAAGCGGACGGTTCTGATCGCCAACACCTCCGACATGCCGGTGGCCGCCCGTGAGGCGTCCATCTATACGGGCATCACCATCGCCGAGTACTTCCGTGACATGGGGTACGACGTGGCCGTCATCGCCGACTCCACCTCCCGCTGGGCCGAGGCCCTGCGCGAGATGTCCGGCCGCCTGGAGGAGATGCCCGGCGAGGAGGGCTATCCGGCCTACCTGTCCTCCCGCCTGGCCCAGTTCTATGAGCGGGCGGGCATGGTGGAGTGCATCGGCTCCGACGAGCACCGCCGGGGCTCCCTGACCGCGGTGGGCGCGGTGTCGCCCCCCGGCGGCGACCTGTCCGAGCCGGTCAGCCAGGCCACCATGCGCATCGTCAAGGTGTTCTGGGCCCTGGACGCCTCCCTGGCCTACAAGCGCCACTTCCCGGCCATCAACTGGCTCAACTCCTACTCCCTGTACCTGGACTCCCTCAAGCCCTGGTATGACGAGCACCTGGGGCCCCAGTTCATGGTCAACCGCGACAAGGCCATGTCCATCCTTCAGGAGGAGGCCAGCCTCAACGAGATTGTGCAGCTGGTGGGCAAGGACTCCCTGTCCGCCGCCGACCAGCTCACCCTGGAGACCGCCAAGATGCTGCGGGAGGATTTCCTCCAGCAGAACGGCTTTATGGAGGTGGACTGGTACTCCAGCTACGAGCGCCAGGACAAGATGATCCAGATGATTCTGGATTACGACAAGCTGTGCCGCGCCGCCATTGAGAAGGGCGCCGCCACCGCCGAGCTGTTCGCCATCCCCTTCCGGGAGCAGATGGGCCGGGCCAAGAGCGTGCCGGACGACCGGTACGCCGCCGTCTACGCCGACATGGCCCGGGAGATGGAGGAGCAGATCGCGGACATCGCCGCCCGGGGAGGTGCTGAGGAATGATCAAGGAATACCGTACTATACAGGAGGTCAACGGCCCCCTGATGGTGGTGCGCCGGGTGTCCGGCGTCACCTACGACGAGCTGGGGGAGATTGAGCTGCCCGACGGCACCGTGCGCCGCTGCCAGGTGCTGGAGGTCAACGGCGACAACGCCGTGGTTCAGCTCTTTGAGTCCTCCGCGGGCATCAATCTGGCCGAGTCCAAGGTGCGTTTCCTGGGACACCCCCTCCAGCTGGGGGTGTCCGGCGACATGCTGGGCCGGGTGTTCAACGGCATGGGCAAGCCCATCGACGGCGGCCCGGAGATCCTGGCCGAGGAGTACCGGGACATCAACGGCCTGCCCATGAACCCCGCCGCCCGGGACTACCCCAACGAGTTTATCCAGACGGGCATCTCCACCATCGACGGCCTGAATACCCTGGTGCGCGGCCAGAAGCTGCCCATCTTCTCCGGCTCTGGCCTGCCCCACGCGGCCCTGGCCGCCCAGATCGCCCGGCAGGCCCGGGTGCTGGGGGACGACGCGGGCAACTTCGCCGTGGTCTTTGCCGCCATCGGCATCACCTTCGAGGAGTCCGACTTCTTCGTGCAGGAGTTCCGACGCACCGGCGCCATCGACCGGACGGTGCTCTTCACAAACCTGGCCAACGACCCGGCGGTGGAGCGCATCGCCACCCCCCGCATGGCCCTCACCGCCGCCGAGTACCTGGCCTTCGAGAAGGGCATGCACGTGCTGGTCATCATGACCGACATCACCAACTACGCCGAGGCCCTGCGCGAGGTGTCCGCCGCCAAGAAGGAGGTGCCCGGACGCCGGGGCTACCCCGGCTACCTCTACACCAACCTGGCCACCCTCTATGAGCGGGCGGGGCGGCAGCTGGGCAAGAGCGGCTCCATCACCCTCATCCCCATCCTTACCATGCCCGAGGACGACAAGACCCACCCCATCCCCGATCTGACCGGCTATATCACCGAGGGACAGATCATCCTCTCCCGGGAGCTCTACCGCAAGGGCATTATCCCGCCGGTGGACGTGCTGCCCTCCCTGTCCCGCCTGAAGGACAAGGGCGTGGGCCCCGGCAAGACGCGGGAGGACCACGCGGGCACCATGAACCAGCTCTTTGCCGCCTATTCCACCGGCAAGGAGAACAAGGAGCTCATGAGCATCCTGGGCGAGGCCGCCCTGTCCCCCACCGACCTCCAGTACGCCAAGTTCGCTGACGAGTTCGAAAAGCGCTACGTGGCCCAGGGCAGCGACGAGAACCGCTCCATCGAGGAGACTCTGGATCTGGGCTGGGAGCTGCTGAGCATCCTGCCCAAGGCGGAGCTCAAGCGCATCAAGCCGGAGTTCATTGAGAAATACCTCCCGAAAAAGGAGGGGTAATCCATGCCCGCGATTAACGTGAACCCCATACGGCCGGCCGCATGGGGGCCCCGGGATTTCCCATCCTCGGGCGGAATGAATCCGCCCTGCGGAAATCGCCTGCGGCGCTTTTGCGGCGCAAAGGCGCCGTCCCCGCGCGGCGGGGCCCCTCTGAAGGCTGACGGTGGCGCAAGGAGAGGAGGGGTAATCCATGCCCGCGATTAACGTAAACCCCACCCGGCAGGAGCTGACGCGGCTGAAAACCCGGCTGAGAACCTCCATCCGGGGCCACAAGCTGCTCAAGGACAAGCGCGACGAGCTCATGAAGCAGTTCATGGACGTGGTGCGGGAGAACCGGGCCCTGCGGAAGAGGGTGGAGGAGGGGCTGATGCGCGCCCACGGCTCCTTCACCGTGGCCTCCGCCCTCATGTCCACCGAGATGCTGGAGCAGGCCCTGCTCTACCCCAAGCAGAGCGTGGAGCTGGACATGACCTTCCAGAACATCATGAGCGTCAATGTGCCGGTGTACCACTTCAAGACCAAGAGCGACGACGCCGGGGAAATCTACCCCTACGGCTTCGCCACCACCTCCGGCGAACTGGACGGCGCCGTGGAGGCCCTGTCCGGCGTGCTCCAGGATATGCTCCGCCTGGCGGAGATCGAAAAGACCTCCCAGCTCCTGGCCGAGGAGATCGAGAAGACCCGCCGCCGGGTCAACGCCCTGGAGTATGTAAAGATCCCCCAAATGGAGGAGGCCATCCAGTATATTACCATGAAGCTGGACGAGAACGAGCGCGCCAACACCATCCGCCTCATGAAGGTCAAGGACATGTTACTGAAAGAGGCCATCGAGGAGAAGCGGGAGGCCGACGAGCGAGCCATCGAGGCCTTCGGCGGCCGCACAGGGGCGCCGGAGGAGACGTAAAGCAGCAAAAGGACGGACGTGCGCCGGTTCGGCGCCGTCCGTCCTTTTTTGACAGAGGGGAAATTCTGCGGTATAATCACAGACTATACCCTTAGATTCAGGAGAATACCCCATGAAACGAAGCATTTCGATTCCAACCGACACCTTGTGGCAGGCGGGCTTCCTGCTGCTGCCCCCACTCACCGCCGCCTGGCTCATGCAGTTTACCTACGGCGTCCTGCCCTGGGCCATGCTCTTTCCGGCGCTGCTGGCCAACGCCCTGTGCATCGCCCTGCTGTACTGGCCCCTGTGTGGTCTGACCGGGCGCATCGCCCCCTGCTGCATCGGCATCCACATCGCCTCCGGTGCGTGGGGCGCGGCCAACTGCTTTGTCCAGTCCTTCCGGGGCACCCCCATCCTGCCCTGGGATCTCTCCGCCCTGGGCACCGCCGCCGATGTGGCGGGGAGCTACCGCTTTACGCCCACGTGGCAGATGCTGGCGGCCGTCGCCCTGGCGGCGGCCCTGGTTGTGTTCCTCCATCCGGAGAAACACAAGGCCCGCCTGCGCCTCACCGGAACGCGGCGGCCCCTGCGGCTGGTGTGCCTGGGGGCGGGGCTGGCCTGCCTCCTGCTCCTGTTCCCCACCGGGCGGCTGGAGCGTTTCGGTGTTAAGACCGATGTGTGGGACCCCGCCGGCTCCTACCGTGCTGGCGGCTGCCTGGCGGTATTCCTCCGCAACACGGAGTTCCTCGAGGTGGAGGAGCCGGAGGACGTCACGCCGGAGCGGCTGGAACAGATCATGGCCGGCGTGGAGCCGCCGGAGCCGGCGGCGGTTTCCGTGGAGCGGCCCAATATTGTGGCCATCATGAACGAGTCCTGGGCCGACTTTGAGGACTACGGAAACCTGACCCTCAGCGCCAGCGTCACCAACTACATCCGCTCCCTGGACAACGCGGTGTATGGCCACGCCTACACCTCGGTGTTCGGCGCGGGCACCAGCGCCAGCGAGTTCGAGTTCCTCACCGGCAACTCCATGGCCTTCCTGCCCTCGGGCAGCATCCCCTACCAGCAGTATGTGCTGGGGCCCACCGCCTCCCTGGCCTCCATTCTGAAGGCGGAGGGCTATTCCACCCTGGCCTTCCACCCTGGGGAGCGGGCCTCGTGGCAGCGAGATCGGGCCTACCCCCGGCTGGGCTTCGACTCCTACAAGTGCGGCGACGACATGGATGTGCCCCAGACCTTCGAGCACGGCTACGTCAGCGACCAGTCCGACTTTGAACAGATTATCTGGGAGCTTGAGCACAAGGAGGAGGGGAAGCCTCTGTTCCTGTTCAACGTCACCATCCAGAACCACGGCGGCTATACCGTGCCGGACTACCCGGCGCAGGTCACCGTAGCCGACGCGCCGGGGGAGTACCCCATGGCGGAGCAGTACCTCACCCTGGCGGGCAAGACCGACGCGGCCTTCCGCGCCCTGGTGGAGTATCTCCGGGTCTTTGACGAGCCCACCATCGTGATTATGTTCGGGGATCACCAGCCCTCGGTGGAGCAGGGCTTCCTCGATCTGGCCTACGGCGTCACCCAGGAGCAGATGACTATGGAGCAGTATATGGGCAAATACTATGTGCCCTTTGTCATCTGGGCCAACTATCCCCTGCCCGGGACGGGGCCGGAGACGACCAGCCTCAACTTCCTGGGCCAGTACCTCCTGCGGTACGCGGGCATTGCGGGCACCCCCTACGGGGACTTCCTGTGGCAGCTCCAGGAGGAGCTGCCCGCCCTCACCTTCGTGGGCTATACGGACGCGGCGGGCCGGGCCTACAGCCATCTGGAGACCAACGATTTCACCGCCCGGATTGAGGACTACCAGCGCCTCCAGTACAACAACCTGTTCGGCGGGCAAGACCGGCTGGCGGCCTTCTTTGACCCGGAGAGCGGAGGGGCAACCGGCGGTTGACAAAAGGAAACGGCGGCTTGGTTGTCAAGGCGGCCCCCGTTCGGCTATACTGGGAGGCAGAGAAGGGAGGGGTGTTCTGTGACCCTTGGGCAGCGTATTCAGGCGGAGCGGAAGCGGCTGGGCCTGTCCCAGGAGGGCCTGGGGGAGGCGCTGGGCGTCACCCGGCAGGCCATCTCCAAATGGGAGGCCGACGGCGCGGTGCCGGAGGTGGACAAGCTGGTGGCCCTGAGCCGCCTGTTTCACCTCCCGGTAGGGGTGCTGCTGGGGGTAGAGGAGGCGGCGGCCGCCGAACCGCCCCGGCCCGTCGTACCCAGGTGGAAAAGGCGGCTGTGGCCCCTGCTGTCGGCGGCGCTGGGCGCTGTATGCGTCGTGCTGGTCCTAAGGGTGAACACCCTTCAAAGCGGCCAGGCCGACCGGCTTTTGGCCGCCGCCCTGGCGGACGGCCGGATGTGGCAGGTGGAGGAGCGGGGAGTCGCCGCCCTGGGGGAGGACGGCACCTTTTGCTGGCGGTTCCGGGCCGTCCCCGAGGTGGAGGCGCCGGGGTTGGGCCTGTCGGTGACGGCGGAGGGGGGCGGAGAGCGATTCACCGCCCGGGCCGACCGGGACGGCCTGGCCTATGAGGCGGAGCTGCGCCTTCCTCTGGGTGAGGAGTACCATTTCACGCTGCGGACGCGCACTCCCTCCGGCGCGGAGTACCGGCAGGAGCTGGGAGAGTGGACCGTGACCGCCGAAGCCCTGGCCCCGCTGGAGCTGACGGCGCGGAAGGGGAAGGGCGGAACCCTGTCCGGCGGGATATGGACCTGGGACGGGAGTATTTGGGCGGCCTGTGTGCCCCCCGAGGGCTCCTTAGTGACAGTAGAGCGCGCCGTCCTTCGCCAGTACCGGAACGGCGCGCCGGAGTGGGGACAGTCCCTTCCGGTGGAGCACGGCCGCCTGGAGGCCGATGTATCAGATTTCCAGCGTCAAACCCGAGTGGAGGCAGGGGACGAGGTGCTCCTGCTGGTGGAGGCGGTGGACAGTCTGGGCCGGACCTGTACCCGCCAAGTGGAGGGGGCGGCCTTTTCAGATGGCCCCTCCGGCCTGGAGTGGGCGGCGTTCCCATGACCGGGCACAAAAAGGAACCCCCGCGGACTCGCGGGGGTTCCTTTTTGCTTATTCCTTGGGCTTGCCCTCGGGGCCGAACTCCATGCCGCCGCCGTCGGGGGGCTGGGGCTCGCCGCCGCTCAGGGGGATGGGGGCGGAGACGGGCTCTGCCGGGGGCCCGGCCGTTCCTTTCCCGTCCGGGTCGGGGAAGTTGTCCGCCAGGGCGGGGTCGCGGCCCTCCAGAATAGCCACCATCTCCGCGCCGGTGATGGTCTCCTTCTCCAGCAGGTACTCCACCACCTTGTCCATGTCCTCCCGGCTGTGGGAGAGGATCTCCACCGCCTTCTTGTAGCAGGCGTCGATGAGATCCCGCACCGCCCGGTCCATGGCGGCGGCGGTGTCCTGGGCGCAGTCGATGCCGTAGCCGCCGTCCAGGTACTGGCTGCGGCGGGAGGCCAGGGCCATCATGCCGAACTCGTCGCTCATGCCGAACATGGCCACCATGTTGCGGGCGATGCCGGTGGCGTCCTGGATATCCTGGGCCGCGCCGTTGGTCATGGTGTGCAGTACCAGCTCCTCCGCCACGCGGCCGCCCATGGAGACGGTGATCTGGGCCAGCAGCTCATCTCTGGTGTGCAGGTGCTTGTCCTCCTCCGGCAGATGGAGCGTATAGCCGAGAGCGCCCTGGGTATGGGGGACGATGGTGATCTTGCTCACCGGCTCGGCGTGCTTCTGCCTGTAGGCCACCATGGCGTGGCCCACCTCGTGATAGGCCACCAGCTTCTTCTCAAACTCGCTGAGGACGCTTCCCTTCTTCTCCGCGCCGGCGATGACCAGCTCGAAGGCGGCCAGCAGATCCTCCTGGTTGACCGCCTTGCGGCCCAGGCGGACAGCCCGCAGGGCGGCCTCGTTGACCAGGTTGGCCAGGTCGGCGCCCACGGTGCCCGCGGTGGCGATGGCGATCTTGCGGAGGTTCACGTCCTCGGCCAGACGGATATTGCGGGTGTGCACCTGGAGGGTGGCCAGACGGCCGGCCAGGTTGGGCCGGTCCACGATGATGCGCCGGTCGAAGCGGCCGGGGCGGAGCAGGGCCTGGTCCAGCACCTCGGGCCGGTTGGTGGCGGCCAGCAGGATGACGCCCTTGGTAGGGTCAAAGCCGTCCATCTCGGCCAGAAGCTGGTTGAGGGTCTGCTCCCGCTCGTCGTTGCCGCCCATGCGGTTGTCGCGGGACTTGCCGATGGTGTCGATCTCGTCGATGAACACGATGCAGGGGGCCATCTTGTTGGCCTCCTTGAACAGGTCGCGGACGCGGGCGGCGCCCATACCCACGAACATCTCCACGAAGTCGGAGCCGGAGATGGAGAAGAAGGGCACGTTGGCCTCTCCGGCCACGGCCTTGGCCAGCAGGGTCTTGCCGGTGCCCGGCGGGCCCACCAGCAGCGCGCCCTTAGGCAGCTTGGCGCCGATTTCCGTATACTTCTGGGGGTTGTGGAGGAAGTCGATGATCTCCACCAGGGACTCCTTGGCCTCATCCTGGCCGGCCACATCCTTGAAGGTGACGCCGGTCTTGCGCTCCACGTAGACCTTGGCGTTGGATTTGCCCAGGTTGCCGATGCCACCGCCCATCTTGCCGGCCATCCCACGCATCAGCAGGGAGAAGACCACCATAATGAGCACCATGGGCAGCACCCAGGACAGCAGCACCGACAGAATGGGGTTGATGGGCTCCACGTATTCGGGGCCGAAGTTGGTAATGCCGTGGGCCTCCATGAGGGATACGAGTTCCGGAATGTCATCAGTCAGGGGGGCGCAGAAGTAGACCAGGGACTCCCTGCCGCCGGCGCTCTGGGCCTGATTCTGGCTCTGAACCGGCTGCTGCTGGGGGGCTGTCCCGTCCAACAGGGGCAGGTCCAGCACTCCGCCGGTGGTCCCGCTCTCCTGGGGCGTCTGAGCGGCCTGACTGTCCTGCCCGCCCTCCTCCGGCGTGCGGACGGTCACCTCTCCGTCCTCGCCGACAGAGAGAGAGTAGCCCTCCTTCAGCGTGAAGGTGTACTTGCCGCTTGACATAACCACGGACTCCACGGCATCCTGCATGATTAGCTGGCGGAACTGGCCGTAGGACACCTCCACGGAATTGGCCTGCTGCAGCCTGGATGTGGCCAGGTTGACCAGCAGGGTGAGAACCAGGGCCCACAGCAGGATAGAGACGATGGCCGTCATATTGCGCTTGTTGCCGCCGCCCTTGCCCCGGTTGTTGTTCTGATTGGAGTTCAAGTCTCGTTCCTCCTTGATGGGAAACATTCAATATTCAAAGTAATTATAGTTATAGCACAAGGAGTTTGAAAAAACAAGGAACGGCGCGGCGAAACCTGTAAACTTTCTATGAAAAACAAGGGGGGAGGCCCACCGCTCTTTTTGCAGGAATGCGGCAATTTTGGCTTTTTTGATCCGCCGTCTTGTGGTATACTGTTGTCCAGTATCGGACCAATGAGAAAGGCAGGACAGACCATGAAGGAGCGCAGACCGGCCCCCAGCGGGGAGGCCGACGGCATCATCGAGGGCCGCAACGCCGTGACCGAGGCCCTGCGGGCGGGCACCCCTATCGACAAGATCTATCTGGCCCGGGGGGAGACCGACGCGGCCCTGGGACACATCGCCTCCACCGCCCGCTCCAAGGGCGTTGTGGTGGTGGAGTGCGACCGGCGCAAGCTGGACGGCATGAGCCGCACCCACTCCCACCAGGGGGTGATCGCCCTGGCGGCGGTGCGGGAGTACGCCAGCGTGGACGACATCCTGGAGGCCGCCCGGGCCAAGGGGGAGCCCCCCCTGATCGTGGTGTGCGACGAGCTGAGCGACCCCCACAACCTGGGGGCGGTGATCCGCACCGCCGAGTGCGCGGGGGCTCACGGCGTCATCATTCCCAAACGCCGCTCCGCCGGCCTGACCGCCGTGGTGGCCAAGACCTCCGCCGGGGCGGTGAGCCACGTGCCCGTGGCCCGGGTGGCCAACCTGCCCGCCCTGCTCAAGGAGCTCAAGGAGGCGGGCGTGTGGGTGTTCGGCACCGCCGCCGACGGGGACCGGCTCCTGTACGACGCGGATTTGAAGGGCCCGGCCGCCATCGTCATCGGCAGCGAGGGGGACGGCATGGGCCGCCTTGTGGCCGAGACCTGCGACTTCAAGGTGCGCATACCCATGCGGGGGAAGCTCAACTCTCTCAACGCCTCCGCGGCGGCGGCCATCCTGCTCTATGAGGCCGTGCGGCAGAGAATGGAATAAGCGGGACGGAAAGGCGGCGGCCTTTATGGCCGCCCGCGTATCCAAATTATGCAAAGCAGGTGAGAACCATGTCCAAGGACCGGGACGACGAACGGAATACAGGTATGCCCGGCGAAGAGACGTTCTCCCTGGAGGAGATTCTGGCGGAGTTCGGCGGCGGCGCGGCCAAGCCGCGGTGGAAGGAGGACACCATCCCCTTTCCGGTGACGCCCCGTTCCCAGCGCACGGCGCCGTCTCCCGCCTTGCCTTTGCTGGTAATTTATCCAATAAATTAAAGTTTAAAGATGAAAATCCTGT
>OKSF01002885.1_pt1 | contig 10933 bp, 7 predicted proteins | sample 1606061 | NCBI WGS metagenome assembly OKSF01 (sample SAMEA3541567, study PRJEB24748) | human gut metagenome | biome: human gut; feature: human-associated habitat; material: faeces | place: China | collected 2012 | reverse complement strand
TAGCCAGCATCATTGAAATAATATCTCTGTCCTGCGATATCCTGGAATCCTGTCAGCATCTTTCCTTCGTTATCTAGGTAGTACCAGATGTTTCCTACATAGACCCAGCCTGTTTTCATGGCTCCACTGCCGTCAAAGTAATACCATGTATCATCAACCAGCTGCCATCCTGTGGCCATATAACCGGCTGCATTGAAGTAATATGTTTGACCATTGATTACTTCAAAATCACTGGTCGTATAGCTTCCGTCTTCATGTCTGTACCACCAACCGGTACTATTCAGAATCCATTTCTGTTTGAATTTACTGGTATCCCAGATACCGTTTTCATCTACATAATACTCACCGATCCACTGATTTTTTACAATTTGTCCCTCTTCATCAAAATAATAATACTTTCCATCTAGGCTTACCCAACCAACTGCTAAATCTCCCGATGCTAAAAAATAATAATCTTTTCCATCAATAGATTGGTATCCCGTAACCATAATTCCTTTATCATTTAAATAATATCTTTTTCCACTTACAGTAATCCAACCAGTTTGTTTAGAACCACTATCATTAAAGAAATACCAATTATTTTCAATCAATCTCCATCCTGTTGCCATCAATCCATTATTATCAAAATAATATTCTACACCATCAATACTCTTCCAACCTTTTATAAACAAGCCGTTTTCATCAACATAAAGCCATTGTCCGTTGGAAAATATCCACCCTGTATTTATCGAATAATCTACTTCTACTCCTTTGACTCTACCAAAAAAGAAAGGTGCTGCTTGTCCATCCATACGTTTAACATCATTGATATTGTCATACCCTATAGGATCACCCGCATTTAACATAATATCGTTTCCACAATAGAGTCCTACATGAGATATATAATCTAAAGAATTATAAGTTCCTCTAAAAAAGACAAGATCTCCCGGTCGAGCATCCACATACGAAACTGGAGTACAATGTTCATTATATAGTCTTGCAGCATTAGTATAAATCAAGTCGAAATTTGTGCCTGCCACATTGTTATACGTCCACATTACCAAACCTGCACAATCAAAACCACCCTGATAAGGGTAACGACCACCCCAAACATATGGTAATCCAACATATTGATTAGCATACAAAAGCAATTGTGAATACGTAACATTCAAAGATCTTTTGGATCTACGATCTAGCCCATTAGCCATGTTTATTTGACTTGGTGTCAAAATATCATTAATGGTAATATCCAAATGAGTATCTTCATTTGTGGGAGATACAGGAGCATCTGCCCCTGGAATCGGCTTTTGCTCGTCAAATGAATCTGATTTGGATTCATTAACGTATCCTATCGAATTTTCTTCCTCTTGTGCATAAATTTTAGTAGGTAAAACCGTAGTAACCAATATACATATTACTAATGAAAGTCCAAAAATAGTATTTAAATTTTTCATCATAATTCAATAGTCCTTTATTAAAACGCGAAGAATGGCCCGCCATTAATGCAATCTTCATAAGCTGTAGATTGTTGATTCCAAATCATCGAAATATGATATTTCCCATTTTTGCTTGTATCATAGGGATCGTAAACATTAACGTATCCATTTGCATCGATACCATATAGAAGAATTGCATGAGTAAATCCAGGTACGGTAAAATGTCCAGGGTTCTCACTAGTTGCCACAATTTTTCCCATTCTAAGATTATTAATTAAATCTTCATAGCTTAGATTGCTTGTGTAATTCAAACCATATTGATTTTTTACTATTTCCCAGCAATCTGCAGAAGTCCCATCTAAACCTCCTGCATTATAAACTCCATTTTGATAAAATAGTTTCCCCATATCCACTGGGTTTACATTTAAGTTTGTATAATAATTAACAATAGAAGTTGCAACCATAACAGCACATGCAGTGTTTTGCATATTACCAGAACCAATGACAGTCCAAGCCCACTGTGGATCTCTTTGATTATAGTAAGGAACTCCATTAACTGTCGTGTTTGTTATATATCCCGAACCATCTACAGTGTAATTTACTCTACCAATGGTAAAAGAATACATTCTTAACTTGCCGTCTACCTCAAAATAAGATACACGACTAATACCGCCTGCATCCTTAGCTAAGATCGTACCAAAACCATTTTTGACAATTGATCCTCTTTCTGTTGCATAATACCAAGAACCATCATCCAATATCCAACCTGTTTTCATCTTGCCATCGGATGATAAATAATAAGTTCCGTCATTTAAATTTAACCATTGATTTGTCAGCATTACACCTGGATGTTCAGTACCATCCGGTGAGAAATAATACCAATATCCTTGATACAGTCCCCACCCTTTTACAATATCGCCATCTTCATTGATTAAGTAAGTACCTTCATCCTTTGTAACAAACCCAGTATATATTCGACCATCAGATAGAAACTTATATGTTTTTCCATCGATTACTCTTTCTTCGTCATGAACCATGATTCCTGGATTCGTTGAATCATTTGGATCTAAATAGTATTTCCCACCACTTAACTTTAACCAACCTGTATACATAGCACCAGAAGTTTCTGCATAGTACCTGCCCTCTGGTCTATTTATCCATCCAGTTAACATCTGTCCAGATTGACCAAAAAAGTACGTAGCATTATCGATTGATTGTTTTACATCAGACAACATCCATCCATTATTGTCTGGATCTAAATAATACCAAACATTATTTATATATTGCCACCCTGTAGAAATTGCACCGCTTGAAGAAGCATAGTACCAACCATCACCATCTTGGATCCATCCTGTCAACATATAGCCAGCATCATTGAAATAATATCTCTGTCCTGCGATATCCTGGAATCCTGTCAACATCTTTCCTTCATTATCTAAGTAGTACCAGATGTTTCCTACATAGACCCAGCCCGTTTTCATGGCTCCGCTGCTGTCAAAGTAATACCATGTATCATCAACCAGCTGCCATCCTGTGACCATATAACCGGCTGCATTAAAATAATACGTCTGTCCATTGATTACTTCAAAATCATTCGTTGTATAGCTGCCATCTTCGTGTCGATACCACCATCCTGTACTATTTAATATCCATTGAGGCTTGAATTTATTCGTATCCCAAATACCTAGTTCATCCACATAGTAATCACCGATCCATGTATCTTTTGCCATGGCACCTGATACATTGAAATAATAATACTTCCCATCAATTAACTGCCATCCAGTTTTCATAGCACCAGAAACATCAAAAAAATATACATCATTTTGTATAGATTTAAATCCTGATACCATTTTTCCATTAAAATCTAAATAATACCATAGATTATTCAAATATACCCATCCGGTCTTCATGGCCCCACTGCCTTCAAAGTAATACCATGTATTATCAATCAAATTCCAACCAGTAACCATATTGCCTAAAGAATTTAGATAATACTTTTGATTAGAAAATGTTAACCATCCCTTTTTTAAACTATTATTTTCATAATATTGCCAGTTTCCATTTTCATAATACCATCCGTTTCTGAGCAGCAAATCAGAAAAATCAATATTAATATCTACATTGCCATCTATTCCCTCAACACTACCAGTGCTTGTTGATTGCCATAATCGATAACTCTTGGCATAATCACATTTATAATTCCATTGTGCAACCCATTTATCAAACTTATCAAACACAGAATTTGTTAAATAATTGTTAAACCAGTCCAAATTTGAATAGACTCCAGCTTTATATCCATTAGATTCAATAATAGAACAAAATGTATTAGCAACATCTGCGATTTGTTCTTTGCTTAACGAATTCCGAACTCCATTTTCTTCTAAATCGTAATAAATTGGATATGTTAAGTTATGTCCTTTTACCAATCGAAGTACATGTTCAGCCTCACTTTTCGCATCCTCTACATTATAAGCATAAGAATACAGATAAACACCAAATGGTATGCCCAATCTTTCACATTCACTAACATTTCTTTCCCAATATGTATCATCGTACTTCGTTGTATTACCTCCATATCCACAGCGAATAATAACAAAATCTACATCACTTTTTTTAACCTTTTCCCAATCTATTTTTCCTTGCCACTGACTTATATCTATACCTTTAGAAACCGCACCTTCTATTGGTTGATTTAAACTGTTATAGATGATTCCATCAATCTTCTTCCATGCATTATTGTTTGCTGATCTAGCTCCATACCTAGAAGAATTTCCAAAATAATACTGTTCACCATCTTTATATCTCCAACTATTAGCTGAATCATATTCTTCATCTTGTGCATGAACTAAATTTATATTCATTAGTAGCAAACAAAATAATAACAATACAAACAAAATTCTTTTTTTCAAAACTTGCAAAATTATTTCTCCTTTTCTTTTTTCTTCTCTTCTAAAAATAATTTAGCATCTTTGAAGAAACTAATAGAAATCAATACAATTATAGCGCCAATTGGAAATGCAGCAATTATACTAACTGATTGAAGATTATTCATTGAGCTTTCAGAAAACACTAGCGCTATAGGTAATGCAATTAACAATAAACACCACATGAGTTCTATAACTCTACTTGGTTTTTGATCAGATTTTAGTTTTCTATAGCTATAACATGAAGCTATAAGAGCTATGGAATCAAATGATGTGGCATAAAATGCAATCATTGTTAGCAATAATAAAACTAAAACAAATACTGGAATCGGTAATGTGTTAATAATATTTATAATGATTGTATAAAGGTCTCCTGTTTGTTGATACATAGCTAAGAAATCATTTACATTAGATACTTGAAGTCCAAGTGAATAGTTACCAAGAATAATGAAACTGATAACTGTAGAACCAACTCCAAATACATATCCACCTAAAACAGTTTGTCTAATTGTTCGCCCTCTTGAAATACTACCAATAAAGAATGGAGCAGCTACACACCATACCATCCAATAAGCCCAATAAAAGATTGTCCAGTTTTGAGCAAATGATGTTGTTCTTTGCGGGTCAGTAAAAGTCGCCAATTCAAAAAAGTTTTGAATCATTCTACCAAAAGCTGAAAAACCTGTTTCAATAATATACCGTGTTTCTCCACCAAACAAAAGAACATATCCAAGCAGCAAGAAAAACATATATATACAAGCTTTAGCAAGCAAACTAATACCTTTTATACCATGTAATAAAGAGTATGTATAAACCACACAAGTAACAAGCAAAATTAAAACAGTTATAACATTTCGATTGATTGAAATATTAAAAACAGTTTCAATAATACTTGCCATCAGAGGGGTTGCCAAACTAAATGTTGTTGCCGTTCCAGCTAATAAAGCAAATACAGCTACTAAATCGATAATACGGCCTAAAAGTCCATCTGTATGCTTCCCTAAAATTGGTCTACATGCCTCAGAAAATCTTTGCCTATCTCTATTTCTGACATGTAACATAAATCCAAATGCGGCAGCTAAAACCAAATAAAAGCCCCATGGAATCAAGCTCCAATGAAATAGCGGGAAGACACTTGCCCAATCTTGCATTGAACCTAGTTCTTTAATATGAGGGTCAGAAGCGTATAAAATCCATTCTGAAAAAGAATAAAATAATATATCTGCAGCTAATCCTGCTGTAAACATCATAGAACCCCAAGTAAAAAAAGAATACTTTGGTTTCTCGTCTTGCTTGCCCAAAACAATATTTCCATATTTTGAACAAGCAATAAACAAAGATAAAAGAAAAATTCCTAAACCGATTATCAGATAATAAATTCCGAAAGAATCACCAAGCACAAAACGAATTTGACTAAGAACTGCATTAGATTGTTGCGGTAAAAAGAAAAATAAAATACTTAGCCCAACTATAAAAAACAAGGGAACTAATGTAATTATCCAGTCTATTTTTGAATTCCTTATTTTTTTGATCATAAAATAGCTCCTATCTATACTCACAATATGTTGGATCAATTGCCACTAATTCATCAAAATCATCAATCTCTACCACGGATCCTTTTGCCATGGGACAGATACCTAAAGTATATTCTTCAGGATAACAAAACAGTGGCACATCATCCCAATAGATTTGAGTATTTTTCTTTTTCTCAAATTCTATTTCCAAGTGTCTTTTTAGCCTCTTTCCATCTTCTCTATTCCAACGCGAAATACTATAAAGTTGCCATCCGTATTCATGTCCATTCCTATAACAGTTCCTAACTATCTTTGACTCATTATCTAATTCTAATACCCACTCTTTTGTAGGTGTGTCCGTCCAGATACAGTTATATCCGGAAAAATTAAAATAAGGCGATAAAATAGAAGAATCATATATAAGTTGATCTCCATCCAAAATTATAGAATTTTCTAGATAATCTCTAGCACAGTATAACGAAGAAACATTATTACTAGTATCATAAAATGGATTTTCAATTAAATTAATATTTATACTGGAATATTCTTCAAGAAGTTGATTAAAATACTCTTTTTTATATCCAACCACAATATATATATCTAATATGTTATTCTTTATTAAACCTTCAATTACAGAATCAATCATTCTTATGCCGTTTACTGAAACCATTGGCTTTGGAATTTCCTTTGTAACAGGCTCCATGCGATGCCCATAGCCTGCAGCCATAATAATGGCTCTCTTTACTTTGTTCATATCAATTTTCCCCTAACTCCTTCTGCACAATTTTATAATATTCTTTCGCATATCTATACTGCCGTATGGAGTATTCTCCAAACTCTATACCTAAGTCTCGCTTATATTCACACCAATTACTCCATAATAACCCACATATGGATATATATGCATATATCTTTATTCTAGTTTCTTTATCACAGTCATTCTCAAAATAAATATCTATCAGCTGATCAATTTGTGTCTTATCATACAATGCATATATACAAAACATCGCAATATCTACATGAGGATCCTGCATTCCAGCATATTCCCAGTCAATTAAACGAACTTCATCGTTTCCATAAATCAAAAAATTATCTGGAACTGCATCTATATGTGTTAAACATCTTGTTTTTTCACATGTATCTATAAATAGCTTTAAAGAAAATACATTTTGTTTGACCTGTGGATAATCTTTATATATAGAGTTTTTGGATTCCCATAAACTTTGATAAAAATCAATTTTCTCAAATAAATTAAAATCATGATTAACTTGTATGTTCAAAGAATGAAAAGTTCTAAGTTTTCTCATGCAAATTTTTAAATCATTTAAATTGTTAGAGTCACATGTTCGTGCATTTTCTATAAAACTTGTTATTTTATACCCTGTTTTAGGATCTATGCTTACTATCTCATCACAAATAGAGAAGTTTTTAATCTTTTCATATACTTCAAACTCCTGAAATCGATTAATTAAATGACTCGTACCTTCTCCTGGAATGCGCATAATATATTTTTTATGATCTATAGTAAAATAAAATGATCGGTTTGTCATTCCTTTTTTCAAAACCTCTATGTTTTTTATTTCGTTTTTTCCAATGTGGAACGAATCTTCGATCATTTGAATTGCATCATTATCTAAATTATCAGAATTTTGATCAAAATCAATTAATTGTTCATACGTATTAATTTCAATATATTTCTTTGAATCTACAACTTTTGCGACTACCATCATTGTTTTTTGTTCAAAAAGAACCTCTTCCCAATAACTATGATAGTATTTAGAATCAGTACTTAAGATATTTAACTTCCTTATAAATTTGTCTTGTATGTCTGAACAAATATATGCAATGCCAATCATCTTATTGCCGACTCCGTTTTCCAGCTTTCGAATTTCAAAATTTCTACTAACATGAACAGCATAATCATCAGTTGTATCGTTACCAATCATATACCATGAATACAGTTCATATTTTTTAAATGGATTCTCCTTACAATAAAAATCACAAGGGACAATATATGTATTATTAATTAAATTTGTAACTAACGATAATGATGCCAAATTATTTCTAAATGCATAATTTTGATTTACAATTAACTGAACATTATACTCATCAATTAAATATTCAAATTGCTCTTTCATATATCCAACAACAATATAAATGTTCGTAATGCCAACTTCACGAAGCTGTCTTATTAATCTCTCTATTAGCACTTCTCCACGAACTCTAATTAATGCTTTTGGTATATCATGATTTACAGGAATCATTCGCAATCCTAAACCTGCTGCTAAAATAACCGCACTCTTTGGAGATCGTTGATATATTAATTCACAAGCATTGTCTGATAAATTATCATCTTCTTTCAATAAGCCATTGACTCTAAGTTCTTTTATTGATTTATTTACACTTCCTAAAGAATATTGTGTCTTTTTAGATATATTTCTTTGGTTTATCAAACCATTTTCAAATATATGTAGGAGCACATCACAAGTCTTCTTGTTCACGTTATGCACAACCTTTCTTTTCATGAACAGATTGTATCATTATATTTATTTAAAGTAAATAAAAAGAGAAGTGTTCATTTTACACCTCTCTCCAAACTGTGATGAAACTAAATCCAAACTCCATTCTCATCTACATAATAATCGCCAATCCATGTGTCTTTTGCCATCGCGCCGGATGCATTGAAGTAATAATATTTTCCTTCAATTAGCTGCCAGCCCGTCAACATATGACCGGAATCATTGAAATAATATCTCTGTCCTGCGATATCCTGGAATCCTGTCAGCATTTTTCCTTCGTTATCTAAGTAGTACCATATATTTTCTAAATAAGCCCATCCGATTAGCTTGTTTCCATTTGAATCAAAATAATACCAATCATCATTTAGTAATACCCACTGATTTCTATAATTTACATTATTAATTAGATCTCGATCAAAATCCGGAATTTCTTCATAATTCTCTTGCTTTGAATCCTCAGCAAGACTTTTATATGAATCATTTTCTTCAAATTGACTATCAGTAAAGATCTCTACTTTAAACTGAGCTATTAACAATTCTTCTTCATCAATATAAGCCGAAATTTCAATACATCCTGCACCATGAATCATTAAGTTACCATTACTATCTACCTCGGCAACAGAAGAATCGCTCACCTTCCACATTACTGTATCTTTGACTTCAGTATTCCCTTTATAAAGTACGTATTGAACATTATCATTGATATTCACTACTTTGGGCCCGTCTATATGATAGTCTTGATAATCTTTTTCTATCGTTACTAGATCTTCTAACGCATAAACTGATACTGTAGGCAAATAACAGAAACATCCTATTAAAGTTAACAATGTTAGTAATGACAGTATTTTTTTCATAAACATATCTAACCCTTTCTTTCAATTGCTCTTTACTCTTAATACACCGTCACATATAAAATTAAGAATAATATTTCATATTATGCTTGAATTCCATTTAACTGATCTCTTGTTTACTTAAATTATATCAGAGGGTAAAGGAAAAAGCATGCCAATTTTGACATGCTTTCAGCTGAACTTAAGTATTAACCCAAATACCATTATTGTCTATAGCACTTCGGATACAGCTGGTGCTCGTAGACGAGGCCGCGGTGCGCAAGCGCATCGGCATCGTCGGACGGCAGAACGGGCACGACGGCCTGGCCGATGATCGAACCGCCGTCAAGCACGGCCGTCACGAAGTGAACGGTCGAGCCGTGCACGCGGCAACCCGCATCGATGGCGCGCTGGTGCGTATTGAGGCCGGGGAAAAGCGGCAACAAGGCGGGATGAATGTTGAGGATCTTCCCCTCGAACCTGGAGACAAAGCCCTCCGTCAGAACGCGCATGAAGCCCGCCAGAACGATCACGGCCGGATCATAGCGGCTAATGATGTCGGCGAGTTCGGCCTCGAATGCCTCGCGGGAGTCGTAGGCCTTGTGGTCCATGGCCACGGCCTCGATGCCCGCAGCGCGCGCGATGTCAAGACCAGCCGCCTGAGGGCGGTTGGAGATCACCGCCGCAATGCGTGCATTGCAGGCGGACTCCCAGTTTTCCTCGCGGCTCGTTCGAAGGATCGCCTCGAAGTTGCTGCCGCGGCCGGAGATAAGAATTACGATGTTCTGCATAGTGGCGTCATTCTAAACCAAAGACCGTGCACGCTTCGGGCGGGGCAGAAGAAATTTTCCGTATAATCGGAACTTTCCCCAATCCAGCAAAAGGCCGTTCAAGTCATGCACGTTTTCCGCGGTCTGCCTTCTCCGCTCCAGCGCCGTCCGTCGGCGGTCGCCATCGGCAACTTCGACGGCGTCCACCTCGGTCATCAGGCGCTTCTCGAATACGTGAAGGAAGCCGCGCAAGCGCGCGGACTCGTTCCCTCCGTCGTCACCTTCGAGCCCCATCCGAAGGACTTCTTCGGCCGCGGCGGCGAAGTCGCGCGCATCTCCACGCTCTACGACAAGGTGAACGCCATCCTTGGAACCGGCATCGAGCGCATCTACATACTGCCATTCAACTCGCGTCTGGCCGGCATGCCGGCCGAGACGTTCGTGCGCGACGTCCTTCTCAAGGGACTCGACGCCTGCTGGATGAGCGTCGGCAAGGATTTCCGCTTCGGCGGCGACCGCGCGGGCAGCGTCGAGCTTCTTGAAGAGCTCTCCCGCACACTGCCCTACGAGCTCTACGTCTCCCCGACCTTCTATCACAAGGAGGCCCGCGTGAGCTCCTCGCGCATCCGCGAGGCCCTCGCCGTAGGCGACCTCTACGAGGCCGCCCTGATGCTCGGTCGTCCCTACAGCATGACGGGCCGCGTCATCCACGGCGCCGCGCTCGGCCGCACGCTGGGCTTCCCCACGCTCAACATGGCGCCGATTCCGCCGGGCAGCCACTCCCGTCCCGCCGTCACGGGCGTCTTCGCCGTCCGCATCCACGGACTCGGACAGGCCGTTCAGAACGGCGTCGCCTCGATCGGCGTCAAGCCCACGGTCGCAACCGACGGGCGCTGGCTTCTCGAGATCAAAAACATCTTACAACAAAAAATAAGGTTGATGAATTAGAACATATACTAGA
>OKSF01002882.1_pt1 | contig 10944 bp, 7 predicted proteins | sample 1606061 | NCBI WGS metagenome assembly OKSF01 (sample SAMEA3541567, study PRJEB24748) | human gut metagenome | biome: human gut; feature: human-associated habitat; material: faeces | place: China | collected 2012 | reverse complement strand
GGAGAAGAAAATATATCCTTATCGAAAATGGATGATGGCTGCTGCAGCTGTTATAATATTAGCTGTCGTTTCGTCAGTAAGTCTGTATTTTCTAGGGACACCCGCTGCAGATGAAATACGTCATATACAAACTCCGGCATTGGCTTCCACGCCCGATGCATTGCCGGGTGTGCAACAACCGGATATGCAGGGAACTGCTGTGGAACCTGTCTTACGACCGGTAACTCGCGAAGATCGTTTGGCGAAAGTCGACAGGAATCATACGGAGCAGAAAACAGGTGTAGATCCATTAGGGATCGGTAATGAAAATAAACCTTCAACAGGAAATGGAGAGGACTCTTTGAGTGAGGAAGATAAGAATGTAAAAGGGAAGGGAGAAACTGAAAATGTAAAAGATGAACCGAAGCAGGCAGAAAATACAAATGTCAGTCAGGGGCAGTCACAAGATACAGAGCGATTGAATAACAGACCGCGTCGCCCCTCCGGTAAAGACAAACTTCATATTCCGACAGAAAAAAGATCTTCTCAAAAGGGAACATGGTCAATGGGACTTTCGGTAGGAAATTCAGGAGGTGCTTCGACAGAAGTAGGTGCCGGATCTCATGCTTATATGTCCCGTGTGAGTATGCTTTCTGTTTCCAACGGTCTGATGGAGACGATTCCTAATGACCAAACATTGGTTTTCGAAGATGGAGTACCTTACCTGCGTCAGGCCAAACAGGTGGTTGACATTAAACATCATCAGCCTATTTCTTTCGGATTGTCTGTTCGTAAAGGTTTAGCTAAGGGATTCTCTCTTGAGACAGGACTGACTTATACGCTGCTTTCTTCGGATGCAAAACTGGCAGGTGAAGAACAACAGATAGAGCAGAAACTACACTATGTCGGTATTCCGTTGCGTGCCAACTGGAACTTCCTGGATAAGAAACTTGTCACTCTTTATGTTTCCGGTGGAGGTATGGTTGAAAAATGTGTTTATGGAAAGCTAGGTTCTGAAAAAGAAACAGTGAAGCCTTTGCAGTTCTCGGTATCCGGTGGTGTAGGTGCGCAGATCAATGCAACGAAACGTTTGGGTATTTACGTGGAACCGGGTGTTGCTTATTATTTCAATGATGGTTCCGATATACAAACTATACGTAAAGAGAATCCGTTTAACTTCAATATACAAGCAGGTGTTCGTCTGACTTATTAGTACGAATTACCTCACTAAATATAGTAACGCCATCCGGTTCGGATACCGTTACTATCCCGATTGGATAGCGTCATTATCCTGACCGGATGGCGTTACTATTTGCTATTTACTATCTTTTTCTTCAGAAAAGTCGGATAATTGAGAAAATATTAATAATATTGTCACCTGTTTATGACCTATGGCTGCATACCTTTGTTGCAAAATTCTAAGATATGGTAGATTCTACAGATGAAAAACATTTATTAATCGACTTAAAAGGCGGTTCCTTTCAGGCATTCGAAAGATTGTATAATATGTATAGTGGCAAACTGTACAATTTCATTATGCGACTCTCTTCCGGCAATCAATATATGGCCGAAGAAGTGGTGCAAGCCACTTTCATTCGTATATGGGAAGTGCATGAAAAAGTAGACCCGGCTTCCTCGTTTATCTCTTTTCTCTGTACGATTGCCAAAAACTTATTGATGAATATGTATCAGCGTCAGACCGTAGAGTATGTTTACAATGAATATCTCATGAAAAGTAGCGTAGACCGTGATTCACAGACAGAAGAGAATATTGATCTGCGCTTTTTGAATGAGTATATCGATTCTCTTGCCGAAGAACTGCCTGCGCAACGGAAGAAAATATTCATTTTGAGCAAAAGGCAGAATTACACAAATAAAGAAATAGCCGAAATCATGGGAATTTCCGAAAGTACGGTTGCTACCCAATTATCTTTGGCTGTGAAATTTATGCGTGAACAGTTGATGAAGCATTATGATAAGGTAATTACCCTTTTGTTAGCCTTTTTTGTTAATGAAATGTAATAGTAATACTTGTTTTTGGATGGGAAGTAGGATGAAAGTGTATACTTGTAAATAAGTGAAAAGATGGATAAGACACATTATAAAGAGCTAATTGAAAAATATTTCGAAGAAACGATCACGGATGTCGAGATAAAAGAACTGTCAGACTGGATAAAGAATGACCGTCAGTTGCATGACTGGTGGGAACAAGAGTTTGAGAGATCGGATTCCTCCATGAATCCGGTGTTGCGTGATAAACTTTTTGCCCGAATCAAAGAAGAGACTTTGGACAAGGAAGTGCGTCCCCTCCGTATCATCCCTTGGAAATGGGTTGCTGCAATTTTATTACCTGTCTGTGTCGCTTTCTTCACTTACTATCTTTTAGATTCTTCTCCAATGGCAGAAACACCCTTTATTGTGAAAGCAGCCAAAGGAGATAAAGCAACCATTGAGCTACCGGACGGAACAAATGTCGTGCTCAATTCAGCTTCCCAATTAAGTTATCTGAATAATTTCGGAGAAAAAGTTCGTCGCGTGCAACTGAATGGTGAAGCCTATTTTAAAGTAGCCCATGATGAGAAGCACGCCTTCATTGTGCAAATCGGTGATTTGGAAGTGAAGGTACTGGGTACCTCCTTCAATATATCTGCTTATAAAGATGATAAAGAGATAACAGTTGTTTTGCTGGAAGGAAAGGTAGGAGTATATGCACAAGAAAGATCCCATATCATGAAACCCGGAGATAAAATAGAGTATAACAAAATCACCCACCAAATAAAGACTACTCAAGTGCACCCGACTGACTATATTGAGTGGACAAAAGGAAATATGTACTTTGAGAAAGAATCTTTGGAAAATATCATGAAAACCCTTTCACGTATTTATGACGTAGAGATCCGCTTCGATTCCGGTAAACTACCTAAAGAATACTTCACGGGAACTATTCCGGGTGGCGGTATACAGAATGCTTTGAATATTCTGATGCTAACTTCACCTTTCTATTATGAAATGGACGGTTCGGTGATTGTTTTAAAAGAGAAATAACTAGATAAGCATTCTTTCAAATAATAATAAAAGCCATTTCGGAATTTCACTTCTAAGGAATGGCTTTTTTATTCTCTGGATTGATTTGGTTAACAAGAGTTAAAGATTGATGGGCGCTTGGACGGGAGGATATAGCAGTCTGTATACCTATCAAACAACTTAAAAAGTTTGGATATATGAAAAACAGAAAACACCTTGTAAATCTCCCTCAAACCCACGGGGAGAGAAGTAAGAACTGGAGAACGCTACGGGCTGTATGCCTGCTATTGTTCCTAAGCATCTCTTTTGCCGCTTATTCTCAAATAACGGTTAATTTGAAAGATTTGTCTTTAAGAGCCTCCTTAAAGAAGATTGAGCAAGTAAGCAATTACAAATTTTTCTACAATGAAAATCTACCCGAGTTAGATCGGAAAGTATCTCTGAATGTAAAGAACGCAACAGTAGAACAGGTGATGAACCAACTACTGAACGGAATGGAATTGACTTATAAGCAAGAGAAGGATAATGTACTTGTTTTACTTCGTAAGTCATCGGAGAAACAGGAGATAAAGAAAGTGACAGGAATCGTGGTTGATGAAAAAGGAGAACCCATCATCGGAGCCAGCGTTCAGGTGAAAGGAGAGAATAACGGTACGATCACCAATGTTGACGGATATTATTCATTGATGAATGTTCCCGAATCGGCTACCTTAACCATTTCCTATATCGGCTATCGGACAGTCACTCTTCCTGTTAAAAGCCAAAATACTGGTAAAGTGACATTGGTAGAAGATAGTAAGATGATTGATGAAGTAGTGGTGGTTGGTTATGGAGTTCAGAGAAAGAGAGACGTGTCCACTGCCATTTCCTCCATCCGTGCGTCGGATATTGCGGACGTTGCGGCAACAAGTATCGAACAGGCATTGGTCGGGCGTATGGCAGGTGTGCAAATCACTCAACCCAATGGTACACCGGGTGCAGGTTTTGAAGTCAAAGTGCGTGGAGTAGGAACAGTAACTGCCGGGAGTTCTCCGTTGTACGTTATTGACGGAGTGCCGTTGAGTGACGATACAGGAGATGCTACCGGTATCACGGTCAGCCCATTGGCATCCATCGAGACATCTGATATTGAATCTATCGAAGTGCTGAAAGATGCTTCAGCTGCCGCCATTTACGGTTCGAGAGGAAGTAATGGCGTTGTCATTATCACCACGAAACAAGGAAAAGAAGGAAAGCCGGTTGTGAAATACAACGGTTATGCAGGTGCGCAGATGGTGACCGATAAAATCGACGTACTTAATGCCTATGAATATGCCCAACTCGTATTCGACGGTCACAATAATGCCTATTATGACCAATTACGGACAGCCGGAAAAACGGATTTATATAACCCGTATGCATCGAATCTGGAACGTTGGAATAATCTGAAAACCGGAAGTATCAATGAAAATCAAGGCTGGATGCTCCCACCGGAAATACTGCCTTACGTCAAAGGTGAACAAGGATTAGTGGATACAGACTGGCAGGACGCAGTATTGCGTACAGGTTTCATCACGAAACATAACCTGTCTGTAAGCGGAGGAAACAAAAATATAAAATACATGCTTTCCGGAAACTATCAGAATGAAGAGGGAATAGTTATCAATTCCGATTTTACGAAGATGGGATTTCGAGCCAAAGTAGACGTGAACTATAATCGCTGGAAATTCGGAGGTAACATCAACTTAACCCGGAATATCTACAACCTGGTAAACACTGAAGGACGATATGGAGACGACGGCGTGCTGTCACTGGCATTGGGAGCAGCTCCTATTTATCCAATTTACGATGAAAACGGCGACTTCAATTATGAGCACAACAATACCAGCTACGGACAATCCAAACTGAATAATCCGGTAGCCGTAGCCACACTTATTGAAGACCAAATGACCTCCATCCAAATGTTGGGAACCGCATACGTAGAATATGAAATCCTGAAAGGATTGAACTACAAAATGCAGGGAAGCTGGAATTATAATAACTATGTGCGCGACTACTACCGTCCGGCCGCTTTGCCCAATTCGGCAAACCGCACCCCGCCATCCAATCCGACCGGAGAATCACGCACCAAGAACAAATATACCTGGGTTTGGGAGAATACATTAAATTATCAGAAGAAGATAAACAAACTGCATAACATCAGTGCACTGGCCGGATGGACAGCCCAACGCTATCAAAGTAACGCTAACCGGATAACGGCTACCGATCTTCCGATGAACGACCTGGTGCATACGATACCCGGCAATTCCACAGCCACCAAGTATGACTCCAATAAAGAAGCCTGGTCATTGCTTTCGGGTATTGCGCGTGCCCAATATAGCTACGCTGACAAATATATCTTTTCGGCCACCATTCGTGCCGACGGTTCTTCCCGTTTCGGAGAAAACAATCGTTGGGGATATTTTCCATCCGTGTCAGGAGCATGGTATGTGACAGAAGAGGAATTCATGAAACCGGTATCTTCCTGGTTGACTAACCTGAAACTTCGTGCAAGCTGGGGAGAAACAGGAAATATGAGTATCGGCAATTATGCCTCCTACGGCATTGTGAACGGAGACAACTACGTATTCGGCGGAGTGTATAGCATCGGTTCGAAAGAAAGTACTTATGGTAATCCCAATCTTAGTTGGGAGAAAACATCGCAAGTGAATCTGGGTGTTGAGATCGGTCTGCTCAACTGGTTGAATATTGAAGTGGATATTTATAAAGGTATGACCTCCGATATGTTGCTGGATGTACCTGTTATGGAGGCTTCCGGTTTTTCAACCATTCTCCAGAACATCGGGAAAGTAGAGAATAAAGGACTTGAGATCACTTTAGGCACCAATCTCAAACTGGGTAAAGTGCGCTGGACCAATAGCTTTAATTATGCCATGAACCGTAATAAGGTGAAATCTCTGGGAGGTGCCACAGAAATGGTGACGCAGGCGAATAGCGTGATTGATTTCATCACTAAAGTGGGAGAGCCTATCGGCAATTATTATACCTATGTCACCGACGGTGTATATAAGAATCAAGCCGAGATCGAAACAGACATAGCCAATGGCATCATAGTTCCCAATGCACAGCCCGGAGATTTCCGGTTCAAGAAATTTGGAAAAGACGACACTATCAATGCCGACGATAAACAGATAACCGGAAACTATATGCCCGATTTTACTTATGGTTACTCTACTTCGCTGCGATACCAGTCGTTCGACTTTAGCCTCTCCCTGCAAGGAGTCCATGGTAATGAGATAGCCAATATTAATCGCCGTTACCTGGCTAACATGGAGGGAAATGCCAATCAGCTTGCCATAGCAAGAGAGCGCTGGCAGTCGAAAGACAACCCGGGCAGCGGCAGTGTATATAAAGCAAACCGTAGCGCAACGGGAATGAACTCTGTAATTTCTACCTGGCACATTGAAGATGGCTCGTATATGCGTATCCGCGAAATCACACTGGGATATACATTACCCAAATATTTACTGAAACGGATGGGAATAGGCAGTCTCCGCATTTATGGTTCGGCCTTCAATCCATTCACATTTACGAAATACAGTGGATACAATCCCGAAGTCAGCACCAATTCCAGCCCTATCATGCAAGGAGTTGATTACGGTACCTACCCGCTCTCGAAAAGTTTCGTGATTGGAATTAACTTTAGTCTGTAAAAACAAAAAATACAAATGAAAGATATGAAAACCATATTAATCCACCTGTGTATCATAACCGTTACCCTGTTCTCATTGTCGGGGTGTAGCGATTTTCTCGATGAGAAGCCAGAAGGAAACACCGGGACCACCGGGAACTTCTATAAAAACAAAGAAGACATAGAGTATGCGCTTACTGCTGCATATGCCAACTTACAGGCAGGAGCTATGTATAAAGAATACATGGTGCTTATGACCGATGTCCGTTCGGACGATTTAGGATCATTTGCCAACACCGGAGGAAATGCCGGACGTGAATATAGCATTAAAATATTTACGGCACAGTCTGATAATCAGATCTTCCGTAGCGTATGGCAAAAAACATACGAAACGATATACCGCTGCAATAATGTGATTTACCACATTGACGTAGTAAAAGATAGCAAGTTGAAACTCCAGTACGAAGCCGAAGCACGTTTCCTGCGGGCCTTGTGTTACTTCAACATCGTTCGTTTCTGGGGCGATGCTCCGCTGATTCTCACTCCGCTGACGGCTACGGAGGTGGCAGAATGTGAACGCAATAAAGTGGCCGATATATACGCAGCCATAGAAACGGACTTGCAATTTGCTTCGGATGCGAATAACCTCCCGAAAGTGTTCACCGGGAAAAACTCCGGACGTGCCACCTCATTGGCCGCCAAAGCTCTGTTAGGCAAAGTGTATCTGCAGGAAAAGAAATGGCAGGCTGCCAAACAGTCACTGGGCGAACTTATAAATACGGATAATGTCGGCACACATACATTATTGCCTGATATTGCCAATGTATTCAGCACGGCACCGGTACAGGGAAGTTCGGCTTCCGATTTCAAGAATTATACCGGCTGGTCACCGCAAACCATGAATAAAGAAATCTTGTTTGAAGTCATTTTTGATAAAGATATAGCAGGAGAGGGACGCAATGCTCTGACCTATTACGCCAATCAGGCCGACTTGAACGAAGCATTCAAATTAAGTAATGCCGCTCAATGTATCTACCATTCTTCCGACCGTCGCGCCGATTTGATGCGAAGTATGAAAGGCACCAATACCGATAATAATCTGTTGGTGAAATATGCCGATATTCAGAGTACATTGGAACAGTACGGATACAATACTCCGGTGCTCCGTTGGGCGACGTAGTAGCTGCCGTGGGGCGGATGTATTGTTGATGTATGCCGAAGCCTGCAATGAAGTTTCTTTCGATAATTCCGCAACCAGTCCGGCACTGTTGGCACTAAACGATGTCAGAACACGTTCTTACGCTGCCGGAGCATATATGGGCAATCAACTTTCCGATCAGGATACTTTCCGGGATGCCATCTTCCTCGAACGACGTTTGGAATTCCCGATGGAGATGCAACGCTGGTTCGACTTGATCCGTTCGGGAAATGCGATCAATGAACTCTCAAAGATTGGGATCATCATAGATAAAGACGATCTGTTGTTCCCGGTTCTCAATAGTGAAGTGACCTTGCGTGACAATCCGGACAAGTTCCCTCAAAATCCCGGCTACTAATGTGATATAATTGTATACTGTTATGAAAAACTAATAAGTATAACAACTCAGATGAAAATAAAGAAAATAATAATTGTACTGCTTTTATGTTTTCTCCCTATAGCCTCTTTCGCGCAGAAAGTGGGAGAGGCATTGCCTGCATGGGAGGAAGGATATATGGATATTCACCACATCAATACAGGCTGTGGAGAATGTGCCTATCTCATTCTTCCCGACGGCACCACGATGCTGATAGATGCGGGAGAAAACAAAGCCGGCAACCCCCGACACGTACCATCCAAACCCAATGCCGGCCGTACTCCCGGCGAATGGATAGTGGATTATATCAAAGCCATGGCACCTGCTCAAAATCAGAAGTTGGACTATGCGTTGATTACCCATTTCCATAGCGACCACATGGGAGGTGTACTCAAGATGAAGAATGAATCGGGCAGGTATTATAATACCGGAATAATAACGGTGGCAGAGAACCTTCAGATAAGTACACTGGTGGACAGAGGATTTCCGGATTACAAATTCCTGGTTGATACAGAAGATAAAATGATAAAGAATTACTTCAATTTTTTGCATTTTACGAAACGTAGAATCAATGCCGAACAATTCCGTCCGGGAGTGGAGAATCAATTCAAACTCTTGCATGATTCCATCCGCTATGCCGGGAATTTCAAAGTGCAAAACATCTATGCCAATGGCTGGCTATGGACGGGAAAGGGACACGAGACGAAATACCTGTTTCCCGATTTTAGTACATTGGAAAAGTATGATATTCCGCAAGAGAATACGTTGAGTTGTGCGCTGAAAATCACATACGGTCACTTTTCGTATTATACCGGAGGAGATGTGACCGGCTATCCGAAACCGGGAAGAAGCCTGTTTCATGATGTAGAAACGCCGATGGCTCCCGTCGTGGGGCGCACGGAGGTGTGTTGCGTGAATCATCACGGATACAACAATGCCACTAATGATGCCTTTATTTTAACTCTGTCTCCTCGGGTGTTTATTATTCAGGCAAGTGATGCCCTGCATCCCAATCATTCTACATTGGAACGAATGCTTTCCAAACAGTTGTATCCCGAAAAGAGAGATGTATTCGCCACCAATCTGCATCCTGCCGCTGAAATAGTCATTGGCAAGAATACGGAAAAGATGAAAAGCAAGCAAGGACATATTGTTGTCCGGGTATTGCCGGGAGGCGACGAATACTATGTTTACATCTTGGAGGATAACAATACCAAACGTAAAATCAAGCAGATATCCGGCCCCTACGTCTGTCGCCCGACATCCCGTCCGGAAGTTGCAAACTGATATGGAAATGAAGTTGAATTATAGCAGATAAAAAAGATATGAAAACAATCAATTATATAGTAAAGAGAGGCCCGTTAGCGGCATTATTTATCATGTTCATCGTGTTTTATGCTTGTAGCGATGACGACCAACCGCAGAATCAGAAAGCGGAAGTGACAGATTTCTCCCCTGTCACGGGCGGACGAAATACGTTGCTCACTTTGAACGGAACCAACTTTGGCACAGATCTCAATAATGTCAAGGTAACAATAAACGGAAAAGAAGCAGTGGTGAAAACAGTCACCAATGAAGTCATCACAGCCGAAGTGCAGAAGGTACGAGCTCGGGAACAGTCAGAGTCATCCTCGGTGAAAGACCCAATGCGCAAATCTTGATTTATGACCAGAATTTCACTTATGTATCCAATCAGGTCGTGTCTACCTATTTAGGGGGAAAAGGCAGTGGTGAGACAGACGGAGCTTTTTCTGTGGCTACCCTGTCCAAACCCCGCTATTTGGCGTGGGGAAAAGACGAAGCATTGTATATTGTTGAAGACGGAGCAAGTCTGGCAGATGATATGGCATGTATCCGGGTGGCAGGGAACAACCAGCTGACCACTCTGCTGAAAGCTTCGGAAAGCTCATTGGTACAGCGAATGCGGGCTATCGACTTCTCATTGGACGAGAATACGATGTATATAGCCAATGATAATAATGCAGACGGAATTATGGGATTCGGCACAATGACTAGAAACGGAAATAAGTTCGAAAACCTGACTTCACTGTGGGAACAGGGAGGTATCACAGCCGTGAAAGTACACCCGAAGACAGGTGCTGTTTTCATTGGCTATCATTCCGGCTCATGGATATATCAGTATGACGGAACGAGCTTTATTCCTAAGTTCCAACTCCCGGATGCTTCGGGCACGGCTGCGAGTAAGGGGAATATCAATGGAATTGCATTTGATAAGTCCGGCACGACCGCTTATATTGTTTCACGTAAGAATCATGTGATATATAAGGTAAGTTATGATCTCGTTACGGGAGAATTTAGTGGTGTGAAATTACTAGCCGGCTCTTTCGGAGTGACAGGATATGCTGATGGGACGGGCACTTCTGCCAAGTTCAACGAACCGTCACAAGGCGATGTGGGTGAAGATGGCAATTTCTATGTAGCCGACAGGGGAAACCATTGTATTCGCATTATCACTCCCGATGGCGAAGTTTCAACCTATGCCGGACAAAATAAAGCAGGCATGGCGGACGGAATTGCTTCACAGGCAGAATTCAATAATCCCGAAGGTTGCCAGTTCGGCCCCGACGGTGCATTGTATGTAGCCGATTACTCCAATCATGCCATCCGTAAGGTAGAAGACGGACCTGCGCAACCCTAATAATCCATATCAATCAAAGAAAGAATAGAATGATAAGA
>OKSF01002875.1_pt1 | contig 10971 bp, 6 predicted proteins | sample 1606061 | NCBI WGS metagenome assembly OKSF01 (sample SAMEA3541567, study PRJEB24748) | human gut metagenome | biome: human gut; feature: human-associated habitat; material: faeces | place: China | collected 2012 | reverse complement strand
TGCGCGAAGTGCTATGGCCGCGACCTCGGTACGGGCGGCAAGGTCAATGTCGGCGTCGCCTGTGTTTTGGGAGAGTACTACGCCGGGAACTCTCCCCTGTAAAGCCTGTACAGGGTTAGCTACGGTAAAGGCTGTCAGCTCATCTGCCTTCACGCTACTCACAGAGCCGGTTAGGTCTTTCTTCTTCATTGTTCCATAACCAACTACCACTACCTCATCTAAAGATTCCACATCTTCTTTTAGGGTAATATTAAGTGTATGTTGGCCTTTGACTGCCACTTCTTGTGAATTATAACCGATATAACTGATTTGTAGAATGTCGTTTGGCTTTACTTGTAAACTGAACTTTCCATTTAAGTCTGTTACTACTCCATTCGTTGTTCCTTTTACCAATACATTGGCTCCAATTACAGGTTCACCCATTCCATCGAGGATGGTACCGGTTAACTGATAACTGCCTTGTTGTTGGCTGATAGGTGTTAATGAAGACTCTGCCCAAGCTTCCTTTGGCATAAAGGATAAAGATGCCATCAAGCAAAAGGCTCCCAGAATAGGGACTACGTGTTTGCAATTTTTCATAAATCGTTTTAATTTTTAGCTATTACAAAGTACGACTATTCATGTGACAAGGAGATTACATTAGAGTTGCATAGTAAGAAAGATTTTGAATCTAAGCGCTTTTATACGGTTTTCTCTATGTTAAATCTTGCTCATAAATAATCAATCTAACATACGTTTAAGGGTTTATTCTTAACGTTAACAAAGTAGCCGTGAGGGCTTTGAGCAATTGTTTACATGAATTGTTAGAGGGAGTACCTCTTGATCCTGAATTACAAGTGGGATACGTTGGCTTGGATCTCATAACACCGACGTTGTGTACCCATAAGTCCTTTCCTGAATAAAGTTCCCTCTGTCTCCTATGGGTAATATAAATTTTTAGGTTCAAAACAAAGTAAGCGTGAGACTTGTTTTCTATTCATCTGATTCGGGTGTCTGGAAATACCTTGCAAGGATGAATAAGTAAACAATATTCCCACGCTGTAAAGTTATGTATTGGCATAGCGAATGCTTGCCGTGTACATGCACTAACAGAATGAGCGCTACATTGTCTTCATCCTCCTTGCTTGAAATTTTCCAGACTTCGAACCAAGGATAAAGCAAAAAACGCTTTCTTTTTATTTTTCTGACCGCTCTTTAGCCAGACAACACAAATATACGTTTCTTTTTGAACAATGCAACGCTCTGTGAGAATATTTTTCAAATGTAAATATAATATTTAAGTGATATGGTAAAAAGACATAGCTAATTTGCAGTTGGCTGCATTGACCAAGTCTGTTAGCTGCATCGGCCAAATCAGTTAATTGAAATGACAAGGTTAGTAAACTTTGTTGGCCGATGCAGTTTACTTGTTATATTTTCATACCTTTGCCACTTATTTCATTCCTTTAGGATGTGAATATGAAAGAATAAGGTATATGGCAAGAGGAACAACTTCATATTACGGACGTAGATATACTATAGCGACACCTATGACCCATTTGTACATGCTTTGCGCTTGTATTTTTTGTTGGATCGTGGGGTATGTGGATTCGGTAGGCTATCCCGTGTATGGAGAGGTGACGGCTCCTCCTTTATGGAATGCCCTTTGTCTGGTTCTTCCGGGTAAGTTGTTTACCTATTTGATCGGTTTTTTGCTGATGGCCGGTGGTGCGTTTCTGGTGCATCTGGTAAACTTTTGATCGATGTTGATTCGTGAGAAGACATTGCTTCCCTTTCTCTTCTATGCCTTGTTGACAAGTACAAACCCGGATTTCTTTCCCTTGAAATCAACATCTGTCGGGGTGTTTTGTTTGATATTGGCCCTTTATCAGTTATTTACCTCTTATCATGACCCGGACGCTACGGATAAGGCTTATAACGCATCCTTGATTATCAGTATCGGAAGTCTGTTGTGGATACACATCCTTTGGTTCTTGCCGCTGTTTTGGCTGGGGATGTATAATTTCAGGACATTGAATATCCGGACCTTTGTCGCTTCCTTGTTCGGAATCTTGACGGTTTATTGGTTTGTTTTCGGATGGTGTGTCTGGGAATGGGATTTCACGGCATTTACCATACCTTTCACCTCCTTATTCAAGATCCGTTTCCTTGCGGTACTAGGGACGGGAATTATAGATTGGATACAGATTGTTTTAGTGGCGGGATTAACGATCATTGCCTCATTAAACATCGTTACACATGAGTATGAGGATAATTTGCGTACTCGTCAGTTTCTTTCTTTTCTGATTGTCATGGCCATTTGGTCGTTTGGATTGTTCTTTATCTATGAGCAGTCGTCCGAGGAATTTCTGGAAATGGCCTGTGTACCGGCGTCTATCTTGATCGCCCATTTTTTTACGGTGAACCGGGGGAAATATATCTTTTGGCTGTTCCATTTCTCGGTAGTTATGTTTATCGCATTATTAATGATACGTATATGGAATTTCTTATAGCCTACGGGTATATCGGGGTGTTTATCGCTTCTTTCTTAGCGGCTACGATCTTGCCGTTTAGCAGTGAGGTCGTATTGACGGGTGTATTATTGGCGGGTTCGGCTTATTGGCCTTGTATGATCGCCGCTACGCTTGGTAATTTCTTAGGTGGAATGAGCTGCTATTGGTTGGGGATGCTGGGAAAGGTAGAGTGGATCGAGAAATACCTCAAACTCGATCCGGTAAAACTACAGAAGGTGCAGGATTGGATCAAGGGAAAAGGCTCTTGGATGGGCTTCTTTGTTTTTCTTCCCGGTATCGGTGATTTTATCGCTGTCGCTCTAGGTTTCTTGCGGGCTAATATATGGGTCGTGGCGATCTCCATGTTCTTAGGAAAAGCGATCCGTTATTGGGTTTGGATGGAGTTTGTTTATAAGGTACAGTCCATGTTTTGATAACCCGAGACCTGTACCTTGCACGAAATCATTTCAAGCGTAATTGTCCCCTTTTCCGTGAACTTGATGGCGTTATCGATAAAATTCGTGATAGAATTACAAGGATTTTTGTATATGAATTCTGCAAGCTTGGAAGTCTTTTTTGTTCGGAAGGAACTCATTCCAGCGTGTAAGTGTTTGCCGGGAGAAGACCGTCAATGAGAAAACCAGCATAGAGGTAAAGGCGATACTGGTCGTGATAGCGGAACCTACGACCCCGTAAGACGGGATGAGTAGAAAGCCGGAGATTAATAAGGCAATAAGCCCTACGCACGAGCTTGCCGTACTGTACCGGATCTTTCCGCTGCCGATGAAATAATGGCTGATGATGCTGTTGCAGCCTAACGCTACGATTCCGATCGATAATCCGCCTATCACTTTACGTATGCCTTTGAACTCGGCGCTGAAAAGATAATCCGTATATATCCATTCCGGTACCAATAAGATACATCCCATCACGAGGGCTAAAGCGCAAAAGGTCAATTTGAAAAGCTGTAAGGTAATACGTTTTTGTTCCGTTGCCTCTGAGGTCTTGGCCACGCTACTGTATTCGATGAAACTTACGCTGCGACTAATATTCCATACACTCTCGGAGATCTTGGTCCCAGCGTCTAGCAAGCCTACGCTTCCCAACCCGGCGAAACGTTGTATCAAGAAATAATTGAGTCGGGTAGTACAGGTTTCCGCCAACCCGTCCGCACCGGCCCACAGGCCGTAGGCAAACATTTCTTTTAATAGACCGTAGAGTGATTTGCCGGAAGACCGGGATGTCTCCTTTAAGAAATAAGGAACAAGCATCGATAGGCTGGCAATAAAGGCTATGCCGTTCGTGACATATAATCCCCAGACATACGACCGTACGTCCGGGCGCTTCAATATATAATAGAAATAGAGTAAGACGAAAAATAGCAGTCCTCCTTGCAATATAAACGTGAGATTAAACCCTTTGATATTGTCTTTACCCAACAAGAAGCGGGCATTGGCGTTTACCGTAGAGCTCAAGATCGCCAACAAGAAGATATCCAGCCGATAGCCGGTGGGTAAAAGCCCGGTAAGATACATGAAGCCGCAAGCTAGGGAAGAGCCGATAGGTGTCCACAGATATGCGGGAAGGAAAATTGTCCGCATGGAGTAACAGTTCATGAAATAGACAATCGTATTCCCGCATAAAATCCCGTTGACGATTACCGCTATATTTACCGAGGCCACGATCAACCCGATCATCCCCACGCCCTCGATTCCCAGCACCTTCGCATTGATGAAGATCAGCGCTAGGTTAAGGAAAGCTATCAGATAACGCGAGCCTATTGTCCCCAGTATCTTTTTTAACATAAGCTATAGTTGTAATCCATTCAGTAACCTTACATAGGTATCGATCGCTTCCCGGATCTCCGGTCCCTTGATGTATTCGTCTGCGGAATGGGAACGTGCCGAGTTTCCCGGCCCTATCTTTACGGAGGGGAAACGCATCAAGGCTTGGTCGCTAAGCGTAGGAGAGCCGAAAGGCTCTTTTCCCATCAAGATCGCCCGTCGCACAAAAGGATGATCCAGATCCGTGCGGGTGGAGCTAAGGCGGAAGCTGCGGGCCTTGATCTCGCAATGAACCTTTTCCTTGATTAGCTCGAATAACTGTTCGTTCGTATAAAATTCGTTGGTGCGGATATCTACCGTGAATTCGCATTTATCGGGAACGACATTGTGTTGCGTACCGGCATGGATGATGGTGACAGTCATTTTCACCGGTCCGAGGAAGTCGCTTTTCTCCGGGAATTGATAGGTGCTGAACCATTCTATATCCTTCATCGCTAAAGTGATGGCATTGATGCCCTCATTACGTGCGGCATGTCCGGCCTTTCCGATAGCGGTGCAATCCAGTACCATTAACCCTTTCTCGGCTACGGCGGGTTGCATACCCGTGGGTTCACCTACGACAGCGAAGGAGATAGGAGGAAGCTCGGCCAATGCGCTTTCAATGCCATTCTTCCCGGATACCTCTTCCTCACAAGACGCGAGGAAGATTAGATTATAAGGTTGCTCTTTCTCGCTTAAGATGCAGAAGGCTTCATAGAGGGAGACTACGCTCGCCCCGGCATCGTTACTGCCCAGTCCATATAATTGATCATCCTCGGTCTCTTCGGGAGTGAACGGGTCTTTGGTCCAACCGGAAGCGGGCTTGACGGTGTCTATATGGGAGTTGAGTAAAAGGGTCGGTTTACCGAAATCGAAATCCGGGGCGATGATCCACAGGTTGTTGCCTTTGCGGAACACCTTTTGTCCGGCCTTTTGCCATTCTGCTTGCAGGAAATCCGCTACGGCGGTCTCGTCCCGGCTGAAAGACGGACGGGAGATCATGCCTTTTAATAAATCAATCGCTTCGTAATATCTTTCCATATTATAATAAATTATTTACGGTGCATCTGTCTTTCTCCAGTTGGGCTTTCAATTCTTCTAAGGAATCGAATTTGATGTCTCCGCGTACGTATTGAACGAATGAGACACGAATGCTATCATTGTAGATATCTCCGGAGAAATCCAGAATATTGACCTCCATGGATATGTCCTTCCCATTATTGAGTGTCGGACGGTCACCGATATAAAGCATTCCCTTATATCGTTCGCCTTCCACCTCCACCCATACGGCATATACGCCAATACCCGGAATGACTTTAAAAGGCTCATCTACCCGTATATTCGCCGTGGGAAATCCTAGCGTGCGTCCCACTTTATAGCCGCTGACGATATGGCCCAGCAATTGATAGGGATAGGTCAGTAAATAAGCGGCTTCAGCTACATTTCCGGCTTGAAGTAATTTCCGGATCTCGGAAGAGCTGACGGCCGTATTTCCTTCGTCATAGGGAGATGCCTTCAGCACCTCGATACCACATTCGGTGCCATAAACGACATATTGCTCGAAGCCATCCGTCCGATCGTGCCCGAAACGATGGTCATATCCGATCAATAAGGTCTTTACATGCAGGCTATTCGCTAAAATAGAGGTAATGAATTCCTTGGCCGAGAGCCGGGATAGCTCGATCGTAAAATCCAATACGATGCAATAATCTACTCCGGTAGTCTCTAATTGCTGTAACTTTTCCTCGAAAGAATTTAATAGCTTCGGTTGGTAATCCGCATGCAATACGGCCCGGGGATGTTCCGGGAAGGTGATTACGGCCGATGGCAGGTTACGTGCTTTGGCTATCTCTTTCATCTCGTCGATTAAAAAACGGTGTCCTAGATGCACACCATCGAAAAATCCGATCGTAGCTACCAGTTCCTTTCCTTTCAGTCTGTCAAAATCTCTTACAACAATCATTGCGCCTTATTCGTTTCAATTCCAATCGAAAGACAAATGTACGGGATAATTTTTAATAATCATGTTCTTATATATGGATACTTTACGTGTATGTTTACTGCAACCCGCATTGCAGCAGAATTAGATACCGGTTGGTTTGGTTCGTTCTCGGGAAATATCTATATTTGCTAAGTATGAAAACGAAAACTCTACTCTGTATCATAATGATCCTGTCTTGGGGAATATTGGGGTCCGGACTTGCGGCGGAAGATATTCTTTTCAACCGTCTGGGAGTACAGGACGGTCTGTCTTCCAATGAGATCACTTGTATCCTGAAAGACCGGAAGGGGTTTATGTGGTTGGGTACCACTTCTGGGGTGAACCGTTTTGATGGGTATGAGTTTAAGCATTATAAATACAAGGAAAGCGGGTTGCCTTTTAGGGAGGAGCATGTCTCCGAGCTTCAAGAAACCGCCGATGGGCGTATTTGGATTACCTATAATACGAACCAACTTTGCGTATATGAGCCCGGTAATGACCGTTTTATTCCGGAGAAGGAAATATTAGATAGCTTACGTCTAGAGAATCCTCCCGCTAAGATATTTGTCGACAATGATAAACAACTCTATTTCGCTACCTATACGAATGAATTTTGCCGTTATGATCAAGCGAGGGGAAAGATTTATTCGTATCCGCTAAATAAAGAGGATGGCCGGGTTTGTGATATGAGTGACGTGGGCGATCGTCTATATGTAGTCCATACCTCGGGAGTGGTAGAGGGGATCGATAAGGCATCCGGAGAACCTGTCTATCGGGATGAGTATCTGACTCAATATGCGAATGCCCAGTTATTCTATGTGTTCGCCGATAGTGACGGGGATCTGTGGTTTTTCTTAAATCCCGGATATAGTAGAGGTCTCTTTCGCCTAAATCCCAAAAGCAAGGAGTGGAAACATTATACGACCGAAACCTCGGTCGCTTTATCCTCTATAATGGTGCGCGACGTGGCGGAGGATATGAACGGTAATATCTGGATCGCTACCGATCATGGCGGTATCAATATCTTGGATAAACGTCTGGACCGGATGCGTTATATACGAAATAACCCGTTTAACCAAACGAGTTTGAGCCAGAATAGCGTGATCTGCTTGTATCGGGATGATACGGGAATTATGTGGGCCGGCACTTATAAAAACGGCATCAACTATTATCATGAGAGCATTTTTAAATTCCAGACTATCCGATACCCTTTGGAGTTGATGCGGGATATCTTTAACAATGACTTTAATTGTATCGTAGAAGATAAAGAAGGGGATCTGTGGATCGGTACTAGCGGAAACGGCCTATTACGTTACGATCGGGAAACCGGGGAGTATGTCCGCTACCGGGCGGGGCGGGAAAGCGAGAACGCTATCTCCGGCGATGTCGTGATTAGTATGGCGAAAGATTTGGATGGCAAGTTATGGCTGGGTACTTATATGGAGGGGTTGACCGGTTTTGACGGGAAACGTTTCAAGCATTATCGGGATATCCCGGGCAGTAAGGACGGCTTATCCAATAATAGCGTGTATAGTTTGTATGTCGATGCCAAGAATCGTTTGTGGATCGGTACGTTGGAAGGCGGCCTGGATTGCTTGGATCAATCTACCGGGAAATGGACGTATTATCGCATGGGGGATAAGGAGAATGCGATTAACTCGGATATCGTATATAGCCTTTCCGGGGATGAGAAGGGGAATATTGTCGTTGGAACTTCTTTAGGAGTGAACTGGATCAACCCGGAGACGGGGGCTGTTACTTCTTTTAACGGCACGAAGGATGGACGTTCCGTGTTTGAGGATCAAATCATCAATGTCGTATTTTGTGATAGCCGCCAATGGGTATGGATCGGGAGTAATCATGGGCTACATATATATGATAGGTTGAATGATAAGATGTATCGGTTGAACCATTCTTCCGGATTACCGGATAACAGCATCATGTCTATCTTGGAGGATAAATATCATACGGTTTGGGTGGGAACGAAGAACGGCTTATTGAATATCGTTCCGAATCGGGATACGGATAATAATTATACGTTCGATTGGAATAGCTATGATGAGAATGAGGGCGTTCAAGGACGTGTGTTTAACGTGAATAGCGCTTGCGGACTGGAAACGGGTGAGTTGGCGTTTGGCGGGACAAACGGTCTTACCTTCGTTGATCCTGCCCGGATACGTTATAATAGCTATGCTCCACCGGCGGTGATAACCGGACTTATGGTGAATAATGTCCCGATAACGGCGAGAGAGGCGTATGACGGGCATGTGATTTTGGATAAAGATATCACCTGTACCAAGCAATTGAAACTGAATTATACGGAACGTAATTTCTCCTTTACCATCTCTTCTTGTTGCTATTTCCTTCCTTTGAAGAATAAATATGCTTTTAAGATGGAGGGCTTCGACTCGGAATGGACTACCGTAAGCGCCTTGGAACGTCGTATTACCTATACGAACTTGAACCCGGGAACTTACACTTTCAAGGTAAAGGCGATGAATAACGACCGGATTTGGAGCAAGGAGATCACGAGCTTGCAGATCACGATCTTGCCTCCGTTCTGGGCTACCGGATGGGCAATAGCGTTGTATATCATAGCTGGTATATTATTGGCGTATGGCGTGATACGTTTTATTTTCCGTATCCAGCAAAAGAAGTTGGAGGAGGAGCAAGAACGGGCTACTGTGCGTCAGCAGCATGAGGTGGACGAGATGAAGCTTCGTTTCTTTACGAACGTAAGCCATGAGTTCCGTACGCCGCTAACATTGATCATGACTCCTTTGGAGAAGTTGATGAAAACGGAGAAAGACATGGAATCCCAGCAAATATTGAAGTTGATCTACCGGAACGCCGACCGGTTGCTTAAATTGGTGAACCAGTTATTGGATTTCCGCAAGATCGATATGCAAGGGGATAGCTTGGTCTTGTCTACCGGCGATATTGTCCCGTTCGTGCGTGACGTGGCTTATTCCTTCAAGGAGCTTTCGGAGCAAAAGCGGATTCATTTCTCTTTCTCCTCGGTCTTCACGTCTCTCCCGATGAAGTTTGACACGGATAAGGTCTTCAAGATCGTCTCTAATCTACTGAGTAACGCTTTTAAGTTTACGCCGGAGGGAGGTACTATCTCGGTGACGCTTAGCTTGCGGTTGGAGAAGGAGGGAGAGAACAAACTGGTTATCGAGGTGTCGGATAGCGGTATCGGTATTCCTGCGGATAAACAAGGAGCTATCTTCGATCGCTTTTATCAGGTGTCTTCCCCGGATAAGGGAAATCCCGTGGTAGGTACGGGAATCGGCCTGCACCTATGCCGGGAATTCGTGCGGATGCATCATGGGACGATAACCGTGAAAAGCGAGCCGGGAGCGGGTAGTACGTTTACGGTTACGCTGCCGGTGATCCCCTTGGACAACCAAGATATTATCTCGGCTCCGGAAGGAATTGCCGAAGGGGATATCTTGCCTCCGGTTGAGGAGCATGCGGAGATCGCTGATAAGGATGCGTCTCCGGCGGAAAGACCTACGTTGCTGGTCGTAGACGATAACACGGATTTCCGGGAATTTATGAAGTTAAGCTTGAGTGGCGTTTATTCGGTACTCACGGCGGCGGATGGAGAAGATGCGTGGAAGCTCATTCCGGAGGAGCTGCCGGATATGGTGATCAGCGACGTGATGATGCCTATCACCGACGGTATCACCTTATGCCGCCGGATCAAGGGAGACATCCGGACTTCCCACATCCCGGTGATCCTACTGACGGCAAAGTCCGCTAAAGATAGCCAACTGGTCGGTCTGGAAGCCGGTGCGGATGATTATATCAGCAAGCCATTCAATATGGAGATGCTTCTCTTGAAGGTGCGGCATTTGATCGAGATGAAGAAGAAGATGCAAAAGGCCTTTATGCAGTCCTCTACCATGGGCATCGCCTTGACGGAGGTACAAGCTAGCTCCATGGATGAGGAGTTGATGCGTAAGGCCATCGGCTATATCGAGGAGCAGATCGCCAATCCGGAGTTGTCCGTAGAACGGTTGAGCCGGGAGATGGGCATGAGTCGTGTGAACTTCTACAAGAAATGCCTTTCCATCACGGGTAAGACTCCGGTGGAGTTGATCCGTACGGTGCGCTTGAAGCGTGCGGCGCAGTTATTGGAGAAGAGCCAGATGCGGGTCAACGAGGTCGCGCTGGAGTGCGGTTTCAATGATGTGAAGCTATTCCGGAAGTATTTTAAGGATGAGTTCGGAAGGCTTCCCTCTGACTATCATAAATAAACTTTTTCTAAATAAATGCCACGTAATTAGGGGATATAACAAAATATCCCCTTAAAATAAACATTCTTCCCCTACCTTTTTACGGTTCTCCCCGTAACCCAAAACATTTATGGCTTCCTGTCCGCCGCGAACCCTTTAATTTTGCCAACGAATGAAGAACCATTTTTCTTGTATGGAAAAACCTGTTCGGACTCATTGCTGATCGGAAATAATTAAAGAATCTATAGAATATGAAACAACACATTGCGGTATTCACGTTAGGGCTTTCCCTGCTGACTTCCTGCATGACTGATTCCGCTTACCGGAAGGTCGAGAATGGCTTGGTCGCCGATATCCGTTCCGGACAGGCGAAGGCTTTCCTGTTGGACATATGCCTGGAGTAATTTTCTATTCCGGAACAATAGCCGACT
>OKSF01002848.1_pt1 | contig 11082 bp, 7 predicted proteins | sample 1606061 | NCBI WGS metagenome assembly OKSF01 (sample SAMEA3541567, study PRJEB24748) | human gut metagenome | biome: human gut; feature: human-associated habitat; material: faeces | place: China | collected 2012 | reverse complement strand
TGGATTTCGGTGAAGTGCTGTCCATCCAGAAATTCGCGGAACGCCTGACAGATCCTGGCCTGGATCTGGAAAATCGCGCGCTCTTTTTCGTTGCGCAGCGTAATTGGGCGATAGTCCAGCAGGTTCTCAATCGAAGTGTTGACCCGCTTCTGGTTGATGACAACCGGCGGTACTTCTTCCGGCTCGGAGAGGATTTCCACTTCTAACAGATGCAGGTCATACCCGCTTCTGGAACGCTCTTCACGGATCACCTCCGCGGTAAACCGGACACACGCCTCTTCTTTTAATTTCTCCAATGCAAACCGGGCATACGCCGGCTCGTACACGCACTGTACCATCTGCCGTTTCGTCCGAAGCAGCACAAATGCAAATGAGCTCATTTTTCGGATTTTGTAAATGCTTCCATGCAGCCGCACGATTTCGCCGATGTGTGCTCCTAACTGCTCTGCTTCGAGTTCCTCTGTTTTTCTTACTTTTACGGTATTCATTTCTGTCTTCATAGTCTTTTCTGCCTTTCTGTTCTGATTTTTCTTTATCGCCGCAAAATCAGCAGAAAATCCATATGGACATAATCTGTATGTCCCATACGATCACAACCCTTCTCTGATGTAAATTTCAAGTCATTCCCGCATGGATAAAAAATGGCAAAGAAAAACCACACGGGGTATTTCTTTTTCTCCCAGTGTGGTTTCCCTTTGCCTTATCTTCCACACAGGTACAACACAATCAGCGCCTGTACCTGTGAAGTATAGTAGTCTTCACTTTGATACAAGCGCTATCAATCGTCGTCCCTGTGCATCTGTACGCTGTGCATCTCGTTCATCGTTGATAACCTCTGTTTCGTAATTTTGTTGTATTATAGTTCTGCGTTCCGGTTTTGTCAACCCTTATTTTCCATAATCGATGATCACCACTTCCGCTTTCGTTCCAATCCGCATCGGCGGTCCCCAGAGACCCACGCCGGAAGTGACGATGCTGTACATGTCTCCGACTTTCTTCATCCCGCAGGCATTCTCCCACATCAGGCCGGTAAGGATATTGCCTGGGAAGAGCTGTCCGTCGTGCGTATGGCCGCCAAGATCAAGGTCTGCGCCTGCCTCTGCCAGCTCGGTCAGCTCCGACGGCTGGTGGTCAATCACAAAAACTGGAAGCGACTGGTCCAGTCCGGTAAGCAGTTCGGACGGCGTGTCGCGTGTCTCCTGCGTTTTGCGGATCCGGTCGGGATCTTTTCGGCCCGCCAGATAAAAGGCATCATCGATACAGACCACATCATCCTCCAGCAGATGAATCTTCGCGCGGTCCAGAAACTCACCGAACCGGTGGTCGGCGATGCGCTCCTCCTTCGTCTCAAACGTAAAGCCCGCGAGAATCTTCTCATCGAGATCGTGGTTGCCGTAGCAGGCGTACGTGCCGTACCGGCTCTTTAAGCCCGCCAGAAGATCCGCCACGCGGTCCGGCTCATAGATGGCATCGTACTCATTATCAAAAATATCCCCGGCAATCACAACGACATCCGGCTCCTCAGCATTGATTTTTTCCACCATCTCTTCCATCTGATGACTGCCGATGCTGTACCCCAGATGAAGATCTGCGACGAGCGCAATTTTCAGATGTGCATCCTTTTTCGATGGAACCTCATATCGTGTCGTGTAAATATGGACTGCATGCACCATTCCGTAGATGCACATTCCCGTCACAAAAAGGATCGCGCCAAGGCCGACCGCTTTCAATCCCATCGGAGAATACAGCCAAGTTTTCGTCAGTGCCGTATGCGCAAAAATGAAGCGCAGCAGCACCAGAATCGCGGTGAAGCCAAGAAAATACAGATACATGCCAAGCCAGCAGTTGCTGATGACCTTTAAAATCCGGTGAACGGGATCTCTTTTGATCACAAAGCTCGTCAGCAGGGAAAGTGCAAGAAATGCATACAGCACCAAAATGACACCCAGCACGGCCGGATGGCGGAACAGAGGATGCACCTCCTTCATCCACCGCAGCAGCCAGTAGGCGGTAAATACATTTGCCAATATGTAGACCGGCGCAAGAAATATTGCAAGCATACGTATGTTTCCTCTCTTTTTCGATTCAAATACAGGGCAGGAAAAAGCGTGCCGAACGAAACGTTTCCGACACGCTTTTTGCCAGGCATTCATCAGAGTTTTTTCTCTATGATATCAAACAGCTCACGTCTCCGCTTCCGCCAGCGCCAGCCATTTGCAAGTTTGTTGTAGAAATAGAACGAATCCACAAGCACCATGTTCAGGCGGCCGATCCGGTCTTTCGTCGTTCCGTTGTAATGTTCTCCGCCGCATTCGATCTGCGGGCACGTTTTTACGTAGGCGATCAGATCATCCTCACTTCTGATGGTATCCGGCAGCTCAGTGTACGCTTTTCCGATGCAGTCCAGCCGGTGCGCATCGCTTCCGCCAAAGCCGGGCTTATTGAATTTATCCGCCAGCCGTTTCGCTTTTGCGTTCGTCTCCGCGCTCTCACACGCATTGAAAATTTCAACAAAATCGAACTGCGGGAGAAGCTGGGCAATCCGCTGCTGATACTTTTTCTTCCGTTCATTCGTGCTGATCATGCTCATAAATTTTTCGCCGTACGGATGCGCCGGTCCTAAAATTCCGCCGTACGCATGGACGATCTTGACAAGGATCGATCCCGGCAGGCCGCGCAGCTCCAGAATTTTTAATTTTACGCCGAACGGCATAATCACAAGAATGTGGCCGCAGTCGCACGTATCGTACTCAACACCTTTTAATACCACAAAATCCTGGTGTGCTCTTCCCTTGATGGCATTCTTCCACTCGCGGTATCCGTCATAGGAATCGTGGTCGGATACCAACATTCCTCCAAATCCTTTTCGTTTCAGTGTTCGGATGTACTCCTCAATCATGACTTTTCCATCCATCGAACCCTCTTTTGTGTGGCAGTGCATATCAAATTTCATGCAAAACGCCTCCTTTTATCTTCCATGTTCGAAAACCATTTCGTTTTTCCTATTTTTCTGGAATCGTTTCGGATGGTTCCGCCGCGTTTTTGGCGCGGCAGAATCGATAGTTTGTACCATATAACTTTATTTTACCACTTTTTCCACAAAAGAAAAAGAAATTTCTTCTGAAGATCTGGTAAATTTTCCTTAAAGAATGGAGTTTTTAGACAATTCCTGTTCTTTGTCCCTGTTTTTACCGTGTTCTTTTTGCTATGATAAAAACAGCTTATTTTACTTGATCGGAGGAACACATTATGAATTCACAGGACATCACCCGCGCACTGATCGACACAACAGTTGCACGCGCGATGGTGGAGATGGACGCAGATCCGAAACGCAGCGTCCGCAAGCTCTGCGATCTTGGCCGCCAATTTTCCCGCGGCCGCTTTCAGAATCAGATTTTTGCCATTTTTCAGGATCTTCTGCGCAACGATGAAAGCCCGTATTATCAGGCAATCGACTTTCTGCTGCGCAGCAACGATCCGGAAGCGCTTCGTCAGTTCGGCATCAACATCGGCTACAACAGTTTTACCTACGGTGCGCAGATTCTGCGCCAGAAGCAGAAAGAACTTTCCTTTGCTGTTCCCTGGGTTGTCAAGCTCCGTCTCGACAGCCGCATCCCGGACACTTACGATTCCTCGTTTTTTGCATCCGTGGTCAGAACCGGTCTGACATACGGCATCTACTCTTATCAGCTCCGCTCCATGGATCATCATGAGGATATGGAATCCTACCTTGCCGTCATCCAGTCGCATCCGGAATGCGCGTTTCTCTGGTTTCTTTCCGATACGCCGCTTACCGAAAAACAGCAGAAACTGCTTTTATCCTGCCCGAACCTGATGGTTTCTCTTCCAATTGATGCCCCCTCAACGGCTTCCATGGCAAAAGCCCTGCGCCGTCAGAGAACGCTGTTCGGTATGCACAAAGTCTATCAGGATGCAGATGCTGCCGCTTATCTGCTCTCTTTTGACCACCTGTATTCCCAGATGGAACAGAGTGTCTTTTTCTTTCTGGTCGCAGATGATTCGTGCTCAAAAGAAAGTATCCGGGCTGTTTCCGATGTTGTTCAACAGTACCGCTTCACCCCCATACAGCCATTCTTCCCGATCGAAGTGCAGGAAGACTCCCGCAAAATTGAGCAGATTATCACCGCCAATCCGGCGTATCTGCTGCTTCTGCCGGATCACATGGCCCGCACACTCGATACGCCCACCGTTTCCTTTGAAGAGTTGTCTCTTCGGAATATATTTTACCGTGAACTGCTCGCAGATGCATAAAAGTACAGCCAAAGCGGAATTTTATTTCTTTGTTTCCGCTTTGGCTGCTATTTTTTCTGATGATCTGTATATCACTTCTTTCAGTTCTTCGACAAACGTTTCCGGTTCCAGCTCGCTTTCCATGGAAAACCAGCGCAGAACCGCGGTCAGGAAGGCATCACAGAAGAACGTTACAAACAGTTTCTGATTCTGTACCTGAAAGAGATCCTGTACAAAAAACGCCATGACCGGCTCGAGCATCTCGTAAAAGTAATCCTTAAAACTGTTCTGCCCTTCGATCCTCAGAGCACTCTGGTAAAATGCTTTATTCTGATAGAAAATATTGCAGACCGCCACCAGCACATCCCATTCATTCTCAAAGTTCTTTCCGCCCATGTTTGTCAGAAAGTCCACATAAAAGATCCAGTTTACCAGATCGTATTTATCTTTAAAATGATAATAAAAGCTTTTCCGGTTCAGACCGCATTCCTCGCAGAGATCTGAAATACTGATTTTCGCAAAAGACTTGCGTACCATCAATTTTTTCATTGCATCTGCAAGCGCACTCTTTGTACTGTTGGAATCCGCCATCTCTTCTCTCCCTCTCTTTTCGACCGTTTGTGCTATTATTCTACACCATCTTTTTCCTTTATGCAAGAAAAGCGCACCAGGAAAAGGCTGTATTTCCTTTTTCTGGCACGCTTTTTGCAATCATGCTTCTTCCGTTTTTCCATCTGCCTCCAGTGTGAACCAGAATGCCACACCGTTGTCGTAATTCTGGCAGCCGCACTGCTGCTGGAAGGAATCCATAATGGCTTTTACGATGGAAAGGCCGATGCCGCTTCCGCCGTATTCCCTTGTTCTCGCTTTGTCCACCTTGAAGAATTTCACCCATACCTTGTCGAGATCCTCCTCCGGGATCGGGTCCCCGGTATTGAAAACGGTTGTCTTTACGACATTCCCTTCTTTTTTGCAGCTGATCTCAATCGTGTGGTCGTAGTCCAGATGGTTGAGGGCATTCGTCAGATAGTTGGTGATAACCTCCTCGACTTTGAATTCATCGCCCCAGACATAGAGCGGGTCGCCGCCGGTAAAGAGCACTTTTGCCTCTTTCTGGCGGATCAGGATGTCGGAGGACTGCAGCACGCCTTTAATCACGGCGTTCAGATCGAACCGTTCCATATTGACCTGATCCTCACCGAACTCGAGTTGGTTCAGGTTCAGGAGTTTTTTGACCATCTCGTTCATCTTTGCCGCCTCGTCGATGATGACATCGCAGTAGAACTCGCGGCTTTCCTCATCGTCATTGATGTTGTCTTTCAGGCCTTCCGCATAACCCTGAATCAGAGCGATCGGGGTTTTCAGCTCATGTGTGACATTTGAGAGAAACTCGCGGCGCATTTCATCAATCTGCGTTTTTTTGTCAATATCTTTCTGCAGCTCAACGTTCGCACTTTTCAGCTCGGAAATCGCCTGCTCAAGCTGTTCGGACATGACATTGAAGTTGTTTCCAAGCTCGCCGATCTCGTCTTTTCCGCCGCTCACGTAGCGGGCATCGAAGTCAAGGGCTGCCATTTTTTTCGAAATTTCGGTCAGCTCCTGCACCGGATGGACGATCTGGCGGGTGATGATCCAGATCACAATGGCACCGATGATGATGATCGGAATGCCGATAAAGAGGTAAAACTGGTTGGAAAGGCCGACCGCATCCGTGATGCTCTCCAGCGGGCATCTTGCAAAGTAGCAGTTTCCATTGTCAAACCAGCCGATGATCTGCAGATACTCGGCATCGGCGTGGCTGTCGTAGAATTTCTGGATCTGATAGTTGTCTTTGCTGTCAACGACTTTGGTATTTGCCTGCTCGTTTCCGCTGATCAGGCCGAAGATCAGGGTCTGAAGGCTCTGGCGGTCGGTTGCGTTGGAATAGACGAAGCTGCTGAGCTCCGGTCCGGTAATAATGACTTTCAGGTTGTTGGTAACGCAGAACTGCTCGAAGGTATCAGGGATATCGTCGCTGTCTCCGCCTGTCGCATTCAGTTTCTGAAAGCTCTCTGCCAGAATGTGTTCTTTATCCCGGATATAAAAGGACCCGAGAAAGAAGTAATTGATCAGGCCGATGATAAGCAGGGTAGCTGCCATGGTCGCAATAAAAGTGTAGGCAATTCGTTTTTTGACGGAGTGTTTTCTTCCCTTTTGTGGCATTTTCAAGTGAAACCGGTGCTTTTTCTCCGTCTGGTTTCCCATTGTCACACGGGAATCTTCTGCAGGCATCTCCATGGAAGTCTCATTTTGTTTTTCTGTTCCGTTCATGATTCGTCCGCCTCGAATTTATAGCCCATGCCCCAGATGGTCTTGATTAAATCACCTTTGTCGCCCATTTTGCTGCGAAGTTTTTTGACATGGGTGTCGATGGTGCGGGCGTCGCCGTAGTAGTCGTAGTTCCAGACGTTGTTCAGGATTTTTTCTCTGGAGAGGGCGATTCCCTGGTTTTCGAGGAAGTAGGTGAGGAGTTCGAATTCTTTATAGCTTAACTCCATTGGTTTTCCGTCAATGGATGCCATGTGGGCGGCTTTGTCGATGCGGATGCCGCCGGCTTCTAATACGTCGTCTTCGCCGGTTTTGCCGCTGCGGCGCAGGATGGCCTCGACGCGGGCGACGAGGATTTTCGGGGAGAATGGTTTTGAGATGTATTCGTCTACGCCGAGGTCAAAGCCGAGGAGTTCGTCGCGTTCTTCGCTTTTGGCGGTGAGCATGATGATCGGGACTTTGGAGTTCTGGCGGATTTCGCGGCAGACCTGCCAGCCGTCCATTTTGGGCATCATGACGTCGAGGATGATGAGGGCGATGTCTTTCTGGGCGTAGAAGGTGTCTACGGCTTGTTCGCCGTCACCTGCTTCGATGACGTCGTATCCGGCTTTTACTAAGAAATCTTTGACGAGTTTGCGCATGCGGCTTTCGTCGTCTACTACTAGGATTTTTAATTTTTCCATGATTGAAAGTCTCCTTTATTTGACGGACGGAAAAAAACGGCTGCCCGCCCGCTCGTGCTTTTTCCTGATCTCGTTGTGTTTTTATGTTTGATATTTTTACCATTTTACTTTAACATGGGTTTATGTTTTTTCTGTGAAATGGGGTGAGTTTATTTTAACATATAGGAAGGGAGTTGGAAACTTCTATTTTTTGTATTGATTAAATTTGGGTATGAAAAAAGATCTCCTGGGGTTGGCAGGAGATCTTTTTTCATACGGGTTATTCTTCTTCGTCGAGATAGTATCTACCGTAGGCGTCAGCTGCTTTAATGGCGGCGAAGACGGTCTCCGGGGTTACTTCGAATGGCATGTTGTGGAGGGTATCGGTCTCTGCGCATGCGGTTTTGGCTACTTCCATGAGCTGGTCGTCGGTTACGTTTCCGGCACCGAGTTCAGCCAAGGTGACTGGGAGACCGACTTCGATACACCATAAGATGATGTCTTCGAGTTCATCGAGCGGTACGTTTTCCAGGACGAGCTGAGTCAGGGTTCCGAAGGCTACTTTTTCACCGTGGTACATGTGATGGCACTCTTCGAGTACGGTGAAGCCGTTGTGGATGGCGTGGGCTCCTGCGAGGCCTGCGCTTTCAAAACCGATTCCGGAAAGGAGGGTGTTGGCCTCAATGACTTTCTCGACTGCCGGGGTGCATACGCCGGCTTCAAGAGCGATTTTGGCTTTTACACCTTCTTCCATCAGAGTGTCAAAGCAGAGTTTCGCGAGTGCCATCGCTGCCTCGGTTGTTTTTCCACCGGCGCAGGAAGTAGCTCCGCTTCTCTGGCAGGCTCTTGCTTCAAAATAGGTGGCAAGTGCATCACCCATTCCGGCTACGGTCAGGCGGACTGGAGATTTTACGATGATGTCAGTGTCCATCAGAACCAGGTTCGGGTTTGCCGGAAGGAAGAGGTATCTCTCGAATACACCCTCTTCTGTGTATACAACAGACAGTGCGCTGCACGGTGCATCGGTCGATGCAATGGTCGGGCAGATGAATACTGGTGTTTCTGCGTAGTAGGCAACTGCTTTTGCGGTATCAAAAATTTTGCCTCCACCGACACCGATAACCAGATCACAGCCTTTTTCTTTCACGATAGCAACCAGACGGTTGATCTCACTCTCACAGCACTCGCCGTTGAAATAATCAAAAACAACGTCGCAATCGCTTCCCGCAAAGCTTTCTTCGATCATTGCTCCGATCCGTCTGTAGCCTCCCTGGCTGATCAGAACCAGTGCTTTCTTTCCGCATTTTGCCGCATATGTTCCGATGTTTTTCATTTCCCCTGCGCCCTGTAAATATTTAGAAGGGCTAATTAAAATTTTTGCCATTTCTCTTACGCTCCTTTTTTGTTTTTTGAACGTCATTCTCCTGTTCTTCAAACTGCTTGATCTTATAATTGTTGACCTGTACCTTGCCAAGCATCTCTTCCAGACAGGCAAGCGGATCAACCTCATGGGAAAGCTGATAATCTTCCAATATATCCTGCTGCATCTGACAGATGCGCTCAAGGCTCTCCCCTTTTCTTCCCTTACCGGAAGCTTTGCGCAAAGTCAGCAGAAGAATAAGCCCTGTTGCACTTGCAACTATTCCGATCAGGATTGCACCGTATGCTGCCGCTGCCGGAACCATCTCGCCGCCAAATAACGCCGCTGCCACCCCTGCCAGCACAAATACCAAGCCGAATACCAGCACGAAAATCCCGGCAGTATTGGAATTTTCCGGCTGTTTTTCCTGCTTCATCTGTTCCAGCCTGCGATATTCCTGCATATCCTCTTCCAGCTTTTGCCCGTCCATCTGGGAGAGCTTGCTGCGGTGGAATGCAACATTGGTCTTTTTGATCTGCAGCTGATACAGCTCATCCCGAAGCTGTTCGAGATTTTTGTGCCGCTCAAACATCAGGTCAAACTGTGAGAGAGTTTCTTCATCTGCTCCTGAAACTTCCAATGTCCGGTAGAGATTGTTCAGTTCCTGAATCCGGTGGTTGAGTTCTTCCAAAGCTCGTCGATATTTTTCCAGTGTTCGGGTGATCTGTGCCTTTGCGCCCAGACGTTTCTGAGCCTGATCGATTATCTCTGGATCAACATCCTGATAGATGCGATATTTTTCCTGTTCCTTCTCGATGCGCTCAATCCGCACCCGAAGATTCTGCGCTTTTAAATAGCGTCCGCCAAGTTCTTTGGCTGCGCTTTCCCGGATCTGTGCTTCCAGTAAGCTCTTTTCTTTTTCCAGCTGCTGGATTTCCCCGCTTAAGCTCTTGCTCTGCTCGCAGAGATTCTGGTACTCGGCTTCATTTTTTTCCGCTTCTTCCAGCTCCTCCACAAGCTCCTTTTCCCGAAGGCTTTCGATTCCATACGGAGTCTTGCTCTTTTTAGGGCTGCCGATCTGCTCTGCCTTGCTGTCCAGCTGGTGAATCACTGCACTTAATGACAGGCTGGAATCAGCCGTTTTCATCATGGACAGCAGCTTGTCGCTGACCTCTGCAGAAAATCCCGATTCCTGCGCCACACTTGCACAGGTCATCTGCGCGATGTTTGCGGTATTATTGAAAGCAGTTTTGCTCAAACCCAGCAGCTTTTCTCCTACCTGCACCTGACGGGTGACGGTATTGTAGGCAAAATCCAGTGTCAGGTCATCTCCGGTCAGATCATCGTAGACCTTGACCGATTCGCTGTCCTTATCAAAGGTGCGCTCGATGCGCCAAGTTCGTTCCTCGTTGCGGCAGACCAGCACACCACGGTAGCTTCCACCGTCCCACGGCTGGTATTTGTCCCGATGCAGCGTATAGCTGCGGCGTTTGGCTCCCGGCTGGAAAAAGCCGTAAAACATACCGGTCAAAAATGCTTGTATGGTGCTTTTTCCCGCCTCGTTTGGGCCTTCCAGCAGATTCAGTCCTGGCGAAAGCTCGATGATTCGATCCCGAAACTTTCCGAAGCCGATCAGCTGCATCCGAATGATTTCCAGATTCTGCATTCTATCCCTCCTCCCGTTTTTGTTTGTTGTCCAAACCAGGATTCGATTGCGGTTCTCTCTGGCTTAACAGTGCTTCCAATCCATAATAGAGTGCTTTTTCTTCCAGTTCACGCTCTGCGTCGAGCTTTTCGTCATTCTCTGCGCCCGATTCCCTTTTTAAAAAGCTGCCGATAAAGTCACCGATCAGGTTGCCCTGATTTTCCCGGTAGAGAGCATCTATATCGTACTGAGGGCGGGTCTTGTCCTCAATGCTGCAAAAATATTCCTTGTAGCGCAGATCGTCCTCGATCTTTTCGATGTTCCAGCGCGCACCCAAAGGATAGTTTCCTTCCAGAGTCACCGTATAGATATGGTGCGGGTCCTCGCGGATGATAGAGGAAGCAATGCGGTCGGAGATGCTCATTTCGGAGTCGTTTTCCCCAACCTGAACACTGAGCTGACGGTACTCCCGCTGAGAAAACGGCACAAACTGAACACGGCGGCGTTCTCCCTCTACATCAACCATCATAAATCCGTGCTCTCCGCTCTCTCCAAAATCCAGCGGCTCCGGCGAACCGGAATAGTAAACATTCGGCGTCACACACTGCATCTTGTGGATATGTCCGAGTGCCACATAGTCAAATCCTGCCTCCGAAAGCTTCTGGGCATCCAGTGGGAGATAACGGCTTTTTGTGAGTGCATCGGCATGCAGCATCAGGATCTGATACTGACCGGACTGGGTGGATGGTTTTGGAAGCTCAATCGGCTCTGGCATTTCCTTCTGATCCCAGCTGTGATAGGTGATGATCGTGCGATAGGCGGAAAGTGCCACCCTTCCACTTCCGGGAGCTGCGAGA
>OKSF01002842.1_pt1 | contig 11093 bp, 12 predicted proteins | sample 1606061 | NCBI WGS metagenome assembly OKSF01 (sample SAMEA3541567, study PRJEB24748) | human gut metagenome | biome: human gut; feature: human-associated habitat; material: faeces | place: China | collected 2012 | reverse complement strand
TCACCACACGAGAATCTTCTTTCATCTTTTTCAGCAGATATTGAGCGGTTACTTCGCTGTAATCTTCTTCCTCATAACTGACTTTTGCTTCTCCGGTTTCCGGATTGAATGGAGTGCGCCAGTGATAAGTCTCTTTATCCTGTTCGGCACGTTCATAACCTTTACCTTTCAAAGTGTTGATGTGTACTACTATCGGATGCTGAATATCTTTCACTTTGGAGAATGCTTCAATCAACGCCTGTACATCGTTACCGTCATTTACATATATATAGTCCAGTCCCATCGCCTTGAAGAAGTTACATTCGCACTGACCGTTACTGTCACGCAATTCTTTCAGATTCCTGTATAGACCTCCATGATTTTCAGCGATAGACATTTGGTTATCATTGACGATAATAATCATGTTGGTGCCAAGCTCTGCTGCATAATCCAGTCCTTCAAAAGCTTCCCCTCCGCTTAAGGAGCCGTCGCCTATGACAGCTATGATATTTTCATTGCCGCCTGTGAGGTCGCGTCCTTTTGCCAATCCGGTGGCCAGACTGACAGAAGTAGAAGTATGACCGATTACAAAGAAGTCGTGTTCGCTTTCTTGTGGTTCGGTATAACCGGACACGAGATCGTATTCTTCCGGATGAAGAAAAGCGTTTTTACGGCCAGTCAGCATCTTGTGTACATAACTTTGGTGCGATACATCGAATACGATTTTATCTTTTGGAGAATTGAATACATAGTGCAAGGCAATAGTTGCTTCCACCATTCCGAAGTTGGGTCCGAAATGCCCGCCATGTTCACTTAATTTTTGCAGGAGTGCTGCACGGATTTCTCCACCTAACTCGTTTAGCTCTTTTTCCGACAGTTTCTTAACATCTGCAGGAGAATAAATATTTTCTAAATACATATCAAACAGTTTTTCTAAATAATGTTTTTACTTATTTCTTTATGACACTGCAAAGATACTGCAGGATTTGAAATCTGTTTGTATATGAATTACGGATTAATTTACCCATATTACAGTTCCCCTTCAATAAGGGTACTAATCTTTAAGCTAAAGCCTGACTTCTGTATTCATTGGGCGTGCAACCGACATGCTTTTTGAATAGTCTGCAATAAAATAATCAGTAATTGGGGTTGTTATACCCGTAATTTGTCTACAGGGATTTTTCTTCTTTTTTCAGAACTTTGTACCATACAAATAAATAGTTTTCAAGTAAATAAATAAAAGTATGGATATGAATAGAAAAATTCGACTATCAGTAATCAGAGTGAAGCGGTTTTCGATATACTCTTTTACTATTTTGCTGGCTTCCGTTTGGATAGCATGTAGCGAGCATCCTGATAATACAGAGTATCCGGAGACAAGAAGAACAGAGATAAATAACGGAGATGAAGAACCTAATACAGAAAGTATGAAAATAAAAATAACAGTAGGGCAGCGTGTTATAACTGCAACCATGGCTAACAATGCGGCAGCACAGGATTTTGTTTCCCGTTTGCCGTTGGAAGTGACACTCAACGATTATAATAATACCGAGAAAATATTTTATCCATCACCTAAATTTTCAATAGAAGGAGTGAAACGGGGATGTGCGCCTGCTCCCGGGGATATTACGATTTATGCGCCTTGGGGAAATGTGGCCATTTTTTATAAAAAATGGTCGCAAAGCAGTGACTTGATTCTGATTGGTAGCATTGATGGAGATGGTATCAAGGCTTTGAGTGTGTCGGGAGATCTGACGGTGAAGTTTGAAAGGGAATAGAGAAAAGCTATGCTATTTTTATTGCAAAGAAAATATTCGCAAATATGCGAATATTGAGGCGAAATTATTATCTTTACAGTAACAGAAATACAAGGTGATATTGTAACTACCATTGTAATATAATTGAATTGTCTAACCATTATAAATAATAAGTTATGATTAAAATAGATGGCATAGACCCTAAAATGATAGCTAATAACTTAACCCCTTTTGAGCCAACGCATCCAGGAGAAATACTAAAGGATGAAATAGAATTTAGAGGAATCTCTCAAAAGAAACTGGCTAAAGAAATGGGAGTATCTTATACAGTATTAAATGAGATATTGAATGCAAAGCGTCCGTTAAGTACAGAGTATGCTATGCTCATAGAGGCCGTATTAGATTTAGATGCTGAACCATTGCTTCGGATGCAGACATGCTATAATTTGCAGATGGCAAAGCGGGATAACAAGTTTATGGAAAAGCTTAACAAAGTACGAAAAATAGCAGCGATATTGTGATAGGTTTTTAGGAAAATAATTGGGAATTATATACTAAAACTTGGTCAAACGCATAGCAGGAAATTATTAATGGAATAAATAGAGTCTGATGGTGCATCAGTTTTTTTTGAGGCGCCATCAGAATTTTAAGCATTGACTTTTCTTATTGAGAAAAACGAGAAATCTTACTTAGTATTCTCTTTCGTAATTTTCCTCCATCTCTGAAATGCTCTCATCAAGCTTTCCTCTTCTACCAACTCCACCATATTATAATGTATAACGAATAACTCCATCGATCTTTTATACATAATCCCATTCTTGAATTTATTTTCCAGCAAAAACGAATAGAGCGCCACTCTCATTTCCACTTCGATCTCCTTTTCTATAATATAGATGCTGTCCTGCCCAAAGTAGTTATATACTTCCGGGTTCTTTCCGTTTCTGGGTTGGGGGAGAACGAAGCAGATATTTCCACTTTCCCTCCAAGAGACACCTTGCGGATGAGGGGTTGATAACTGTTGTAAGAAGTGGTAGATGATTGTGAAGTGGGTGAGATGAATCGGGATAGGGAGTTTTGAAGATGAATTACTTTGAGATTGAATTTCTAAACTTTGTCCGTACTGAACATACATGTACCTAGCCAAATAAGGCTTAATGGCAAACGTAACTGTAACCATGGGAATGTCTTTTTTTAATGTTTAAATTTATGATATACCGAATGCTGCCTTTAACAGCATTTTCCGTCTCTCTTGTTGAATAAAATCCCATGGTTTGCGGGGACGGAAATACGATTTTGTAAGAAGTTGAAATTCAATTGGTTACATCCGCTGATTTTGGTTTAAAACCAACGGGCCGTTCCTTTAAAAGGAACGACCCGTTCGACACCGAGGAACACCCTCTTCCTTTTAAAGGAACGGGTGGCTCCTTAAAATCCACGTGGCAAAGCTATGCTTAATATTCGAAAATTTCAAAGTGATATATTTAGCTCATGATATGGATATGTAATCAAAAATAACTTTTTGCTTACATTCTAGTTTTGCGCGTATAGATATAAATAGCGTGTAATAAATATTGGGTGGATATTAGTAGAAAATATTTAACTATATTTATTAATGAAGTTGTTTAAATAGCCTGATAAGTCCATGATGATGCTTGTTTTATTGTGTGAGTTTGTTGTTTTATGCTTCATCAGTATCTGACAAATATTTCTTTCTGAATTGCCTGAATGTCTCATGGGCAATTCCATATTCTTGATAGATATGTTTGATACTTACCCCTGCTTTTAATTTTTCTGAAATCTCCAGTTTATGGGCTTTTAGATATTCCATTTTCGGACTGCTGCCTTTTTTACGCCCCATGTGCTTGCCTTGAGCTTTCCGAAGTGCCATTGCCTCACGGGTACGTTGCGAGTTTAGCTTATGCTCAATCTCGGCGGCAAGTCCAAAAGCGAAGCTCAATACCTTACTGTTAATGCTGTCATCAAAAACATAGCCATCTTTCGTGCTATGTACTGTGACGCTTGAATCAATACACAATTTCATAATTTCCATAATCTCGTGTAATGAGCGCGAGAGGCGGGATAGTTCTGTAACAATCAGTATATCTCCTTTTTTAAGTTTACGCACAGTAGAACCTAACAAGCGATTTTTTCGCTCTGTTTTGCCGCTGACAATTTCTGTCACCCAACGATCAATAATCAGATTCTTGGACTTTGCATAATGTTTGATTTCTCTTTCCTGATTTTCGAGGTGCTGACGACCTGTACTAACCCTCAAATAAGCAATAATCATAATTTTACTGGTTTTAATTGATAAATAGTTGATTAATTAAAACCGAAAAGTGAATTAAAAAGCTCATCTGTTTGCAGTTAAATGTTTAAGAATTTACTTAATGTGAAGAAGAGAGGAAAGAGAAGATAAAACTGGGATTTTGAGGGAATTATGCTTGTCGCTAATTAAGGGATGCCTTAATATGTGTTTTTGCACTTGTTAAGAAAATTTCCCTTCAAAATTAACAGAAACGTTCTATTCTCTTGATTTGCAAATATAATGGATTACTTTGACTTATTAACGAAACTGGGGGGATTTTTTCGTTTTTGATGCCAAAAATATCACATATTAAGGCATCCCTTAATTAGCGAATTATTTCTTGATAAATAGCACACAATCAACAAACTAACATTTATATATAATGATAAAAAGAACAGTTTTACTAGGCAGACAAATCCAATTAGGATTTACATTCCTTCTTTCGCTCTTTTGTATGGCATTATCAGTGCCAATATCTGCTAAAATAACTGATAATCAGCACCTATTATCATCTGGGTGGTACATCGGCGCCGATGCCGGAGTCTTTTTCGGTCGTGGCACATTCGCCTCGTTTGGTGCAGACAAAACCCGTGTAGGTTACGGTTTCGGTCTATTAGGTGGCTATCACATCAATAGTTTTCTATCCACAGAAGCTGAGTTGCGTTATGGGCGTTTAGGACTTGGGGCTTACGATTGCTGTAAAGACCTCCATCTTGCCGATGGCAACCGCTACTACGCTCCCCTTGTCGGAACGAAGAGTTACCGCTATGGCGACATTTTCTCATCCGTTAATCTCTGCGAACTCGGTTTGCATTTGAATATTGACTTCCTGAAGATGTTCCGTCCCGAAAGCCGTTGGTCGTTCCTCGTTTCGCCTGCCGTGTATGGCGTAGACTCGAAAGCTACCGTCAAAACTACCGAAGGCGAGAACACTGTGTTGAAAGGCGACGGGCAAATGCACTTCGGTGTAGGCGGTGATTTAGGAGTAGGCTATCAGGTAAGCCCACGGGTGAATCTGTGCCTTTATACTGGAATGACCTACCTAACGGGTAAGGGCATCGACGCTATGCCACAAACAGAGCACAAGACCAATTACACTTGGGATACAGGTGTGAAAGTAACTTTTGCTTTAGGCAGGAGTTGCAAAAACAAGAAGCAGAAGCCTGCAGAAGTAGTAACTGTAACTTCCCAACCAACGGAAGTAACTCAACCTGAGCAACCTTGCTGTTCGTGAAGAAGTGGCACTACCGAAAACAGAGGCAAAAGTTGAACCAACACCGGCCAAAGAAGCCGTGAACCAACAGCCTGCGATAAAGGTGGTTTACGAAACCGCCATCTACTTCTCTCGTAATCAATGCGAATATATTGAGGAAAGCGAGTACAAAACAACCGTGGAACTGCTCAAAGCCCTTGCCGAACACCCCGATACACAAATCACTCTCATAGGCTGGGCGGACAAAACGGGAACAGAAGCAAGAAACGAAACCATTTCTGCCCGTCGTGCCGAAACCGTCAAACGCTACCTTATAAATAAAGGTATAGCGGCAGAACGCATTTCCTGTATCGGAAAAGGAGCAGACACACAAGCTGTCAACGACAATAAGGCACGCCGTGCAGAAATCAGATTATTTATCACTGAAAATTAAAGCTCTATGGAAAAGATAATAAGTAAAACAGTACTTTGGCTGGCATGTATAACCATTCTGGCTCTGACATCTTGCAGTAAAGACAGCCATGAGGAAAAGCAAGGATTAGCCGTTTCGTTCACAATACCCAACGATGATGCCATCGACGATATACATTTGTGGATATTCAATTCCAACGATGTGCTGGAAGATGAATACAGTTTTAAGTCGGCTGCTGCAATGACCAGTAAACTATTGCCACTTGCGGCGGGTAAACACATGATAGTGGCAGGAATTAACCTGACTGCCCCGTTTAGTTATTCAACCACAATCGGTAGTACTAAAATAGATGAACTTTTGGTGTTGCTCACCGATGCAAAGGCTTCACCTTCCCATGCACATTATGGCATACAGACAGTCAATGTAAAAGACAATGGCATTACACAGGTAGAAGTCAAGATGACCCGTGTACTTGCCGAATTGCAATTCTCTATCCATAATGTTCCTGCCGAAGTAGTGTCGGTAGAAGCTGAAGTGCTGAACTGTGCAAAAGGTTTCTATCCCGGAACGGGTAAAATGACTGCGGAAACGGCACAAGTAGATATGGGAAAACAAACACCCGTGAACGGCGATGTCAATTTCCCATTGCTGCGTGTGATGCCTGTTGTTGAACCTACTCCTATGCGTGCAGCAGAAGAAACGAAAACACATATACGCTTCATCTTTACTTTCACGGATGGTAAATCGACAGAGGTAGAAGTAATAGCTCCTATCATGCAGAACGGTGGAACGTATACCCCCGAAGTAGAATATGAAACATTGAAAGAAAAAGTCACCGTAGATATTACAGGTATCCCCGATTGGGTGGAAGACCCCTCTATGGGTGGTGGTGAAGCTGTAGAGAAGTAGAACTATATTATAAACGCTTAAAAAAATAAGAAGAATGAAGAAGAATATTTTTATTTGTACTGCGCTTGCTGCAATGGCATTGTCAGCTTGCAGCAACAACGACAACGATCCTACTGTGGATACGTTGAAAGATACTCCTATTATTATCAATGCCGGAGTGAATAATCTGACAACTCGTGCCGGATATGCCGATGACAATTTGCCTACGGAGATAGGTTTATATATCACCAATCCCAGCAATGCTGCTTACACGTATAAGAACTACAAAATGACTTATTCGGGTAATGCATGGGGTACAGAAGATGGAAGTATGGTGTGGCAAGATGCAGAACAGAATGTAAATGTTGTAGCTTACACCCAGTACAACGGTACAAAGAATGATGAGCTTTCAGCCCAAACAGAACTACCAGTTAGCGTACAATCTGACCAAAGTGCAACAGGGGGTACAGCGGTGGCTAAATCCGATTTCCTTTATTACAAAGCAGAAAAAATACAACCTGCATCAGGCGGTATTTCTCTGCCAATGGGACACCAATTCTCTAAATTGCTGGTTTCATTTACTTCTGGTTCGGATCTTAACGGAAAGTCTATCGTTTTCAATAGTGTAACGGTTAGTGGAACACTAATTGCTCATAAGTTTAATCTTTCAACAGGTGAATTAGTGTCAGGTGGATTAAGTGGAAATGCTACGGACATATCCATGTACCTACAAGATGGAACAACCGGTGTGTTAAAAACAGCTGAAGCTATCCTTATTCCTCAAACTATCGCTGTTACAGTGAAGATTGCTGCAACAGTAAATGGTGTAGATAAGGATTACAGCTACACAGCAGACTCACGTGAATTTGCAGTCAATACCCAGTATACGTTAGATTTGACCGTAGGACGTGACAAAATAGAAATGGGTACATTTACTATCAAGCCATGGGGAACACCTGAAAATGGTGGCGATTTAGAGACTACAGAAAAATAACTAACGATGGAAATATAATAGATTACAAGTATGAAAAAGAATATATATAAAAACTTATTGTTGGCAGCATTGACTTTGTTCGCTACTGCCTGTCAAAATGATGATTTCGGCTCGGCTTATGAGAATGATCCGAATGCAGTGATAGTAAATGCCAGTATAGGTGCGCTTAAAACCCGTGTATCTACTGAGTCTGCAGAATCAGATAAATGGGATAATAATGACTCATTTGGCGTAACAGGAGGAGCTACTGACAAAACCGCTACTTATAAATACAGCAGTGGAACATGGACATTAACCAGTAGTGATTATCTGACGTGGGATGCGGGAGAGAATAATTTTAAAGCATGGTATCCGACAAGAGGTACTTATATTGCTCTAAGTGTATTGAATGATCAAAGTACTGAAATCGGCAGCTCGGATTGGATGACTACCACTGCTACTATTCCTTCCAAACCAACAGATAAGAAACTCAATCTGGTATTTAACCACAAACTATCGAAAGTGATTGTTAATGTAACTGCTTATGGAAGCGAGTTCAATAATGTAGCCCCCACAATAAGTAATGTTAAGTTCTATGTTGCTCAGAACCCAACAGTAGAAGGTGCAACCATGCAAAAAACAGGAACACCCGTCACTCCATTCGCAAGTACACAGAATGATGGAAAGCCATGTTATACAGCTATCCTATTGCCGGGAACTTACTCTGCTGGAACCTTTATCGAAATGACAGTTACTTCCGGCGGTTCGTCTAAGACATTGATTGTAGCCGTTCCTTCAGCTTTACAAAATACCGGACTGCTTTCCGGAAAGGCTTATACTTACAACTTGACAGTAGGTAAGAGCAATGACGCCATCAAAATAGCAAGTATGTCAGTAAACGCATGGGGAGCTCAAAATATAGGAATTGGTGAGGCGACAGATGATGCTATCAAATATAGAATAGGCAGCCTCTATCCGAATGATGAAAATCCTATTGGTATTGTCTTTTGGGTAAATCCCGATGATGAAGCTCATGGCAAAGTTTTATCACTGGATGAAGGTTCGGCTGGCGCTTGGGCAAAAAACACTTCTACCGTTTCAAATCTATCGGATGGAGAAAATAATGGAAAAGTCAATACAGAAGCTGTAAAACAAATGGCGGATTGGGAAACTAATTTTCCTCATACAAAGTGGTGTACAGACAAAGGTGATGGTTGGTATCAACCTTCATATAAAGAACTAACTAACCTTGTAAAAGCACTGAAGATTGTTGATTTAAATGAGATTTTGAATACTATTAGCGCTACACCTATTTCTAATGGCTTGTGGTGTTTGAGTGAAGCCAGTTCACCTAATACTGCTACTTATGCAGGTCGCTTTAAGCCTAATGGTATGGGTTATGACAAAAAGACAACCGAATATAATGTTCGTGCAGTGCGTGAATATTAGGATTTTCTAATTCCTCTCCACCGGGCAAGAATTAGAACTTGTCCGATGACTTAAAAACAAAGCCACCTTGCTGTTGTGAAGGTGGCTTTGTTGCAAGGACTCATTCTGCAAACAATTCAAATCTTCAAAGCGATGGCAAAAAACAAAATTCGAAGTTTAGCTTTCGGTTCGCTAAGTAATATCGAATATATCAACTTTGCACGACAGGTCGCTGACTTAATTCCTTCTGCTAAAGATTTGCACGTTGCGGAAAGTGTGGTAATCGGTTATAATGCTAATATTGTAAAAATGGCAAACATAGTAAGCCATCAGCCGGAAAATGATTGTACCGCCATCCGCACCGAAATGAATGACCAATACGAAGACATCACCGCTACGGTAGATGCGTTTAGCTTTATCCAGCCATCGCAAGAGATTACCGATTTTATTACTTTGCTCAACAAATTAGTAGACAGAACCCCAAAAGCATATCGGCAGCGCATAAGGTAAAAAGCACATGGCGGATAGCCAATAAAAGCCTGATATCTCCAAAATATTAACCTCCATTTAACCAAAGTGTATGAACAATGAAGAACAAAAGGTAGAAGTAAAGCAGATGATGGATTCCCTCGTCTGTGAACATCTGAATGATGAGAAATTCTGCCTATTTCACCGTGCTGTGCTGGAACTTGTCTCTGCTGCTGTTAAAGAGGGGACTTTTTTTCTACCAATGGATCTTTATTACAAATACAAAGGTTTTGTGGAATTATCCTGTAAAATGTTTCAAAAGATGCAATCAGATAACCAAGCAGAATTGTTTTTTGCCGATTGGGAAGAAATGTATCATTGTTATCGTACTCAAACAGAAACACAATACCGAATATTGTGCGGACTGATTGTTTCGACTTATCAGAATACAACTATCCCTGAAGAGAGGGAAACCTTGAAAAGTGTCATTGACGGCATACGCAATATTACCAGAGGGTAAAGACGGGATACAAGCGTGTATCTCAATATTGTATTTCTACCTTTTAGATTCATATTTATCCAATTACATTATTTCTTAATATTCTGCAATCTGTAATTGGGGTTATCATATCCGTAATCCATCTACAATGCTTTCCTCTTATTCTTCCGACCTTTGCCATGTCAAATGAAACTTAATGTAGCAGAGGAATTTAATAAAATAAAGAATATGGATAGAAAACATTTTCTGAAAAGTGCATTACTGACAACCGGAGGTTTATTAATGGGTGGTGCAGCTATCTATCGGTACTTGAATAGTAAAGAAACGACAGGTGACCCGTTGCCTTTGGCTATAGATAAAATACATCATGGAAATATGAAAAAAGTACTCGTCATAATGAGCGCAGGGACAAAGCGTGGTAATACGGATCGGCTCACTGATGCCTATATCAAAGGATTGGTGGAGCGGGGACATTCTGTAACAAAGGTTTATCTGGGTAGTATGCGGATAGAGGGGTGCAGAGGATGCGGTGTGTGTCAGCGTTTTGCACACCAATGCGCTATTAAAGATGGTATGCAGGATATATATCCTTTGTTTGCAGAATGTGATACGGTGGTGATGGCTTCCCCTCTATATTTCTGGACAATCACATCGCGTCTGAAAGCTTTTATTGAAAGGCTTTACGCAATCTCTACCGATGACAAATATCCCCCGAAAGATTCGGTATTATTAATGACGGCTGGTGATGATAATGAAGTTACTTTTGAACAGCCTAAGCGATATTTCCGGCTTCTCAATCAAGCACTGGGATGGAATGAGATGGGAGTTTATTGTGCTGGAGGCTGTACCGGATGCGAAAAACTAGCGCGACAGATTAATCGTGAGCATCTGGAGAATGCTTATAAAATGGGACTGGAATTATAAATACCGAAATGGGAGTAGTGTTTATCTGCAGATTCGTGTGGCACCTATCCGGAAACAGGTTAACATTGATATTATAGCAGAGTGATAAAAAAATATAATCTGTAATTGGGGTTATAATGTCAGTAATTCGTCTACAAACGGTCTCTTTCTTTCATCGTATTTTTGCATCATAGAAAGTAGATAATCAATTCATTAATTATTAAAACACAAGAGATATGAAACGGATTTTATTATTAACAACTGT
>OKSF01002838.1_pt1 | contig 11105 bp, 7 predicted proteins | sample 1606061 | NCBI WGS metagenome assembly OKSF01 (sample SAMEA3541567, study PRJEB24748) | human gut metagenome | biome: human gut; feature: human-associated habitat; material: faeces | place: China | collected 2012 | reverse complement strand
TTCTGAATGGTCAGGTTACATTTACGGATTTGCCCATACACATTCCATCCGGCATGTGCCTGGGCTGCTGCGCCACAAAGGGCTAATCCCATGAATGGATAAATTGTTTTCATTCTTGGCTAGAATTAAGTAATTGATTGGGTAGCAAAAGTAGGAAAAAACAAAAAGCAAAAAAGGGCGGGGGAGAGGTTTTGGACGTAAATGAAAGTAATTTGTACAAAAATGAAATACGCGATGAACGATTTATGAGGAACAGCGAAGACCGCGATGAATAATAAATGAAAAGAATTAATGGGAATCATAAAAAGAACGGTGAATAAACTGCGATTATTCACCGTCCAGTCTATTCACCGTTCCTTATTTATGATCGTTTATTCTTGATCAGCTATTCATGCTCATCAGGAATTCGTCGTTGTCTCTGGTTTTTTCCAGACGGTCTTTTACGAAATCCATTGCTTCGATAGGATTCATATCTGCAAGGTATTTGCGTAATATCCACATGCGGTCGAGTGTTGTCTTGTCAAGCAGCAGATCGTCGCGACGAGTACTGGATGCGGTGATGTTGACAGCAGGGAAGATACGCTTGTTGGACAGGTTGCGGTCGAGCTGCAACTCCATGTTACCTGTACCTTTGAATTCTTCGAAGATAACTTCGTCCATTTTAGAACCGGTATCAATCAATGCAGTTGCGATGATTGTCAGTGAACCACCATTCTCGATGTTACGGGCAGCACCAAAGAAACGTTTCGGCTTATGAAGTGCGTTTGCATCCACACCACCGGAAAGTACTTTGCCCGATGCAGGAGATACTGTGTTGTATGCACGTGCCAGACGAGTAATAGAATCAAGGAATATAACTACGTCGTGGCCGCATTCTACCAGTCTTTTTGCTTTTTCCAATACGATACCTGCGATTTTCACGTGGCGTTCTGCCGGTTCATCAAAGGTAGAAGCGATAACTTCGGCATTGACGCTGCGCGCCATATCTGTTACTTCTTCCGGACGTTCGTCGATAAGCAACATAATCATGTATACTTCCGGATGATTGGCTGCAATGGCATTTGCAATGTCTTTCATTAAAATTGTCTTACCGGTTTTAGGCTGGGCTACGATTAAAGCACGTTGACCTTTACCGATTGGAGCGAAAAGATCTACTACGCGGGCAGACATGGAATCCGAATAACCGCCTTTGCAGAGTTTGAACTTTTCATCCGGGAAAAGCGGTGTCAGGTGTTCGAAAGGAACACGGTCGCGAACGAAAGCGGCGTCACGTCCGTTAATCTTCGATACCTTTACTAACGGGAAATATTTCTCTCCTTCTTTGGGCGGGCGGATAACTCCTTCTACCACGTCACCGGTTTTCAGGCCAAATAACTTGATTTGCGACTGTGATACATAGATATCGTCAGGAGAAGAAAGGTAATTATAATCGGAAGAACGGAGGAATCCGTATCCATCCTGCATAATTTCCAGTACGCCTACTCCATTAAGGATGTCATCGAATTCATAAGGCTTTTCACGCTCAATAACTTTACGTTCCTGCTGCTGTTGTGGTACCGGAAGATTTTCGTTCGCGTTGTTTGGCTGGGCAGGACGCGGCATCGGTACACGCTGCTGGTTCTGATTTTGGTTATTGTTACGTTGGAAGTTATTATTGTTATTATTGCTAGCATTATTATTGCCATTATTGTTGTCACGCGGACGGACAATGCGTGGACGTTGTTGCTGTTGTTGCTGATGAGCCTGTTGTTGTGGCTGTGGTGCTTGTTGTTCGGTAGCAGTTTGTGCCGGTTCAGTTTTGGTGGCTTCGAATTTTCCAAAAAGTTCGGTGGGAAGTTCTATCTTTTCTGAAGGCAGATCTTCGATAGGAATAAAATCATCGTCGTCGGCACCGGATAAGATATTGCTTTCTTCGTCTATAACGGGTTCGGCTTTCTTTTGCGGTTGCGGTTTCACTACTACTTTCTTCTCTTCAGCAGGTTTGTTGGCTTTTGTTTTCTTTTCGGGAGCTTGTGCCGGGACTGCTTTTTCTATTACTTCAGGAGCTTTCTCAGTAACTACTTTATCTTCCGTTACTTTAGGAGTTGCCGGAGTTGCAGTTTTCACGCTTTCAACTTCTTTTTGCTCTGCTGCATCGGCATTTTTACGCGGACGGCCTACTTTACGTTTAGGAGCTGCGGTATTTTCTGCTTTAACTTCAACAGCAGGAGTCTCTTTTTCTTTATTTGCACTTTCCTCTTTTTTAGAAGGCTGTTGTGGCTTGGCAGGAGCAGCTTCTTTGGCTTTCTCAGCTTCTCCTTCCTTGGTTGCGGAAACTACTTTGTTATCTTTCTTGGCAGGCGCTACGCGTGAACGCTTTTTCTTTTGTTCTTCTTTGCGTTCTTCTTTAAGCTTGTCTGCGGCAACTTTCTTTGTGGCTCCGGCGATTGCTTGTTCATCGAGTATTTTGTAAACAAGGTCTTCCTTTTTTAATGAGTCTGTTTTTTTTATGCCTAACTCTTTGGCAATAACTTGAAGTTCCGACAGATCTTTGTCGTTTAATTGGATAATGTTATACATATAGTATGGTAAGTTATTAATATTTCTTTTTTTGCTGAATTACGGACAGCATTACTACAGCTTATGGCTACAGATATGCAAGCATACGTTTTGTTTTTTATTCTGAATTAGGGATGTATATGTTGAATCGTAGAATGTTTCAACGGGGCAAAGATAATAATTTTTTTTGGTTTCATGAACAATCAAACATTTTTTTCCACGTAAAAGTGTATCTTTGCTACATAAAAGAAAATAGTATGACAGTAAATGAAGCTCATTTAATTTATTTTTCGCCTACACACACATCAAAACAAGTTGCCGAGGCGATTGTTCACGGAACAGGAATAAAAAATATTCTTCCTGTTAATGTCACTTTGCAGACTACCGGGGAAGCTGTAATTCCTGCATCTGCATTGGTTATTATCGTAGTTCCCGTATATGGAGGTCGTGTAGCTCCTTTGGCAATGGAACGTTTGCAGAATATTCGTGGCTTGGATACACCTACTGCGTTGGTTGTGGTTTATGGCAATCGTGCTTATGAAAAAGCCTTAATGGAATTGGACGCTTTCGCCCTTCCCCACGGATTGAAAGTGATTGCCGGCGCAACTTTTATCGGTGAGCATTCATATAGTACGGATGAACATCCGATTGCTGCCGGACGTCCGAATGATTCGGACCTGGCTCTGGCTACGGAGTTCGGGAAAAAGATCATAGAAAAAATAAAAACGGCTACCGGCCCGGATACTCTTTATCCGATAGATGTTCGTGCTATCAAACGCCCGAGGCAGCCTTTCTTCCCCTTATTTCGTTTTTTGAGGAAGGTTATCAAGTTACGTAAAAGTGGCACACCGCTTCCTCGTACTCCGTGGGTAAAAGATGAGAGTCTGTGTACACATTGTGGGTTGTGTGTGGTTCATTGTCCGGCGGGTGCTATTACAAAAGGCGATGAACTAAATGTAGATGAAACCAAATGCATCAAATGCTGTGCTTGCGTGAAAGTCTGTCCTAGGAATGCAAAAGTGTATGATACTCCTTTTGCGGCTTTATTATCGGATTGTTTCAAGAAGCAGAAACAGCCTCAGACTATTTTGTAAATAACAACGCGTTTCGTTGTTTCGTCAATACGGAAGCGGTTATCTATTCGTTCGCCTATCAGCCATGCAATGCGTTCTCCGCAACAGAGCACCCATTGACGCTCTTTCTGACTGATAGAAAATTTGCGGTCGGTCAGGTAATCGCTTATTTTTTTCTTGCCTTTCATTCCGAAAGGAATAAAAGTATCACCGATTTGCCATTTACGGTGATAGATTTCTTCATTCAACTTGTCAGCGTCAAAACATGCTGTTCCTTTTTCCCGTGGAATCTGAAAATTTGACGTGTATTCTTTCTCTTCTTTAATTAATTGAAAAGGGGGGATGTCTTTTTCTTCAGACCGGATTTCTTCCAGTAGCAAAAATTCCCTGTCTTTAATCACTCTCCATTCTTTGCTGGCAAACTGTTTTCCCGATTGTCCATGAAGTGAGTTTGCAATATCTTTGATTTGTGTGGAGTTAAAGCCGAGTGGATGCAGAGTCTCGAATAAAATAGTTTCGGGTACAGCTTCTTTTAACAAATTGCTGATCCGGATTCCTTCTGGTGTGACTATTCTTGCTTTTGTTTTTGCTATACATTTATTGTATATAGTAGCTACATCATTCAGATAATTACTCGTCTCCACCAGACTATTCTTGACGGATGGATTAATCTCCTCCATAAGTGGAAGGAGGTTGAGCCGGATCTTGTTGCGGGTGTATTCATCTTCCAGATTTGTACTATCGGTTACATAATCCTGTTCAATGTTTTGTAAATATTGAATGATCTCTTTGCGGTTGACACAAAGGAGTGGACGTACAATAGCTCCGTTTCGAGGACGGATTCCGAGTAATCCGGTGATTCCTGTGCCACGGATTAGATTGAGTAACATTGTTTCTATACTGTCGTCCTGGTGATGAGCAACGGCAATGACATCGGCCCGGTATTTATTTTTAATTTCTTCAAACCAGTTATAACGGAGTTCCCGCGCTGCCATTTCTATCGAAATATGCTTTTCGGCTGCGTATTGGGTTGTGTTGAAATCAGCGGTATGCAATCTGATGTTGTATTTCAGGCAGAGTTGGCGGACAAATGATTCATCGCGGTTTGATTCCTCGCCGCGTAAATGAAAGTTACAATGTGCGGCTTCGCAGTGATAACCTGCTGTGTGGAGAATACGTAGCAGTGCCACAGAGTCGGCGCCGCCGCTCAATGCTACCAGAATTTTGCTGTCTGATGAAAACAGATGATTCTTTTCTATATATTGTGTAATCCGTTGCTGTATCATGTTTGCAAAGATAATAGTTTCTTGCTTAGTCTTTTGAATTTTTCAGGAACTTCTCCTTCTGTTTCCTCTTTTTCTGATTACCAGATCTTTTTTAGTGAGGAGGTTTTTCGATTAGAAATGACTCTTATTTAAAAACAATCTAAATAATTTGTGTGCTCCGAAGTTATGAATTATCTTTGCCGAAAATTTAGAGAGTTATGCGTTTGTCCGAATTAACAACAGGCGAAAAAGGTGTCATCGTAAAGGTGCTGGGACACGGTGGTTTTCGTAAACGTATCGTGGAGATGGGTTTTATTAAAGGTAAAACCGTTGAAGTTTTATTGAATGCTCCATTGAAAGATCCCATTAAATATAAAGTCTTAGGTTATGAAATTTCTTTGCGTCGTCAGGAAGCTGAGATGATTGAGGTAGTCAGTGAAGAAGAAGCAAAAAAACAAGCCGGCGGAACTATTTATCACGAAGGTTTGCCTGAAGATGTTTCTGTAAAAGAAGAAGATATGAAGCGGTTGGCGTTAGGTAAACGCCGTACCATTAATGTTGCCTTGGTCGGGAATCCGAACTCGGGCAAGACTTCTCTTTTCAATCTGGCTTCCGGTGCCCATGAGCATGTCGGAAATTATAGTGGTGTGACTGTGGATGCCAAAGAAGGGCATTTTGATTTTGAAGGGTATCATTTTCGTATTGTAGATTTGCCGGGGACATATTCGTTATCTGCATACACGCCCGAAGAAATTTATGTCCGTCGTCATATTATAGATGAAACGCCGGATGTGATTATTAATGTAGTAGACTCCTCCAACCTCGAACGGAATTTATATCTTACGACGCAATTGATTGACATGAATGTCCGTATGGTGGTGGCTTTGAATATTTATGACGAATTGGAATCCAGTGGGAATACATTAGACTATCATTTGCTGAGCAAACTGTTTGGAGTACCGATGTTACCTACTGTCAGTAAGAAGAACCGTGGATTGGATACCTTGTTTCATGTCGTAATCAACCTTTATGAAGGCGTCGATTTCTTTGATAAACAGGGGAATATGAATCCGGAAGTATTGAAGGATCTGACCGAATGGCATGATTCTTTGGAGGACCGTAAGAATCATGAAGAGGAACATCTGGAAGATTATGTACGCGAACATAAAAGGACCGGGCGTGTGTTCCGCCATATTCATATCAATCATGGACCTGATTTGGAGAAAGCTATTGAGGCTGTAAAAGAAGAAGTTTCCAAGAATGAGTTCATTCGCCATAAGTACTCTACCCGTTTTCTATCAATAAAATTGTTGGAGAATGATCCGGACATAGAGAGTTTTGTACGTACTTTGCCGAATGCGGAGGAAATCCTGCGTATTCGTGATAAAATGGCCAAACGCGTACAGGATACGATGAATGAAGATTGCGAGTCGGCTATTACGGATGCGAAATATGGTTTTATCAGTGGTGCGCTGAAAGAAACTTTTACTGATAATCATTTGGAACAGGCGCAGACTACAAAAGTGTTGGATTCCATTGTCACTCACCGTATTTGGGGATATCCTATTTTCTTCCTTTTCATGTATCTGATGTTTGAAGGTACTTTTGTGCTCGGGGAATATCCGATGATGGGGATTGAATGGTTGGTGGAACAAATAGGCGATTTGCTTCGTAACAATATGACGGATGGCCCGTTGAAAGATATGTTGGTTGACGGCATTGTGGGTGGTGTAGGAGGCGTTATTGTCTTTTTACCAAATATTCTGATTTTGTATTTCTGTATTTCATTAATGGAGGATTCCGGTTATATGGCTCGTGCGGCGTTTATTATGGATAAGATTATGCATAAAATGGGGTTGCACGGAAAATCGTTTATACCTTTGATTATGGGATTCGGATGTAATGTACCTGCTATTATGGCTTCACGTACTATCGAAAACCGGAAAAGTCGTCTCATTACGATGTTGATTAATCCACTTATGTCATGTAGTGCGCGCTTACCTATTTACTTGTTGTTGGTAGGAGCTTTCTTTCCGAACAATGCGAGCTTGGTATTGTTAAGCATCTATGCAATTGGTATTTTTCTGGCTGTGCTGTTAGCACGGTTGTTTAGCAAGTTCTTGGTGAAGGGTGACGATACTCCGTTCGTTATGGAACTCCCGCCGTCTCGTATGCCGACTGCGAAATCGATCTTTCGCCATACATGGGAAAAGGGAGCGCAGTATTTGAAAAAAATGGGCGGAATTATTATGGTCGCTTCTGTTATAATTTGGTTTCTGGGATATTATCCGAATCATGATGCATACGAGACAGTTGCCGAGCAACAGGAAAATTCTTATATCGGTCAGTTAGGACGGGCTATAGAGCCGGTGATAAAGCCGATGGGCTTTGATTGGAAGTTGGGTATCGGTTTGATTTCCGGAGTAGGGGCAAAAGAGCTGGTCGTTAGTACGCTGGGTGTTTTGTATGTGGATGATCCGGAGGCCGATGAGGCTAGCCTGGCGGAACGGATTCCGATAACTCCTTTAGTGGCGTTCTGTTATATGCTGTTTGTGCTGATTTACTTCCCTTGTATTGCGGCATTGGCGGCTATTAAGCAAGAGTCCGGCAGTTGGAAGTGGGCGCTCTTTGCAGCTTGCTATACCACAGGGCTGGCCTGGCTGGTGGCATTTTCAGTTTATCAGATTGGAGGAATGTTTGTATGAATAATTGGCAGGAATGGGTAGTCGGAGTACTGATTGTACTCTGCATTGCCCGTGTAATATATGGAATTTATCTTTTTTTTCGTCGTACGCGAGAAAGTGAGAATCCTTGTGATAGCTGCGTAAGTGGCTGTGATTTAAAGGATATGATGGAGAAGAAGCGTCAAGAGTGCGGTGTAAAGAAAAAAAGTACAAAGAAAAATTGCTGCGGATAGTTGGTAGTTTCAAAATTTGTACTACCTTTGCAACCGCAAACGAGAGATAATGGTTCCTTGGATGAGTGGCTTAGTCAGCGGTCTGCAAAACCGTGTACGGCGGTTCGAATCCGCCAGGAACCTCATAAAACTCTTGTAACTAACTGAATTTCAGTATATGTTACAGGAGTTTTTTCTTTTTAGGATTAAAAAGAGGATTAAAACCAATGATTTCCCGGTATTTTCCTTGGTTTTTCGAGAAATGACACGGATGATATAATGACATGTATATGGTTAAACTTCTTGGATGGATAATATAGTAATACGAGTTTTTATAATTACTTTTGTATTGATATTAAATAATACCGTCAATAAGCTAATGTATGAAACATATATTTAACGAAGAACAGCAAAAAAAAGCTACTTTCATATTGGAGAGTCCTTTAGCTAGATTGTCAGAGCTTTATTCTAACGAAATAAAGGATTTGGCAGTAGTTTGGTGTTATTATTCGGGAAAAATAGAAGGAAACACTTATACCTATGTTGAAACCGAAGCATTATTGAAAGATGGCATTACTTCGGAAAAGAAATATGAAGATGCCAAGATGCTTAAAAATCTTTATAACACATTCATTTCTGAACTGGAATATATCAATAAAGGAAACAATAAAGAAGCCATAGATGAACGCACTCTGTTTAGGATACATCAATCTATCTCGACTGGACTGGTTTCAAATGAGGAATCAGGTTCATTACGAACACGTGGTGTTCGTATCAGTGGCACAGAATATATTCCCCCGAAGGACTTGCGAGATATTCGGGCTAAGTTGAATGCAACACTTTGTCAGCAGGAGCAATATATCAATCCATTGGAACGGGCTGTTTATCTTCATTGTAACATAGCTAAGTTGCAACCTTTCATTGATGGGAACAAACGTACTTCCCGAATGGTGGAAAGCATTGCTTTGATGAATGCCGACATTATCCCTGTCTATTCCTCTAAAGATGCCGATATTCTAAACTACAGGAAGGGATTGATCGCCTTTTACGAAACAGGCGATTATTCTCCTTATGCTGATTACTTTCTGAATAAGCAAGTGGAACGAATTAAAGAAATAGAGTAACCATGAATGAAGATATTAAAGAATTACTGGATGAAGTAGATGTTCTCAAAGAGCAACTATCTACTTTGCGCCCACTTCCCGAAGAAGCCTTGAAGAAGATTCAAGATGCTTTGGATATTGAATATACTTATGAAAGCAACCGTATAGAAGGTAATACACTTACTTTGCAGGAAACCGCCCTTGTTGTAAACGAAGGTGTTACGATTTCGGGAAAGTCAATGCGTGAACACTTGGAAGCTATCAATCATACCGAAGCTATCAATTATATTAAGGATATTGCCAAACAGGACATAGAGATAAGCGAACGTACCATCAAAGAGATACACGCTCTTATCCTTCATGGCATAGACCGTGAGAATGCTGGAAAGTATCGTACCGTTCCCGTTATGATTTCAGGTAGTACACATATGCCACCACAGCCTTATCTGATCGAGAAGCAGATGGAAGATTTTATGCTCCGTTTTCAACAAATGGAAGAAGAAAAGGTGCATACTATACTCGTAGCGGCTTACTTGCATGATGAACTGGTGCGTATTCATCCATTCATTGACGGCAATGGGCGCACTTCCCGACTGTTGATGAACTTGTACCTTCTTCGCAATGGCTACGTTATTATTACTTTGAAAGGTAGTAATGATGCCAAAGTCAACTATTACAAAGCATTGGAAAAGTCACACACGGAACATCTGGCGGAAGATTTTCAGCAGTTGGTTGTTGAAGCGGAGATAGCTGCTTTGCAGAAGTATTTGTCTATCATGGCTTAAAGAAGAAATAGAATCAATCTTTCCATTTTTTTCTTTGCAAATTAAAATTATCAGTTTAGTCTTTATGACTATTAATAAACGATTTAACAGAATATTCGTTTTATAATTATTTTACAGTAGCGAAGCTGATGAGGTTTAATGAATTGGAAGTAAAGGAATTGTCTTGGTGGCTTAAAATTCATTGCGAACACGTGCTTTGATGAATTCAGGTGTTATTCCTATATATTCAGCCAAGGATTCCGATATTCTGAATTATCGAAAAGGTTTAATAGCGTTTTATGAAACAGAAAATTATAATGAATATGCTGATTACTTTCTGAATAGGCAGGTTGAGCGCATCAAGGAGATAGAATAGTTTCTTTTGGTTTTCTATGTTATTTTTATTTTATATTTCCAGATTCCCTCATGGTAGTAAAACTTGATGCCAAATAGCTGGGCAAGTGGATAGTTGTTCTGTAGAAAATATTTGGCTAAATGGTTGAAATAATCTGTCAAGTTTGTTTTATTACTGTTTACTCCTTCATGTTTAAATATTATTATCAACAATTGTGGTGGTATTATAAACAAAAGTAATGCTATTCTCGGATGGTTCAAAGAGTTAATAAATTAACTTATTCTAGGAACTCGTGTAGATGCTGAATTAGGCTGTTTACATTTGCTTAGCGAGGTTTTTATATCGAAAGCGATAAATTATTCGTTCGATGATTGAAAATGCTGTAGAGGGCTTTAAAATAGCTTTGTAAAGAAATCAAAAACGCTCCAATATCTTTTAATCATTCTTTGATGGTTTTATAATATAGCATACCGACCCGCATTTGGGTCGGTATGGCATTAGTGTGTTGTTACAGTCAATTAGTGTAGCATTGCTTTTAGAAGCATCAGCATACCTTGCATATACCATACTGGCTTTTTCTGGTTAAGACAACCAAACCGGATTGTAGTATATGTTCACTGGATATGGTAGCTCTTTTGATCTGCTTAATAATGGGCGTGCACTATCATGTACTATTATTCTTTATGCTTGCTCTACAAGACTTTTATTTATGCTTGTACTTTCTTCTCTGCATAACTACTTTGATTGTGTATTCCATCATTTACAAAAGAAACGCAATAACCATCACTCTTATACTGGAAGAAGTGTACATTTGGCTCAACGCTTCAACTATTAATGGATAATGGCTCAATTTATAATATACCAAGCACTCCATTTCCCCCAAGGGGTACACTATATAGGGTTCATCTATATTGTCAATACTTCACTATATATGGGATATAAGGGGGATTTTTCCCCGAAATTTCTATATATGTATTCGTCTCTTATATTTCTCACTGCGAAACAAATCAATACTTTGTTTTTGCAATGCTCGAATAATGTCTTTTTTCAGCTGGTTCTTTGCGCCTGTATTTATTCAAAATGTATGTACGCACTTTGGATTTCACGTACA
>OKSF01002836.1_pt1 | contig 11107 bp, 10 predicted proteins | sample 1606061 | NCBI WGS metagenome assembly OKSF01 (sample SAMEA3541567, study PRJEB24748) | human gut metagenome | biome: human gut; feature: human-associated habitat; material: faeces | place: China | collected 2012 | reverse complement strand
TGCCAAAGATAGATTCCAATACGATCAGCCGGGAAGTTGCCGGAATCAGTGACATACTTACCAAAAAAGGATATCAGCTGATACTGGCAAATACAAATAACAGTGTTGAAGAAGAATTGAAATATCTTTCGCTGTTCAGGGATAATCAGGTCGATGGTGTTATTTTTATTGCCACCATATTGACAAAACAGCACAGGGAAATGATGAAGGGATTTAAAGTTCCGATTGTTTTACTTGGACAACAGCTGGATGGTTATCCATGTATTTTTCAGGACGATTATAAGGCTGCTGTAAATCTTACTGAACAGATGGTGAAGACAGGAAAGAAGTTTGGATATATTACAGTTACGGATAAAGATGAGGCAGTTGGCAGGCAGCGAAAATCAGGTGTGGAGAAGGTTCTTGGAGAAAATCAGATCACCTTGGAAAGTGGATGTGTAAAATGCGGAAATTTCACATTAGAGTCAGGATATGAGAAAGCGAAAGAACTTTTTACGGAGCATCCCGATGTAGATACATTGATCTGTGCAACAGATACCATGGCAGTTGGAGCGGCAAATTGGCTGAAGGAGAACGGATATCAGATTCCTCAACAGGTTCAGATTGCCGGAATGGGAGACAGTTTTCTGGGAAAGATCATAGAACCAAAGCTGACTACTGTACATTTTTTTTATAAGACAAGTGGAATGGAATCAGCAAAAGTGCTGGTAGATTTGATAGAATCTAAGGAAACATCATCTGTACATAAAGAAATAAAAATGGGATGTAAGGTGGTACTCAGAGAGTCTCACCGAAATATATGACTGAACATGAAAGAGGAACTCTGAGGCAATCATCAGAGTTCTTTTTTCTGAATAATTGGATTTACATATATATTAAAGGGAGTGTTTTGGAAATAATATATAAAAAATGGATATAATATTTGTGATATGTTACATATTTACAAATAAAAAACGCCCAGATATAATAGCATATATGAGAACGATTCCATAAAAGTACATACAATCCATAGGAAATACATATTGGTGATCAGATAAGAAATATCGTGAGAGTGCAAGACATCTGCTGAGTTATAATCAGATATCAGAGTAAATTTGGAATAGTATAAGATGATATTAAGGTTAAAAGGTATTTTTATAAGATTAACAAGTGAAATTTGTTGAATATGTGAGAATCTCAAAGTGTACATTTATATGAGAACGATTCCATAAAAGGAGGATATTATGGATTACAGAAAAACAGCACAGGAGATATATGACCATATCGGTAAAAAAGAAAATATTATTTCCGCAGCTCATTGTGCCACACGTCTTCGCCTGGTTATCAGTGATAATTCAAAGGCTGATAAGGAATATGTTGAGAACATTGAAGGCGTAAAAGGTGTTTTCTTTGCGCAGGGACAGATGCAGATCATTCTGGGAACAGGTGTAGTTAATAAAGTATATGATGAGTTCATCCGGATTGCAGGAGTTTCTGAGAGCAGTAAAGAAGAGCTGAAAAAAGTTGCGGCTTCCAGGGCAAATCCGGTGCAGAGACTGATCAAGACACTTGGAGATATTTTTGTGCCGATTATTCCTGCAATTGTTGCAAGTGGTTTCCTGATGGGAATTATGGAAGCACTGAACTTCATGGTAAACAATGGATTTTTGAATATTGATACCAGCGGTTCTATTTATACATTTGCACAGCTTTTCAGTAATACGGCATATACGTTCCTGCCAATCCTCATCGCATACAGCGGTGCTAAAGTGTTTGGTGCAAACCCGTATCTGGGTGCAGTTATCGGTATGATCATGATTCATCCGAATCTCCAGAATGCATGGACAGTTGCCACAGAAGGTGTTAAAGCAACTCAGAAAGTATGGTTTGGACTTTACTCTATTGATATGGTCGGATATCAGGGGCATGTAATTCCGGTTATCATTGCAGTATGGGTACTGGCTCAGATTGAGAAGAGACTTCACAAAGTAGTGCCGGCAATGTTTGATCTGTTTGTTACTCCGCTTGTAAGTGTCTTTGTAACAGGATATCTGACATTATCCATTATCGGACCTATCTTTGTCACTGTTGAGAACGGACTTCTGAATGGGATTCAGTGGCTGATCGCATTGCCATTTGGTATCGGAAGTTTTATTATGGGTGCGTTTTATGCACCGACGGTGGTTGCCGGTGTTCACCATATGTACACGATCATTGATCTTGGACAGTTGTCTAAATTTGGAGTTACTTACTGGCTGCCTCTTGCTTCTGCAGCGAATATTGCACAGGGTGGAGCCACTCTTGCAGTAGCACTTAAGACAAAGGATCAGAAGATTAAATCAATGGCAGTTCCGTCTGCATTAAGTGCCTGTATGGGAATTACTGAACCTGCGATCTTTGGTGTTAACCTTCGCTTTGGAAAACCATTTGTGATGGGATGTATTGGTGGTGCATTTGGTGCACTGTTTGCATCTGTTACAGGACTGGGGGCTACGGGAACTGGCGTAACCGGTATCTTTGGAATTCTTCTTTGTCTGAATAACCCGGTTTCTTATATTCTTATGTTTGTGATTGCATTTGGTGCTGCCTTTGTACTTACCTGGTTGTTTGGATATAAGGACACTAATGTTTCTGAAAAGACAGAAAGTGTTGAAGCTGTGGGAGATAAATCAACAACAGAAAAAAGCAATGCAGATGATTCTGTGCTTTATAGTGTATCAGAAGGAACTGCGATTTTGCTTTCCCAGGTAAATGACGCTACATTTGCTTCGGAAGTACTTGGAAAAGGAATTGCCGTAATTCCATCGAAGGGTGAAGTTGTTGCTCCATGTGATGCTGTGGTTGAGACTGTTTTTGATACAAAGCATGCAGTTGGTTTAAGTACGGAAAGTGGTATGGAGCTTCTGATCCATATCGGGATCAATACAGTGGAATTGAATGGAAAATATTTTACATCTCATGTAAAGAATGGAGATCACGTAAAGAAAGGCCAGCTTCTGGTTTCCTTTGATATGGAGAAAGTTAAGGCAGCAGGATACGATGTGACGACTCCTCTTATTGTAACGAATTCGGATGATTATAAAGATGTGAAAATTCTGTCGGAAGATTCGGTAACACCATCAGATAAAGTATTGGAGATTGTGAAATGAGTACGCTAACTAAAGTTCTTGAAAGAAATATAAAAGTAATTGAAAAGAACGCAGATCTGACAGAAGGAAGATTCCGGCTTGGACATCATCTGATGCCGCCGGTCGGATGGCTCAATGATCCAAATGGACTATGCTGGTATAAAGGCAGATATCATGTGTTTTTTCAATACGCTCCCTTTGATGTGGAAGGCGGACTGAAATTCTGGGGACATTATACAAGCGAAGATCTGGTAGACTGGAAATACGAAGGGACAGCTCTTTATCCGGATTCTCCTTATGACTGTCATGGTGTCTATTCCGGATCTGCATTGGCAGAGAGTGAAAAACTTCATTTGTTTTTCACCGGGAATGTAAAGATTGACGGTGATTATGATTATATTAATGAAGGACGTGAGACCAGTACGCTTCATGTAGAAAGTGAGGACGGAATTCATTTCGGAGATAAAGAAGAGATAATTTCTTTTGAAAAATATCCGGAAGAGTTTACCTGTCATATCAGAGACCCGAAAGTCTGGAAAGAAAACGACAGGTATTTAATGGTTCTTGGCGGACGTCTTAAGGGAGATAAAGGTGCAGTTCTGGTTTATGAATCAGAAAATCTGAAAGAATGGAAATTTAAACATATAATAACCACACCGGAAGCTTTTGGCTATATGTGGGAATGCCCGGACTATTTCGAACTGGACGGGAAGAAATTTCTGTCTGTATCACCACAGGGCTTGAAGAGGGAAGAATTTCGTTTTCAGAATATCTATCAGTCAGGCTATTTTCCGGTAAAAGAGGATGGCTCTGTAGATGAAAGAGACTTTCGTGAGTGGGATATGGGATTTGACTTTTATGCTCCACAGACCTTTACAGATAACAGCGGAAGGCGACTTCTGATAGGATGGATGGGAATGCCGGATGCAGAGGAGGAATATACCAATAAAACCATTGATGAAGGCTGGCAGCATTGTCTTACCGTACCGCGGGAACTGAGGGTAAAGGATGGAAAAATATTCCAGTATCCGGCAAAAGAACTGGAGAGACTCCGAAAAGAGAAAACAATTCTTGATGATGAAAAATCAATTGTTGAGGTTCGTGTAGCAGTAAATGAAGGTTTTGATCTGTTAATTGAAGATATTGCAGTGACAGACAGAAGTTTTCAGATCAGTATGGGCGGACAGATGCTCTTTAAATATGAAAATGAAATTGCGGAGATTGGATTTTCTGAAATTGCGGGTGCAGGAAGAAATAAGCGGAAAGCGAAAGTCAGTGAACTGAACAATATCCGGATTCTTGCAGATACTTCTGCAGTGGAACTTTATCTGAATGATGGAGAGATTGTATTCTCAACCAGATATTATCCGGATCGTGAAGATCTGCAGCTAAAGGTAAAAGGCGGAAAATTCAGGGGAAATCTCTGGAATCTTCGAAAAATGATATTCACAAAATAAGAAAATAAACGTATAATAAAGCAGGTGGGAAAGAAAATCCGCAGTCGGTTTCCCTGCCTGCTTTTTTGACATATTGGTATTTCTGGTGCTGAGAGATCTGGCTGTCAGAAAGAATATGTGTCCGGATGATATACGTGTTTTAAACCGACTGTTTATTATAGAAACAGGGACGACCGCAAAAAATAGCAGTTGTCCTTTACATAAATTATAAAAAATTTCAAATAATGCAATTCCAGACAATAAGACAGTTGCTTGATTATAATATATGACTGTCGGGTGATTATGATGAATTATACTTACATTGTTAAATGTGCAGATGGGACTCTTTATACAGGGTGGACAAACTGTCTGCAAAAACGTATGAAAGCACACAACGAGGGAAAGAACGGCGCGAAATATACAAGGACCAAAAGACCGGTTACACTTGTATATTATGAAGGATTTTCAACAAAAGAAGAAGCGATGAGACGTGAATATGAGATTAAACAATTTACCAGAAATAAAAAACTGGAGTTGCTGAGCTTCTGAACCCGTCAGATAAGGAGAATAAGAGAAAATGAAAAAGATGACAAAATGGCTTGCAGTATGCGCAGTATGTGTGATGGGCAGTGTTCCGGCCATGGCAGCAGAAGTACCGGATGTTACTGTAACACCGATCCCGATTGAAACACCGGCTCCGGATGTAACACCAATCGAGACACCTGCACCAACACCCATACCGGAGGTGAAAAATGGCTGGTATGAGTATGGAACAAAAAATAAGAAATATTTTAAAGATGGACAGTATCTTACAGGAATGCGTAAAATCCATGGTGAAGTTTATTATTTCAGTCCAAAAGGATTTATGAAAACCGGATGGATCAAATACAATAACAAGAAATATTATTTTGGTTCCAATGGAATACGTTACAGTGGTGTTAAGAAAATCAGCGGAAAATATTACTATTTCAGTGACAAGGGTGTTCTGAGAACGAAAACAGTTAAAGTTGGAAATACAACTTATTATTGTACAGAAAAGGGAATTCTGGAAGCATGGAAAAAAGGAAATACAATTTATTATCCAAATGGAAAGAAAATGAATTCCACCAAAGCGTATGAGTATGAGACTTTGCAGAGAGCAAAGGATGTTGTCAGCAAGATCACAAAACCAAGTATGTCAAAAAGTGAGAAATTTGAAACCTGTTTCAGATGGGTAATGTATCAGCATTATTACGATACCAGGAGAACATTTTATAATCAGACTGCATGGCCTGCGTTATATGCAAATGATTATCTGATACTGAGCGGAAAAGGTGGGGACTGTTTCTCAGATGCCTGTTCGTTTGCCTATCTTGCAAAGGCTCTTGGATATAAGAATGTTTATGTCTGCGTAGATACAACGGCAACTGACGGAAGCGGTCATTGCTGGGCTGAAATCGGAGGCAGAGTATATGATCCGCTGTTCGCAGAGGCGAAGAGCTATTATGGATATTTTGGCGTGGGATATGGATCCTATGGATTGTATCCGGAAAGAAGAGTAGCTGTGTAATATAAAAGCTTTCCTGCAGGGATTATGCTGCAGCAGAGAAAATTGTATTGTTAAGGGGTTGTAGCACCGAAAAAAATTCGGTGCTGCAGCCCCTTGTTTTGTTTATTGGCAAATTGACGGTTATACAGGTAGTGGAGCAACAAAAAAGTACATGACAATGAAATGGCAGGCACTTCCAAGCATAACGAAGATGTGAAAGATCTCATGGGAACCAAAATTCTTATGTCTGGAATTAAAAAGCGGAACTTTTAATGCATAGATCACACCACCGATGGTATAAATGATTCCGCCTGTAAGAAGCCAGTCAAATCCTGCACGTGGGAGTGCATGGAAGATTGGAACAAATGCCAGTACACACAGCCAGCCCATGGCGATATACAGTACAGAGGACAACCATTTGGGACAGGTAATCCAACAGCCCTTTAAGATAATGCCGAGGACTGCAATACTCCATACCAGCGCGCACAGAATATATCCAATGCGGTTATGAAGAACGATCAGGCATACAGGAGTATAGCTTCCGGCGATCATCACAAAAATCATCATGTGATCCATTTTTCGCAGCCGTCGATTGACCTTCTCTGTAGAATCTACAGAATGGTAAATGGTACTGGCTGCATAGAGCAGAACCATGGTAAGGATAAAAATACTTAAAGCAACAATATGGAGCACATCATAAGAACGCGCTGCCTTGATAATAAGAGGAACTGCTCCGACTGCAGCGAGAAGAAGGGCAATACCATGAGTGATCGCACTTCCGGGATCTTTTAATTTAAATTTCATAAAAACGCCTCCATTCATTCAGATAAATATAATGAAAACAATATAACATAGTTTTAAAAACTATATATCAAGTATATAAATACTATAACACAAAAAAACAAAAAATCAAGGGCTTATTTTGGGAATCAAAGAAATGTTTGTCCGGCAATGCAAATGAGTTACAGGGTTGCGAAGATGAGGAAAACAGTTGAATCTATATGCTAAATCTCCTATAATACAAGTAAAGTAAGTGGTAAAGGAGACAGTTCCATGGGAAAAACCATAACGATATGTTTTACAAATAATAAGGGTGGAAGTGGAAAAACCACAACCTGTTCAAACCTTGGAGCGGCGATGGCTCAGGCAGGGAAAAAGGTTCTTCTGATCGATGGAGATATGCAGTTAAATCTTTCTCTTGCTTTTTTTCCGGAGAACTGGGTGCTGGAGCAGGCGAAAGGAGAGAAGAATCTGTATTGCGCAATCGGAAAACAGGAAGAGCTCAGCGGTTATGTGGTACATACTCCCTACGAAAATCTGGATCTGATACCATCGTCTACATTGATGAGTTCTATAGAATATGAACTTTTTACAAAATGGCAGAGAGAATTTATCCTGCGAAAATGCATTCAGAAGATAAAGGATGCAGGAAATTATGACTATATTCTGATTGATGCACCTCCTACGCTGGGCGGTTGGGTGATGAATATCCTTTGTGCATCAGACCGGGTAATTATTCCTGTTGAGGCAAGTCCATGGGGAATGTTCGGACTTGCGAATATGTTTGAATTTCTTAATGAAGTAAAGCAGATTACTCCGGAACTGGAAGTTGCCGGAATTGCAGTGACAAAAGTAGATACAAGAAAGAATTATTATAAACAGACAATGGAAACACTGCATGAACTTGAGGATATTCATGTATTTGAGCAGATCATCAGAGTGGACAGCTCTGTAGAATGGTCACAGGATAACAGTATTCCGGTTGTGGAATATAAAAAATCAAGCAGAAGTGCAAAAGAATATACGAAATTAGCGGAGGAGGTAATGAAATTATGTCAGTAGGCAAAGAGAGTATCAGACGTGCAGCAAGTGCAGGTGCAAAAAGGACTACAAAAACGACAGCAAAAACAGCAGATACGGCAGCAGGTAAAACAACTGCCAGGACAACAACCAAAACAGCAGCTAAAACAGCAGCTAAAGCAACTTTTGAGAAGAAAACGGTGAAGAAATCAGTTGTTTCCACACAGGATACCAAAAAGCTGGAAGCAGTATTTGTTACAGAAAATAAAAATGAGACAGTAGAAGGGCCAGTTCGTATTAAAGAGGAACTTCCGGTATATCTTCTCTGAATTAACTTGCCAGAAGAGAGTTAATTTGTTATGCTATACGAAAAACGCAATCGGTTGCGCATATCGACAGGATGTTATTATGATGACAGAAGAAGAGAAGAGAATATATACAATTGATGATATTGCAAGAGAGCTTGGAGTTAGTAAAACAACGGTATCCAGAGCTATTTCGGGAAAGGGACGGATCGGACAGGCAACCAGAGAAAGAGTATTGGCATTTATCAAGGAGCATGACTATCGTCCAAACGTTGTTGCGAGAGGCCTTGCACAGCGAAAAACTTATAATATTGCACTGTTAATGCCGAAAGATTATGTTGCGACAGAGTTCCTGTTTTTTAAAGATTGTATGAATGGAATCTGTGAAGTAGCCTCGGAATATAATTATGATATCATTATTTCTATGATTGACGGAGAAGATATATCGCAGATACAGCGTCTGGAAGCAAATCGCAAGGTGGATGGGATTATAGTGAGCAGGGCGGTGGTAAGCTCTAAGGTACAGAAATATCTGAAAGAGTGCAGAGAACCATTTGTGCTGATCGGTCCGTCAGATGATCCGAATATTCCATTTATAGATAATAAGAATCAGGAGGCAGGAAAAGAACTGACAAGTATTATGCTGATGAAGGGAATGCGTCACCTTGCGCTCCTTGGAGGAAATCAGTCTTACAATGTTACGATAAGCAGATATCAGGGATTTCTGGATGCACATCATGAATTAGGGATTCCTGTTGATGAGAATCTTATTTTCATGAATGTAGATAATCAGCTGGTTGTATCAGAGGCAGTAAGTAAGTTGTATGCAGCAGGAGCAGACGGTATGCATGGATGACGTGATCTGCAGTATGTGTATGAGCAGCCTGAGGGAAAAGAAAATACAGGTACCGGCACAAATAAAAGCAGCGAGTATGTATGACAGTAAAAATCTGGAATATCATAATCCACCGGTTACGAGTATTAAGTTTGATGCGGTACGGCTTGGAAAAATGGCTTGTACTAAGCTATTGAAGATTCTTGGAGAGAATCCACAGGAAGAAATAACACCGCTTAATTATCAGGTAGTGCTGAGAGAATCAACACAATAAATAAAGTATATGAGAAATGTAGGGAATCCTTGGAATAAGGGTTCCCTTTTTATATCAATCATAAGAAATTACTCCGTAATATTCCTATGGTATGGCAGGATCTCACTACAGCGGAAAGAAATTATGTCATAGAATCAATTCGTTGCAGGCGGAGAGTCCTGATTGCAGGATTCTTGCGGGCAGTTATTCGATGTAGAGCCACGTAGCGGAAGCGGATGATTTTATCCGATTGACATTATATTGAGGCAGGGGTTGAAAAAACGATTGCGCAGAAAAACGGAAAACGAACAAGATTATTGTGCAATATAGCAAAATATCAGCTGAAAATTAGATAATAATGGCTAATTGACTTTAATAAAATTGTGTAATATACTAAAAACATGAACAATCGGTTGCGCAACAAAAAAACAGAGCGTTATGGTTACTGTGCACGCAGTGAATAGTAATATGTTTAAGAAATGATTGCGTACAACCACCAAAAAATCAGGAGGAAGAGAAAATGAGAAAAAATGTAAAAAAGGTGATCGCACCGTTACTGGCAGCAGCTATGGTACTTTCCTGCACAGTATGTGTAAGCGCAGCAGAGGACGAGACAATTAAACTGACTGTATGGGGCGCTGAGGAAGATCAGAATTTATTAAAAGAACTGACAGATAAATTTCAGGAGAAGTATGCAGATCAGAAATTTGATATTCAGATTGGAGTAGAATCTGAGTCTACTGCAAAAGATACAATTCTGACAGACGTAGAGGCAGGTGCAGATGTATATGCATTCGCAGATGATCAGCTTCCGGATCTTGTAAAAGCCGGAGCACTTCTGAAACTTGATGATTATGCAGAGGCGCTGCAGCTTGCAGATACAACACTTGATGATGTAAAAGCTGCAAACGTTGAAGGCTCTATTGATGCAGCAACAATTGATGGCAGCCTGTATGCATTTCCAAGAGCTGCTGACAACGGATATTTTCTTTACTATGATTCATCTGTAATTTCAGAAGAAGCTGCAGCAAGCTGGGACAGCCTTCTTGAAGCAGCTGATAAGGCTGGAAAGAAAGTTGGTATGACACTTGCTTCCGGATGGTACAATGCTTCTTTCTTCTATGGAGCAGGATTTACAACAGGACTTAACGATGACGGAATAACAACTATGGACTGGAACGGAACAAGTGCTGACGGATATACAGGTGTTGATGTAGTAAAAGGAATGCTTGATATTGCATCCAATCCGGCATTTATGGCAGTTGCTGATGGTGACATTTCCAATCAGCTTGCATCAGGAAATCTTGCAGCATGTGTTTCCGGTACATGGGATGCTATGACAGCACAGGAAGCATTTGGTGATGGATATGCAGCAACAAAGCTTCCTACATTTACAGTAGGTGATGCACAGGTTCAGCAGGGATCAGTTGCCGGTTACAAATATGTTGGTGTAAACGGTTATTCTGAGAATTCCGGATGGGCAGTTCTTCTTGCAGAGTACCTTACAAACGAAGAGTCCCAGCAGATGTTCTTTGATCAGAGAGAAAGTGGTCCTTCAAACAAGAATGTGGCAGCATCTGATTCTGTTCAGGAAAATGTAGCACTTGCAGCACTTGCAGCTCAGTCTGAATATGCACAGGCTCAGAAGGTTGGCGGAAAATACTGGGATCCTGCAAAGACATTCGGAGAACTGATTGCACAGGGAACATTAGCAGCAGATGACGACAATGCAATCCAGGAAGCACTTGATAATCTGGTAGAGGGTGCTACTGCTTCTGTAGAATAATAGTTACTGTTCACTCCGTTCCCAGCAACACGCTTCGCGATGCACAGAATTTATGCT